>Ga0209777_10009227_pt1 | contig 10647 bp, 5 predicted proteins | sample FrelakmetHBP12HB_FD_187147 | JGI IMG/M metagenome (GOLD analysis project Ga0209777, IMG submission 187147) | Freshwater lake sediment microbial communities from the University of Notre Dame, USA, for methane emissions studies -HBP12 HB (SPAdes)... | ecosystem: Environmental > Aquatic >... | reverse complement strand
CCAGAGGCATCGAGGGGGGACCAAAGCGCATCGCGCATGGCCGCCTCCCGTTGCGGGTGTGTCGCCCCCTCGCCTCCCATGGCGAAATAGCCGCGGCGATAGCGCAGGCGAACGCCGGGTCGCTTCACCTCAACTTTGATTTCCCGAAACTTTCCGTTCCACTTGTTGTGCGTCGGGTAGTAACCCAAAACGTAGGTCAGTCGCGAATCGTCAAAGGCGGCGCGGATAGCTCCCTGAATGTCATCGGTGTTGGAGAACGCCCGGCCGCCGGTGCCGTCGGCAAGCGCCTGCATTGAGGCCTGGGCAAGGTGGAGGTCGCCGAGAGGGTCGCTGGGCACGATAACCCGGCGCGGGCTTCGCGGGTTTGTATGGTGCGGCACTGGATCGTTGACGGTCTTCATAGGCTCAAGGCCCCGAGCGTCCACAGGATAAATGGCCACATTGGCGTCGTTGACGGCGCGCCGGGTCCGGCCGATTTCGTCGGAGAATGTTCGCTGCTCTCTAGTCGTCAAGATGGGATAGCCCATGGAAATCGCGAAGGGAAAGCTGTCGGAGACCCAGATGAGGTTCTTTCTGCCGGGCAGTCCAGCCAGTTGATTGGCAATGGCCTCCATGGCGCGCAGGGTGACCTTGACGCGATCCTCCGTGTAGGAGTCAGACTCCTGCTCGAAGGCCCGGCCCAAGTACCTGTCGAGGTCCTCCTCGTCTTCTTCTCGGACCCAATGGCGGGGCTGTCCGTTTGGGAGCGGGGATTCGTCCTGTGGGGGCAATTGCGAGGCATCGAGCTCTCCGGAAGGTTGGCCATTGTACCGGGCCAGCACACCGACCAGGCGCCGAGAATCGGTGGTGAAGTCATGTAGGATCCGCAGTTGCCGGCCCAGGGCGTAGAGCGCCACGTGGTCCTGAGGCTGGATCTGCAGAAGGAATTTGACGAGTTGCTGGCGGGCGTAGGCCAAGTCACCAAAATCCGTATTGAGTTCGTCAATCACGATGACGGAGACGCTGGCGGGTACGCCCCCGCGCCGCTGCGGACGATTGGAGTAAGTGCTGGGGGGAACCGGCGCCGAGCCTTCGGGTAAAACCTGGTCCGATTGCTGTGAGAAGAAGCTGATGGTCTGCGGCTGGCCCCCATCGAGGAGGGTGAAGTCATCCTTTGTCAGGCCGGAGACGGGCTCGCCCTTCCTGTCCTGAACGACGACGGTCACTTGGACCAAGCGCGTCTGGACACGTATAACGGCTCTTTCGGGTGCGGAAGGACTTTCCGGCTGCTGGGCGGGGTTCAACGCCGCGGGATCCAGGCATAAGCAACAAAGCAGGCAGGCCCAGATTCCGCCTTCGATGATTGTCCGATGCCGAAGAATGAACATCCTGTTTGCCTTCCTTACAATCTTGGAAGGCAACTACTCATTCCGCATCATTATACTCTTTCGGTCAAAAGACCGGAAGAACCCTAGCAGTAGTCCCAGAGGGCGACAACTTCTTGCGAGATTTCTCGTCGTCCGTCGGCTGACGGACTCCTGGGGATGACAGGCCGGGCGGGTTTTTCGGCATCCCGCTAGGCGCCCACGGCGGCGATGCGGCGCACCAAGTCGTCCTGTTCCGCGGTATTTTCGGCGCCGATAGTGAACGCGTCCAGGAAGCCGAGCGAGAGGGCATACTTCAAAGCTTCATCCTGCCGATGGCGCATGTCGCCCTGGCCCAGAATCTTCATGCCGATGATGGCCTTCCCGTTGGACTTCCCCTCGCGCAGGGTGGCCACCACGGTATCGGGATCAGCGTCCATGTTTGATCCGATCGGATTGATGCGGGAGAGCATCACCTGGACCCAAGGCTCCTTTGCGGCCACACGCAGCGCCTTTAGGGTATGGCAGGAGCAGCCGTGAGCGCGGACGATTCCCTTCTCCTGCGCCTCGGAGATGGCGTCCATGGCGCTACGGCAGCTGGTGTTCCAATCTTCTCCCTGGAGGCAATGCAACAGCAGGATGTCCAAGTAATCGGAGTTCAACTCTTTGCGGAAGCGGTCGATATCCGCCCTCATCTGCTTGCCATCGCGGGCCCACGACTTCGTCAGCACGGTGACCTTTTCGCGCGGCACGTGCTTGAGCGCCGCGGCGACGTGCGGATGAGAGCCGTAGGAGTCAGCGGTATCGAAGAAGCGCAGGCCGTGGTCATAGCCGCGGTACAGCAGGTCTGCCAATCCCTGGATGCCCAGGGCGGTCTGGCGGGAGCTGTGGTTCACGCCCACCGTGCCGGTGCCCATTGCCAGCCGGCTGGTCTGGATGCCCGTCTTCCCTATCGTCACCATGTCTGTCGCGCTGAAGCTGCGGGCGGAATTCGCCAGCAGGCTTGTCACGGGCTTCGCGCCCAACCAGCTTGCCCCTACGCCCAATGCGGCCGTCTTGATGAAGTCTCTGCGCTTCATGATGCTCTCCCTTCTTGGTATCTCGCCGTCGATGTCTGTATGCCCTTGGCCCGATTACATCCCTAGACTACCACTTTGCTGCGGGCCGGGAAAGCCCCTATTCAGCGCACCGCCTGGAGTGCCGTCTCGTGGACGATATTGAGGAGCGCCGAAAGGGCCTCAGAGTGTGCGTCACGCTGCCGCCGACGTGTTACTATGTCGGGTTTGCGCCCTGGCGGCAGGGCTTGACCCGTTGAGCTCAGGGTTGCAAGAGGCAATCGCTCCATGATGTGGCTTGTCAGACTGGCGCTGAATCGCCCCTACACTTTTGTGGTGGGTTCCCTGCTGATTCTGATCCTCAGCGTGGTGGCCATCCTGCGCACTCCTACGGACATTTTCCCCAACATCAACATTCCCGTGGTCAGCGTGGTGTGGGGTTATGGCGGGTTGGCGCCGGAAGATATTGAGCAGCGGATGGTGACGGGCTACGAGCGCTTCGCCACCACGGTGGTCAACGACATTGAGCACATCGAGTCGCAGTCGTACTTTGGCATGGGAGTAATCAAGATCTTCTTCCAACAAGGCGCGGACGTCAACGGCGCCATCGCGCAGGCCACGGCCGTCGGCCAAGCTGCGATCAGGTTCATGCCGACGGGCACCACGCCGCCGCTGGTGATCGCGTACACGGCCTCCAGCGTGCCCATTTTGCAGTTGGGTTTGAGCAGTTCCACGCTTTCCGAGGGGCAGGTGTTCGATCTGGGCGTCAACTTCCTTCGCGTCCAGCTTTTGGACGTCGAAGGCGCGGCCATTCCCTACCCCTACGGAGGCAAACAGCGGCAAGTGAGCGTGGACCTCAACCCTCAGGCTCTCCTGGCGCGCGGCATTTCGGGGGCAGAGGTTGTCAGCGCCATCAGCGCCCAGAACTTGATTCTGCCCCAGGGCACGATTAAGGTCGGATCACGCGAATACGATGTGGCGCTTAACAGCAGCCCGCCCCAGGTGGCGGAGCTCAATGATCTGCCCATAAAAGTCGTTAACGGCACTCCCGTGTACGTCCGCGACGTTGCCCACGTTCATGACGGGTTCGCGTTCCAAACCAATATCGTACACGTGAACGGTCATCGCTCAGCGCTGTTGACCATCTTCAAGACCGGCAAAGCCTCTACCCTCGATATTGTCTCGCGAGTGCGCAAGGAGTTGCCGGGCATCCAAGCGGCGCTCCCCCCGGAGCTGAAAGTGGAGCCGGTCGCGGACCAATCCTTGTTTGTCCGAGCGGCGACCCAGGGCGTGTTGCGGGAGGCCGCCATGGCAGCCCTCCTGACGGCCGCGATGATTCTGGTCTTCCTGGGAAGCTGGCGCATGACCTTCGTGGTCGCCACTTCCATTCCCCTCGCCATCCTCACCTCGGTGCTGACGATGAGTTCGCTGGGCGAAACCATCAACTTGATGACCCTGGGCGGCCTGGCGCTTGCGGTCGGCATCCTGGTGGACGATGCCACAGTCACGGTGGAGAATACCAACCGGTTGCTGCCGGAGGGCAAATCACTCCACGAAACGATCCTCGTCAGCGCCGAGCAGATCGCCACGCCCGCGCTGGTGGGCACGCTCAGTATCTGCATCGTCTTCATTCCCATCTTCTTCTTAACCGGAATCTCCGGCTTCTTGTTCCGGCCGCTGGCGGAAGCTGTGGTCTTTGCCATGCTGGCTTCTTATCTACTTTCGCGCACGCTGGTCCCGACGATGATGTTCTATTTCTACCGCTCGGAGCGCCGGCTGGAGGCGAAGCGCAAGAAGCAACCGCACCGCGGGCCCGGGCTTTTTCGGGGTTTTCATCGGCATTTCGAAGCAGGGTTCGAGTGGTTTCGCGAAGGCTATGTCCGCCTGCTCGATTGGTGCCTGCACAACCGACTGCTGTTTGGCGCGAGTTTCATGGGATTTTGCGTTGCCAGTTTACTGTTGGTGGTGGTGCTCGGGTCGGACCTGTTCCCCACGATCGACGCGGGCCAGATCCGCCTGCACCTGCGCGCCCCGACGGGGTTGCGCGTTGAAGAAACCGCGAACCTCACCGAGCAGGTCGAGCAGGCTATCCGGCGAGTGATCCCGCCCCGGGAACTGCACACCATGCTCGACAACATCGGAATGCCTTACAGCGGCATCAACGTCACCTACAGCAACAGCGGCGTGATCGGCTCCTCGGATGCGGAGATACTGATTTCGCTCAACCCCGAGCATCGCCCCTCGGCGGACTACATCCGGGCGCTCCGCCATCAGCTTCCCAGGGACTTCCCAGGCACGCAGTTCGCCTTCCAGCCTGCGGATATCGTCTCTCAGATTCTGAATTTCGGGCTGCCCTCCCCCATCGACGTGCAGATTATCGGCGCCGACTTGAAGCAGAACTTTGAGGTCGCCAGCCGTATGGTGGAGCGCATCCGCCAAATCCCCGGAGCCGCGGACGTGCACGTTCAGCAGGCCCTGAACGAGCCCGTGGTGTTTGTGGATGTCAATCGGACCAAGGCGCAAGAGATGGGCCTCACCCAGGCCGCCGTGGCCAGTAACACCCTGGTAGGCCTCGCCACCAGTTTCCAGACCGCGCCCAGTTTCTGGATGAGTCCCCAGGGCGTAAACTACTCGGTGGTGACGCAGACGCCTCAATACCGTATGGGCACCCTGAACGATCTGCGCGGCATCCCGATCGTCAGCAGCCGGCTCCCGCAGCCGGAGATTCTGGCCAATCTCGCGGGGATCCACCGCGCCCAGGCCTCGGCCATAGTGAGTCACTACGATGTGCAGCGCGTGATCGACGTTTTTGCCACCACCGAAGGAAGGGACCTGGGCGGGGTGGCGGCGGGCGTGGACAAGGTCATGGATGAATTCCAGAGTCGATTGCCTCGCGGCAGCTATATGATCGAGCGCGGGCAGGTGGAAACCATGCGCTCCTCATTTACGGGCCTGGGGTACGGGATTCTCTTTGCCGTGATACTGGTTTATCTGCTGATGGTCGTGAACTTTCAGTCCTGGCTGGATCCTTTCATCATCATCACTGCCCTGCCCGGCGCCATGGCGGGGATCGTCTGGATACTCTTCGTCACCCACACGACCCTCAACGTTCCCTCTCTAATGGGTACGATCATGTGCATCGGAGTGGCGACGGCCAACAGCATTCTGGTGGTGACCTTTGCCACCACAGAGCTGAAGGAAGGCAAGAACTCTTTTGACGCGGCGCACGCCGCAGGCTTCACGCGTCTGAGGCCCGTCATCATGACGGCTCTCGCCATGATCATCGGTATGATGCCCATGGCCCTGGGGATGGGTGAGGGCGCGGAGCAGAATGCTCCCCTGGGCCGCGCCGTCATCGGCGGCCTGGTGGTGGCCACGGTGGCCACTCTGTTCTTTGTTCCCGTGGTGTTCAGCTACCTGCGCCGGAAGGGATATCACGAGCTCATGACGGAGGAAATTGAGTAGCGGCGAGTTTACCTCGCCATCCGTCAGCTGACGGACGGCGTAAAGCCTCCGCTACCGCAGCAAAGACCATGGATCAGAAAGACTGGAACACGAACCCCGGCCTCGCCACTGACGAGGAAAACAACCTGCTGCGCGAGGCGCCGGAGAAGCCTTCCCCGCGGCACGGCTCGGGGACAAAGGTGATCGTGGCCGCGATCGCTCTTGTGGCGGTGGTGGTTATCGCTATCGCCCTGTATTCCGGCCTGCGCCACCGGCAGGCGGTTCGCGAGCAGCTGGCCTCCGCCATTCAAGACAGCGCTCGCACGCCCGTCAGCGTCATTCATCCTCAGCCGGGCGCGCCCCAGCTCAGCGTGAAGTTCCCCGCCAACCTTCAGGGTTTCATTGAGACCCCCATCTACGCGCGCACCAATGGGTATATCAAGCGCTGGTTGGTAGATATCGGCGCCCACGTGAGTGAGGGCCAACTCCTGGCGGAGATTGAGACGCCCGAGCTCGATCAACAATTGCGCCAGGCGGAAGCCGCCCAGGCGCAGGCCCAGGCCAACCTGGATCTGGCGCGTATCACCGCCACGCGCTATGAGGGTTTGCTTAAATACGACGGCGTTTCAAAGCAGGAAGTGGATCAGGCCAACGGGACACTGAAGGCCGATGAAGCCAATCTGAAAGCCGCCATCGCTAGCGTTGATCAACTAAAGGAGCTGCAGTCCTTCGAAAAAGTCACCGCGCCCTTTGCGGGAACGATCACCTCGCGCAACATCGACGTCGGGTCCCTGATCCAGGCCGGCACCAACACGCTGCTTTTCAGGCTGGCCCAGATCTCGACCCTGCGTGTCTATGCCAACGTGCCTGAAACTTATAGCCCCGATATCGCGCCCGGTATTTCGGCCGACGTCGAAGTTCCTGAAGTCGCCGGGCAGAAATTTCCCGGCAAAGTGGTGCGCACCGCGGGCGCGATCGATCCGACCACCCGAACCCTGCTCACGGAGGTTCACGTGCCGAATCCGAAAGGCGTGCTGGTGCCGGGGGCGTTCGGCGAGGTCACCTTTCACCTTCGCTCCAGCCGGCGCACGGTGGTGATTCCCTCCAACACGCTGCTCTTCCGCGCCCAGGGACCGCAGGTGGCGCTCGTGCAGGGGGACGGTAAGGTCCACTTGCAGAGCGTCCAGCTTGGGCGGGATTTTGGCAACAGCCTGGAAGTGCTCTCCGGGCTGCGGCCGGAGGATTCCGTCATCGCCAACCCCGCGGACTCGATCACCGAGGGCGCGCTGGTTGACGTGCAGCCGTCCGCCGGGCAACAGCCGGGAACTCAGAAGTAGCGGCGACTTCACGTCGCCACCCAGCGTCTGTGCAGAAGTAGGACCGCCCTTTAGGGCGGCATGTCCGTCGGTTGCCGGGTTAACGCCCGGCGCTACGCGTCGCTCGCAGAAAGCCATGCCCCCAATCACCTTCCTCCGAATTTCGCGTTTCGAATTTCGAGTTTCGAAACTCGCTTTGTCGGTGCTGGGGATGTTGGCCTGGGCCGCCTGCACGGTGGGGCCCAACTATCAGCGTCCCAAGGCGGAAGTGCCAGCCGCCTTCAAGGAGGCTCCGCCTGCGGGTTGGAAAGAGGCGCAACCGCGCGAAGAAATCGCCAAAGGCGACTGGTGGCTGGTGTTCGGCGACCCGGTGCTCAACGATTTGGAGAAGCAGGCCACGAGCGCCAATCAGAGCCTCAAGGCAGCCGTGGAACGCGTCGACCAGGCGAGGGCGCTGGCTCGGGTCACGAGGGCGCAACTCTACCCCGCCGTCCAGGTGGACCCTGGCGTGTCGCGGGAACGCACGGGCGCGAACCGCCCCAATCAGCCCGGCTTCCCGGCGATCTCCTACACTTACGACACCTATTCCCTCCCGCTGAACGCAAGCTATGAAGTTGATATCGTTGGAAAGGTTCGCCGTTCCTTGGAAGCCGCCCGCGCCGACTATCAAGCCAGCGTGGCCGCGTACCAAACTGTCTTGCTGGCGCTCAAGTCGGACCTGGCCCAGGACTACTTCAATCTGCGTTACCTCGATGCCGACCGCGCGGTGCTGCGCAAGAACCTCCAAGTGCAGCAGGATTTCCTGGACCTCACGCGGCACCGGCACGAGGGCGGGCTGGCCAGCGGGCTTGACGTGGCGGCGGCCGAGACCCAACTCGATACCACCCAGGCTCTGTTCGTGGGTGACGAGCGGCAGCGCGACCAGCTCGAGCATGCCCTCGCCGTGCTCCTCGGCAAGCCCCCCGCGCAGTTCACCTTGCCCGAGAACCCCTTGACCCTGACGCCCCCGGCCCTCCCACCCGGCTTGCCTGCCGACTTGCTCGAGCGCCGGCCCGACGTGGCCGAGGCCGAGCGCCGGATGGCTGCGGACAGCGCGCGCATTGGCGTCGCCCGCGCCGCCTATTTCCCCGCTCTCAGCTTGACCGGCAGCGACGGATTCCTGAGCGGCACCTTCAGCAAGCTGCTTGCGGGGGCCAGCAACGAATGGTTCGTTGCCCCCTTGCTCTCCGTGCCGGTGTTCCAGGGCGGACGCCTGAAGGCCAACTACCAGTACGCCCAAGCCGCCTACCGGGAGGCCGTGGACAATTACCAGCAGCAGGTGCTGACCGCCTTTCAGCAGGTCGAGGACGGCCTCTCGGATTTGCGCGTGTTGGAAGACCAAGGCCGGGCTCAGGACCTCGCCGTGCAAGCTTCTCAGCGCACCGTAACCATCTCGACGGCGCGCTACAAAGATGGCCTCGCCGCATATCTCGAAGTGCTTACCGCCGAAAACAGCCTCCTGCAAAATCAGCGCACCTCTGCCCAGATTCTGGGGCTGCGACTGGTCAGCACGGTTCAGCTTATCGATGCTCTGGGTGGGGGATGGGCGGAACCGTCCGTGCCGTGAGCGGAACACTCAACGCAGTGGCCAGAGGCGCGGTGCTGGATTCTCTCGCGCACTAATACAGTGATTCACTTTCGTCTGTGAAATCCGCGTAATCTGTGGATTCAGTCTTGGCCCCGATTCCGCTGGGCTGTGGAAATCCGTCCCTTTATTTTCACCCACCTAATGGCTTCGCTTTGTCGGTTTCGATAGGATGACAATATAAGTAATCGCTATGTGCAACACTTGTGTCCATTACATGCGCAGATTTCACAGATGCCGATCTTCGATCTTGATTCTTGGATTAGGAGGTTGGTGGTGGGTTGTCAGTCATCAGTAGTTTGTTGGCGGTTGGCCGCTTTTCGCTGGGAAACTGACGACTGAGAACTGACAACTGACTACTCTTTCTTGGCGGGCAGGATTTGGAGGAGTTGTTCTTTGCGATAGACGAGGGAGTTGGTGTCGTAAGCGGCGATTTCGAAGCCGTGGCCGTGGGTGATGGCGTCGCAGGGGCACGCCTCCACACAGTAACCGCAAAAGATGCAGCGGTTGTAGTCGATGTTATAGACCTTGGCGTAGCGCTCGGCGGCACTGATGCGGTGGTCTGTAGCGTTCTCAGCGGCCTCGATGTAGATGCAGTTGGAAGGACAAGCGGCCGCGCAGAGGAAACAAGCCACACACTTTTCCAGCCCGTTCTCGTCGCGGCGCAGAACGTGCAACCCTCGGTAACGGTCCTCAAAGTGGACGGGCTCGTGCGGGTAATTCTCGGTCACCGTGGGCTCGAACATCATCTTGAAGGTGACGGAGAAACCCCTGGCCAGCGCGACAGCAGAATCCGCAATTTCACGCAAGATGTTTGGCATCGCCCTCAATTTGCCAGTATAGACGACGAGGTGGGCGGGGTCAAACAGGAAGAAGGCAGAAAGCAAAAGGCGGTAAGAGCAGGTCAAAAGTCAAAGGGCAAAGGTCAAAAGGCAAAAGGACTTCGACGCGGAGGCGCAGGCTGGACCCCATACAACCGCAACGCAGCCTGCTGAATCAAAGAAACTAACGCGCTTGCGAGTGCCGCCGGAAAGCGGTAGATTGAGGAAGGGGCCACCCCGGACGGGCGACACGGTACAAGCGCAGGACACTCAGAGGCTCGAGCCACTTTGCCAAGGAGACGGCCATGAAAAAGATGGTGGTCACGGTCATAGGGGGCATTTTGCTGGGAGTGCTGTTGCCTGCCCTTTGCGCGGCACAGGAGCAGACTCCTGCACCAGGGTCCGCAGCGCAAGAGCAGACTACGCCGCAGCCCGCAGCGCAACAGCAGACCGCTTCGAATCCGACGATCCCCCCGGACCCGAAAGCCACGATGATCCCCGCCGGCAGCATTTTGCACATCCGCCTGACGAACACGCTCACCTCCAAGACGAACAAGAACGGCGACCAGTTTTCCGGGGAGGTGACTCAACCGGTCCTTGTTGAAGGGAAAGAGATAATCCCGGTAGCCAGCACGGTGAATGGCCATGTGACCTATGCGAAGTCCTCAGGGCGAATTCATGGCAAAGCGGAATTGCGCATCGTTTTGGACGGCATCGAGACACCCGAGAACTTGACCTACCCGCTTTCCGCCGGACTGGCGGACCTGAACGCCGGCAAATGCGCCAAGATGGGAAGCGACAATGAAGGCACCATCGAGGGCTGCGGCAAGGATAAGAAGGCCATAGCCAAGAACGCGGCGATCGCGGCAGGTATGGGCGCTGGGATGGGGGGAATGATAGGACTGGAATCCCGGGGAGGATGCAGCTACTACGGTTGCTATCCCAGCCAAGGTCCCGGCATAGCGACCGACGTTGGGTATGGCGCGGGCATTGGCGCGGGTACGGTGCTGATCTACAGCCTCCTGAAACACGAGAAGCAAATCA
>Ga0209777_10009226_pt1 | contig 10648 bp, 20 predicted proteins | sample FrelakmetHBP12HB_FD_187147 | JGI IMG/M metagenome (GOLD analysis project Ga0209777, IMG submission 187147) | Freshwater lake sediment microbial communities from the University of Notre Dame, USA, for methane emissions studies -HBP12 HB (SPAdes)... | ecosystem: Environmental > Aquatic >... | reverse complement strand
GAGTTGCTTCTGTAATTTGGAATAGAGCATTGAAAGAAGTTGAGAAATCCAAAGTTGAAATGATTGATGCACTTAAATTGGTTTGTTTAGCACCACACCAATTCAGTTGTTGGAAAGATGGAGATACCTTTTTACAACAAGACGTTGATCATAATTCAGATGCTGGATTTGATATTATGGCTATTGTAACCAGTATTATTACAACTGTTACTTTAGGAACTGGATCTTTCAAACCAATTTTCGATGCAACTTTTTATCATGCTGCATCTTGTCATCCATATTGGGCAGATGTTTTTGTTAAGATTGAACAAATAGGAAATCATATCTTTTACAAAGAGAAGTAAGTTTTCATGGGGGCATAACTCAGTTGGTAGAGTGCCTGCTTTGCAAGCAGGTTGTCGCCGGTTCGACTCCGGCTGCCTCCACCAGTTTCATCAAGGAGTTTAGTGATGCGTATGGATGCAATCGCAGCAAGGAAGTTAGCAATAGAATCACTTCGTAGTACAGTAATACAGCCATTTCTAGATGAGATTCATAATAAAATTCAAGAAGCTGTAAAAGCGGGTAAGTTTGAAATTATGAACCTATATTCATCTAATTCAAACAGATATCCTTCCACGACAGAACAAGAAGCAATCTGTTCGGAATTGAGTAAACTAGGATATAAGGTAACAAATCATCCAGATCCAGATCCTGGTGATCCTCGTTCACGTCCATATACAACTGTGTCTTGGTAAAGGAAATTGATAATGGAAGATTCTGAAGTTGTTGAAGAAAAAGATTCTAATGAAATCATGCAAGATTATCTTGATGAGATGAGATTTCATTGCTTAGAGGGTGAACGTGGAGTTACTGCATTAAATAAAATATGTTGCGATCTTGGTTATAAAGATGAAGGATTTAGAAACGGATCAAGCCTAGAAGAATTTTTAAAAGATAATCCTGGTTGTGTTATGGAAATTCTAGAATGGATTACTGAACACATGGATCATATTCCTGAATGGAAAAAGGCTTTAACTTTCGAGGAGAACCCACCAAATGATAACCGAGACAAGTGAGTATAAAGGTTCGCCCGTATTTGTGATTAAACGTGATGCTGATGATAAGTATCCTTTTTCTTTTGGACTTGCGAAAGCTAGGATGATGGTAGAAAATATCGAAGCTATTAAGGAATTTATCATCTATTGTGAATCTAAAAAGACTAAGTAAAAACTAATTTAGTTGTATTTCTAGTAACCCGATAAAGTTTTTAAATCGTTCAATTTCTTTATCTGGGTTACTAAGAAATTCTTGTTCTGGGATATAATATATTATACAGCCAAGTTTAGAAGCTATTCTTAATTCTCGTTTTTGATCTTTATCACTTAATTCACCATTTGATTTAAAGTGATGTGGTTCAAGAACTTCAATACATAGATTGTACTTAGAAATATATCCATCTGGGAATTTTCCTACTTTCATAGATATATCGTGATTATTTCTAAGAATTTCTTCATTCAATTCAGTTTGAATTTGATTAATAATAGGTATTTCATTATTTCCTATACATGGTATCATTGGTCCGCCATTAAATACTTGTCGTTCCATTCGTTTAATCGCAGAAATACTCATTTTTGATTTAGTTTCTTCTGATCTTTTTTGACCTAAATTTTTCCCTTTCATAGATTGAGATATTTTTTCTTTTGTTTCATTAGAATGTTTATTTCCTAAATTATAAGTTTTTCCTTTATTAAATTGAGATAATTTTGATTTTGTTTCTTCTGATCGTTTCTTTCCCAGATTAATTAAAGATAATTTTAACTTAGTTTCTTCTGTATGGTGTTTTCCTAGTGTTCCTGATGACGTTTTTCGACCTTTCAATAAGTTAGATAATTTTAGTTTTACGTTTTCTGAACATTTCTTTCCGGTGTTTGCTATTGTTAATTTTAATCTTGTTTGATTGGATACATCACACCCATTTCGATTGTGCCCTTTGATAAACCTGCTCTTCTCATTAGTTACTTCTCCACCACAGCCACATTCACATAACTTATTCATGACTTGCTTCTGCTTCTACTTCTGCATATATTGGAGAAGTTAAGTTGTATTTAATTTCTAACATTATAGTAGCTTCTTTAATCAACTCATACATTTTCATACCAGTATGAGCAGAAAGAATCTTTAATCGTTTATGAATATCTTTATTAATTTGTATACTTGATCCATCCATGATTAATCCTCCATAGTATTATTAATTTATAATTTATTCATGTGAATAATGAAACAAACTTATCTTGAATGAATAAATAAAAGGGAGTATTATTATGCGTTGTAATGTTGGAGTAGCACCCAAATATTTAGTTGATCAGCATCTTTTGGCGGAGATGATGGAAATTCCGATGGTTGTTGGATCTCTAAGATATTGGAAGTTTCAGATAAAAAGTCCTATTCATGAACGATATGATCTTGGACCTGGTCATATGAATTTTTTAAAAAACAAACTTCTTTATCTGAGAAGAAGACATTATGAAGTATCGTTGGAAATGGATAGACGAGGATTTCATAATACCAAATCTAAAGTAGATTTGGATGGTGTTCCAGAAGAATTTTGTCAAGATTGGACTCCAACTATTGAAGATAGTATTAAACTAAGATCGAGATTAAAGTGGAAATTGAATAATAAGAAAAATCATTTTTGGCGGTATAATAGAAAATATTTAAATGATGATGAATTAAATAAAATATTAGTAGATATTGAAACGTCGGAGTTGTTTTATGTTTAAATTACTTATTATAATTTTACAGGATTTGATGGATAGGTTATATCTGGTAATACAGTTACCAGTTAAGATTTCTTATCCAATTATAAAGTATAGTGATAATCTGGTTTTGAACAGTCAAACAAAAGAAAGAACAGATATCATGAACGAGTGCTGCGAGAAGAGTAAGGGTAAGTGTAACTGTGATGGTAAGTTCAAGAACCCCACAAAGGTTCGGAAAGAGAAACTTCAAGAGTTTCTTAAGAAGTATTCAGAACGTGATTTGCGTTTTGCATATTTTCGTTCCCGTCGTTATCCATCCATCTACATTACTGCTGTGAGTGTTCTTGACCGGAAGACTAGCATCCTGAAGGTTGCTTTCTCTTTCTCAAGTCCCAAGGATGCTTTCTGCAGATCTGAAGGCAAGATCAAGTGCTTTACTAAATTGGAGAATCCTGAGAGCGGGCATGTCACTCAAGTTCCGTGGCTTGAGGATGGGCTGCTTTCAATTTATCTTGCCTATAATCGTATCAAGGAACGTCCTGAGAAGCTGGCATTGACAAAGTTCGATGACCTTGAGTTCTCTGGTCGTCCTATTGCGACTTATGCAATTATTCATAAGTTGACGTAATTTTTTGGGTAATAGGTAGAAATATCTATTACCCATTCTTTTGCCCCCATAGCTCAGATGGATAGAGCAATGGGTTTCTAACCCATTGGTCGCAGGTTCGAGTCCTGCTGGGGGCGCCATCTTACTAGGAAATCAAAATGCCTCTAATAGATCCAGGACTATATTTTAGTGGAGTAGATCTTTTTGAAGAACCATCTGGAATAGTCCATACCAAACTTCTTAATATTGATTTTGAGTTAAATTTTGATACAATGATGATTACAAGATGTGATACAAAAGAAACTAAACCATTTACATATCATAATGGTTCAACTATGTTCGAAGCTTTCAATTTAACACCGAATGTTAGCATAAGTATAAGAGGTAAAGGAGAAGATTCAAATGTTTGAGAAACTAAGAGCCTGGTTATATGGAACAACAGTTAAAGAAGTCAAAAATTATGATGAAACTAAGAATTTAGATACTGAGAAAGATACTCAGACCAAGATTCGTAATGCAATTGAGTTCCTTGATAATAACAAGGATAAGGATTGTACAATTAAGATTCTTGTTCCAAAACAGGTTAAGCAAATTCCTTATGGAGATATTTCATTTTTAGAACAAGTAAAAATGGATATTTCTTCTAAGGTAATATCTTTAGTTGCTAACAAGCATCTATATAACAATACTGATACTTGGGTAAAGATTTATGATGAACTTCTCGTTCATGTAAATAAAGTTCTTGAATCAGTGGGTGTGGAAAATCCTACTGCTTTATCTAATGATATTCTTGATGCTGTTCGTAAGGTTGCTCAAGAAGAAGCTAAGAAGTTGAGTGATAAGGATCTTAAAGATCTTACTTCTAATCTGAATGAACCAACCACTTCTGAAATTCTAAAAGAAGCAGCAATTAAGACAATGCCAGAGGAATCTTGTACTTGTGTTCTTCCAGATGAAAAGGGACAGAAGCAGAAGGAACTGGTTGATGTAATTCAAAAGATTGTTGAACAAGAAGTTAAGAAACTTCCTGACTGTGATCTTCAACCTACTCATTCATGTATGTGCCGAGTAATTGGTCCTGGTACATTTCCTCCTGGTGATCCTGATGGTTCAAAGGCTCGAACTGAACTGGATAAAATTTTGAGTACTCCTATGGGTACTAAGATTGGATCTCCTTCATATGGTGCACCTATTATTTCTAATATTGCTGCAGAAGCATCTGCTGGTACTGCTTTCGACATGGGTGCTGCTTCAGTCACATCTGGAATTGTTGATGCTGTCGGTCATTATTCTGAGAAAGAACAATTTAATCCAATTCATATGAAATTAGCAGAACCTCTTCTTCCTTCTACTGTTTGGACACCAACTCCAAAATTAGGAATGGTTACAGAGGAGACTGTTGTTGATACTGAAGATAATAGTTGTGAAACTTTGGGTGCAAGAGAATTAAAGAATACAGTTTCAGTAGTTGAAGATGATGAAGTTGTTGAAAAACATCTATGTATATATCCTACAGATTGTCAACAAAATACTCCTAAATTAACTCCATTCGTTGATACTTTTGCACCGGGATATACCCCAGTCAATACACCAGCACCAGTAACTCCAATTCCTGCAAGACTCTATACTCCACCAGTTGTTGTTTCATCGACACCTGCACTGGCTCCTGTAACAGTACCTTCTTCTGTAGAAGAAACTGTTGAGGATGAACCGGTAAGAGTATCTAATGCTAGAGAATTGAAAAATACATCAACTGTAATTGAAGAAGAAGTAATTTACGATGAATAAAGAAAAGACATTTGAAGTTGAATTTTTTCTTGGGGGGTGAATCATTCAGCTACATTAATGTTGTTGAGTGGTGTTCTATTCCAACTAATAATTCAACTCATTTGAAGGTAACTCTAAAATTCAATGATGGTGATCCCGATGTTACTGTTCTTTTAGGATCTGGTCATTCGATGCTCGTTGAGATTGAAAAAGACGAAGAGGAAACTACAACGTGAAAATTGATAAAGCTGCATCTGTTGGACTTGCCTGTCAAATTGCATATGAATATGAAAATTGGGGTTGGGAACATATTTCGGATATGTTAGCAACCTATGAACGTCCAGAGAAGCCACCGTGTGATGGAGATACTTTGTATTTCCTTTGCACGAAGGCGGCACAACATAAGAAAGATGGACTTTCTTTTGATGATGCTGAAAAAGAAATGATGAAGATGAAGAAGTTAGCAGCTTAAACAATTTCAGGTGGGGTACTCAAGTGGTCGACGAGGACAGACTGTAAATCTGCTGGCTAACGCCTTCCAAGGTTCAAATCCTTGCCCCACCACCATTTTTCAAAAAAAGGAAGTTATAAGTCAGAAGAAACCACAAAGTTTATTGGATATTCCAGAGGATAAGATCATTAAGTTACCCCGTAAGAAAATTCCTAACTGGGATATATCATACGGAGAGATCCGTCCTAGTTGTCGAATGACAATTCCTGCTAGGATGAGTTCAGAAAGTGATAGAAGTATTAACCCCAGAAGAAATGCGCGGAAACAACAATGAATTGTAATAAGAAAATAAAGAGTTTTGGATGGAAGTTGCGTGAAGGCGAATCTTTTGCTATTACTTCTCTTAATGATATGAAAAAAACTGAAGAGAAAGCAAGTAATACTACAAGGAAATCAGAAATGACTGCTCAAGAACAAGCTCAAAAGAATCTGAAGAAGAATCTGCAATACGCATTGAAACATCTTCATAAGTATCAAGATAAATTTTCTCGGCCAAATTATTTGATGTCCATTGGAATATCATGTCAAGAAGGCGTATTGTGTTTTGACTATGGTAAAGATCGAGTTGCTAACGAAATTAAGAAATTCTCTAAGAAAGAATCAGAAGAGCAAAAAGCAGCAAAGAAGAAAGTAAAGAAGTGAACAGTATTACTGGATTGATTCAATCGGCAATAGAAAATTTTGAAACTCCGGGATTTTATATATTTGATACAGAATATAGATTTCAAAACGAAACTGGAAATAGTTTTGAATTTAAAGCTGATGAAAAAGAATTTCCTGAATATAAAAATAAAAAGATTAAGATAACTGTTGAGTTGATTTAATAGATGTATAAAATTTCTAAAAGGAAAAAGAAGTGAATATCGAAACAGTACCGTTCAAAAAGTTCAAAGCTGAAACTGATAATAAAGAAGGAATCGTCTGCCTTGGTTGTGGTGGAGAACTTTCTCAATGGGTTGATGGTGTTACCAAAGTGTTGAATGATGAAGTCATTGCGACCGGAACACCTGATCAGCTTTGGGATAAGGTTTATAAGATGGAGACATCTGGTGGTCGTGTTGACCTCGCCTTTGTTATGAGTAATACTGCTCAGTTCAATGGTGGCAAGATGGCAATGTGGCGTCTTCGGTTTGGAGATTGCTCATGGATCTCTGATTATAAAACAAACAGAATAAATTAAAATTAGTATTGACCCACTTGTTTATATTAACAAGTGGGTCATATAGAGTGCTATTATGAATAAGTTGTGTGGGTGTGGGTGTGGTAAAGAAGTAACCAATGATACTAATAGATTTATAAATGGTCATTGTAACAGAGGAAGAAAAGATCTTTATATAAAACGAGCAAAGAATTATAAAGAAAAATATGGGGTTGAAAGTTCAAACCAATTAGAATCGGTTAAAGAAAAAAAGAAACAATCATATTTAAAACATTATGGTGTTGAACATCCACTGCAATCAAAAGAAGTTCAAAAAAAATTTAAACAAACATCGTTAAATCATTATGGTTTTGAAAATCCAAATCAATCAAAAGAAGTTCAAAGAAAATTTAGACAAACATGTTTAGATAAATATGGTGTTGAAAATCCAAATAAATTAATTGAAGTTAAAGAAAAGAAAAAACAAACATGTTTAAAGAATAATAGAACTGAACATCCATCACAATCAAATGACGTTAAAGAAAAATCAAAACAAACATGTTTGAAAAATTACGGAGTTGAAAATCCATATCAATCTAAAGAAATTCAAGAAAAAGTTAGACAGACGAATCTTCTAAGATATGGTGTTGATCATTATAGTAAAACAGTTCAAGGAAGAGAATTATCTAGAATTAATTGTATTAGAATGACAGAAAATCAAAAATTTAATGGAGAACCATTATATCCTGTGATTGGTGATTCTGAGAGATTATTCTTAGATGAATTACAAAAATATACACCATATAATATAATTAGAAATGACAATTCGTTTAGATATATTATTGGTAGATTTCCAGATGGCCATATCCCAGAATTGAAGCTTTTCATTCAGTTCGATGAGCAGTGGCATGATAATACAGAAGAAAACGATTCTATGTGTACTCTTCAATTAGCATCGTTGGGTTATATTGTATATCGAGTATCTGAAAAACAATGGAAAGAAAATAAAGAAAAAGTGTTAGATTGTTTTAAATTATTACTATTGAATTTTGGAAAATGATTCTTTATGTTTGAATAAATTAAAATTAATGGGCGTATGGCGAAATTGGCAGACGCGTCAGACTTCAATCCGGAGCCTTTAAGTAGAAATATTTAAAGTGGACGTCGCTAAGTCGGGGAAACCTTTAACATGGCAATCCCGAGCTAGCAGATCGAAAGATTGGGCAAGTGTAGAGACTTTACACGACGCACCTTACCTGAAAAGAAAGGTGAAGAGAAAGTCCAGACTACAATGGGAAACCGATGTAGTAAGAGGATCTGATGTCGAAAGATGTGGGGGTTCGAGTCCCTCTACGCCCACCATTCTTATATATGAACAAATTAATAGTTATAACTTAAATTAATGGAGGTGCATCATGGAAGGATTCATGTTTAACGGAATGTTTCTTGGTATAGCAACATTGTTATCTATTGTTGGTGCAATCGGTCTTCTGGTACTGTTGGCACTAAAGGATAAAGATGGCGATAGTATTGGAAGAATCCTTGCACAAGTTACATCAGCCAAATGGATTCTAACCGTCTTAGCCGGATTATCTTTTCTATTCTTTGCTGCATCAGTTGTTATTGTGATTATTCATCAAAGAGATAAGATAGAACCTGCACTTGCTGTATCGATGATGGGTAATCTTCTAATATTAATTCAGAGTGTATACAATATGTATTTCAATAGAAAAGATATTAATACTCTTCCAGTATTGAATCCACAAGATCAACCCACTGATACAATGCAAGCTAAGAAACCACAATTTACAAATACAATTCCACCAATGGAAATTAAACCACCGGAGCAGAAATAATGGCTGATCGTTTTAGGTGTCTTGTTTGCGGTCGAGATAAATTCTATAGAATGTATCAACCACATCGTTGTGGATGTGGCGGAATTACAAAGAACTGGAAGAAGATCGCAAAACTTCGTGGGATTATAGGTCCATCATTTGTTAAAGTAGAGGAAAAGTAAATGGATTATGACATAGAAGTCCACTGTGAATATTTTGACTGTGGAGTCTGTTGTCATCCCGAACTTTCTATCTTATTGATTAATGAAGTTTCAACTGAATATTGTAGTGTTTGTTTATTTAAGAAACTTCCAGTTAAACTTAAAGCAATTAAGTTATTACAAGATCTCAAAAATACATCTAACAGAATGAGAGAAATTTTTGATCAATTACTCATTCCTGATGATATTAAAGAAACGCTTCAAAAATATGATGAGAAGATTAAAGAGATAACATGTTTCTTAATCTCAGTAGATGTAACTACTGAAGAATTAACAACTTCAGATGAAATCCAAAAATTAATGGAGAACGAAGATGGCAATAATTAATACTAAAACTAGTATTCCTTCGATTGGGGATATGGTAGATAAAGTTTTAACAAGTACAGATAAAAGATTTGCTCAGATTACTTTTCAAAGTGGAAAGAAAATCGTATTATCAATTGATCCGTCCGAATTTAATGTTGTTCCTGGCAAGAAACCGGTGATCAAAGATGAACAGCCACCGAAGCAATTGTTGAAGAAGAAAGTAGTCACTGGTAGTAAAGTAAATGAAATGACTCGCAATACTCCAGAAGATGGTGAGTATAAAATGAAAGCTATGGCTACATTAGCTAAGATGCAAGGTTCAACACCAGCAGAGATTGAAGAGATGTTGAATTCTCAAAGATCACAACCACAGATATTATCTGAAACGAATACTATACCCGATGATGATTTTAAAGCAAAAGCACAAGCAGCATTAGAGAAATCTCAACAACGAGCAACTCAACTGGCTGAAAGTATTTCAAGTAAACATGGCGGAAAACTCGAGAAGTCATTTGGTGGAAAAACAACAATCCCTCTAGGTTAGTAATGAAAGCAATAGTATCTATTAATAACAGAAGATTAGCTATTAAAATACAAAAATTGATAGAATCTGATATAAAGAATGCATTTACTTCATTTAGTTCTAATGGAGAAATTTGGAAAAAGATTCGAAATGGAAATACTAAATCAATGTTGAAAAGATTACAGAGAAATAATTTAGTCGGTGGATTTACTATCAAGTGTGGTAGAGAAACAAATAAAAATACTAAACGAGGACAAGCATTTGGTTGGATAGAATATTATAGTCTTCCTGATTATAATTCTGTTCATATTGATTTTGAGTTGAAGTAGTTTTAAATGGATGCGTAGCTCAGCTGGTTAGAGCAGGTCGTTTACACCGATCAGGTCGTTGGTTCGAATCCGACCGCATCTACCATTTTCGTTAAAGGAAAAACAATGAAACCTTTAGTATATCTTATGTTACTTCTGTCCCTTTCTTTCTTATCTGGTTGTATTGTATATCCAACACCAGTTCGAACTTATTACTACGAACCAGTTCGTTATTATGAACCGGTGTATTATGTTCCTGGTCCAACTATTTATGTTACCGATGGTTATCGTCATTATCGGTAAATAAAATGGAGTTTTCATGCGTTTACTTATCCTATCAGATATTCATTCGAATCTAGATGCTCTTCTATCAGTTTTAAAACACGTTAAAGAAGAAGCAGAAGAGACCTATGAGAAGATTGTATGTTTAGGTGATCTTGTTGGTTATGGCCCTAATCCCAATGAAGTTTGCGAGTGGGCGATCAATGAAAAGAAGAATGGTGGAATTTTCGTTATGGGAAATCATGACGAATCAATTTCAACAGATTGTGATATTAGTGATTATAACCCAAGTGCTAAGTGGGCAATTCAAATTCAAAGAAGAATGGTTAGCGAATTAAACAAAAAGTTTCTTAGATCTTTACCATACAAAGAAACTTTTGAAACTGTAATGTTTGTTCATGGTAGTCCT
>Ga0209777_10009225_pt1 | contig 10649 bp, 7 predicted proteins | sample FrelakmetHBP12HB_FD_187147 | JGI IMG/M metagenome (GOLD analysis project Ga0209777, IMG submission 187147) | Freshwater lake sediment microbial communities from the University of Notre Dame, USA, for methane emissions studies -HBP12 HB (SPAdes)... | ecosystem: Environmental > Aquatic >... | reverse complement strand
TGCTGCCCTGGTCGACAATCCCGGTCGGTATAGTGATATCCACCTGCTGGTCACCACTGCTGTAGTATTGATAGAGTAAAGTGGCATTGTTTATCTTCACTGTGACATAGCGTCCGCTTGATACGTTCAGGAAGTGCAGACGAAGCTGACCGCTGCACTCAGTATAACTGCTGCTAAAGTTTATGGTCGCAGTGTCAGTCGTGGCTGTGCTATAGCCCGCGCTCTCAAATGTAATCCCTCCGGGAACCGTAGCCTCATTGAGGGTGATGCTGGAGTCTTCGTAGAGGGTGGAGCTACTGCTGCCAGTGAAAGTCACCCCGACGCTGTTGCTGCCCTGGTCGACAATCCCGGTCGGTATAGTGATATCCACCTGCTGGTCACCACTGCTGTAGTATTGATAGAGTAAAGTGGCATTGTTTATCTTCACTGTGACATAGCGTCCGCTTGATACGTTGAGGAAGTGCAGATGGAGTTGACCGCTGCACTCGGTATAACTGCTGCTAAAGTTTATGGTCGCAGTGTCGGTCGTGGCTGTGCTATAGTCAAGGCTTGCGAAGGTCATCGTGGTAGATCCACCCTGTGCATTTACGATGGATGGGAAGACACAGAATATTGACCCAAGCACAAAACAGATCAGGGTTACCCGAAGGACTCTATTCATGGTGTGCCTCCGTTTATATACCTTGTTCACCTACTTAAACCACCCCTTCTCGAACCCAGAGACATCATAGCCTTCCTGTTCCCATTTCTCGAGCTTCTCCTTGTAACGCCTGAGCAACAGCGCTTCCTGACGTCTGCGCCAGAGGTAGCGCAAGCCTATGTGAGAGCTTCTTAAGCCCTCACTTTCTTCCCTTGTCATTAAGTGACTTATCTATCATGTCGATTATCTCGGCCTTCTCCTTTTCGATTCTCTCTCTTACTACTCGTCTCTTTCGTATGTACCACGTAGCACCTAGTGAAGTAGATACTATTAAAACTAAAGCGAATACTGAAGCCCCAGCGTAAATGTAGATATTCTTAACGGTTGGAGCAAAGTCGTTCTCATTAAGCACGCCGTCCTGGTCTATGTCAACGGCCAGCTTCGAGGCCTTTGACGCCAACTCCAGGGCGGTCTGATAGGCCTCATTCTGATAGGCCTGCTGCGCCTGAGCCAGCAAGTCCTCTGCAGGGGCAACATTGAAGCCTTTGGGTTTCTCCTCCGCGATGGAAGATATGGCATTATCAAGTGCAAAGGTGACTTCGCCAATTGGCGGCCCAGAAGTGGTGAAGGTCTTGCCCTCACCATAGGTCGTTTTATCGCCCGACACTGCTTTTGCTCGGAAGTGGTAGGTTGTGCCTGGAGGTAAACCGTTTAGCTCTTTACTAAACACCCCGGTTGTTGTCATTACCGTAGCCGTAGTGGTATTCCCGTAGTCAGTAGTTGCCCCGTACTCAAATGAAACACTTACCGATGAGGCACCACCCAGGCTGACCAAATCACCGTTCAGGCTGGCTGCTGTTGTTCCTAAATTAGCAGCATCATTTGTGACTATTGTTAGCGGAGGCGTAGGTGTAGGTGTCGGAGGGAGTGTGGGTTCGAGAGTAAAAGTTGGTATAGGGGTGGGCGTTGGTCCAGGTGTTGGCGTTGGTCCAGGTGTTGGTATGGGCGTAGGAGTAGGAGTTCGTGTCGGTGTGGGTATAGGTGTTAGTGTAGGTGTTGGTATGGGCGTAGGCGTAGGAGTTCGTGTCGGTATCGGTATGGGTGTGGGTGTCAGTGTCGGTGTGGGTGTCAGTGTCGGTGTGGGTGTCGGTGTCGGTGCTGTTCCCCTTCCCTCCTTCTGATCCACCACAAAACCAAAAGCAGTTATACTGCCATCGGTGACGAGCTTAACCTTCAAGGTATCTTCGGTATACCAATCTGTCCACTTATCCTCCTGGAGACCTTGACCATAGTAATAGGAAGTAAGCTGCTGGTTATCCTTGTTCAGTATGTAAATATAATCGCCATACGCGAGATCTATCTTGGTGAAGTGCAGCCTCATCTCAGCCACCCCAGGTTCCGAGATGGTCCAGGTGTACTGGTAGTTGTTGGCGTATGGATGATAGGATTCTGCCAGGTACAATGAAGAAGGTGCAGGCCCTGCCCTGGTCTCCTTCTGATCCACCACAAAACCAAAAGCAGTTATACTGCCATCGGTGACGAGCTTAACCTTCAAGGTATCTTCGGTATACCAATCTGTCCACTTATCCTCCTGGAGACCTTGACCATAGTAATAGGAAGTAAGCTGCTGGTTATCCTTGTTCAGTATGTAAATATAATCGCCATACGCGAGATCTATCTTGGTGAAGTGCAGCCTCATCTCAGCCACCCCAGGTTCCGAGATGGTCCAGGTGTACTGGTAGTTGTTCTCGTATGGATGACTTGATGCTGCTAGGGAAGATCCTTGAGCAAGTGCTTGCCCAGCTAGTAGCGAACTTATGGGCTGATGGGCTGTGTAGATGTCAATCAACAGCACACTAGATAAACAAAGACAAATCGTAAGGAGTAGAACTAGAGTCAGCGACTTTGTATGTATACACTTTGTTCCCATCTCCATTCCGCCTCCGAATTAGACTAGGTCAAATACATTCTCTTCAACATGCCGTCTTATAAAACTAGCTGAACCCAGGTTCATCTTTAAAGACTGGAAGAACACTCTCGTTGTATGCATGTCACGAACCTGGTAAAAATGGATGGGCCGACAAAAAAATATATAAGTAACCCTTTGCTGCTTGTATTGCATCTCGGAACATATCTGACTACTCAGGAAGCCCTTGTCTGACCTCTCTCGGGTATCTTATACCGGCTCCCTGCACGTACGAGGTCACCGAACATGTCAGTCTCGCCACTTTCCTCGATTTCCTTTAACGCTTTCGAATACCACGATGGCAGAACAGTCTCTTGCTTACTGATTGCCTGCTTGAAATCACTCATGCCGATTTCTCTTCTAGGCTTCTTCTCCCTTATTCTCTCTCCCAGTGGTACCCTTGCGGCCTCCTGGCAGATATTAGCGATCTCAGCCGATGCGTAGCCTTCAGTCATCTGAGCCAAAGTGGATAAACCGACCGTCTTATCCACTGGCATATTCCGCAGGTTTATGTCAAAGATTTTCTGACGAGCTTGAAGGTCTGGCTGAGGTATGAAAATCTTGGTCGTAAACCTCTCTGATCTTCTGAGAGCGATATCTACATCCCAGGGACGATTCGTTGCTGCCAGAACCAGGCCATTTCGATGGGATCCCTTGGACTCCAATCCACTCATCTGAGTTAGTAGCTCGTCTACCAGGCTGCGCTCATAACCTTCTTGGCCACCTGAGCGCTCCGCGGCGATAGCATCTATTTCATCGAAGAACATGATTGCCTTCTCATAGCTTCGGGCCAATTCAAAAACCTGTTTTATGTTCTTCTCGGACTCGCCCACGTATTTGTCCTTAATATCGCTGATTTTCAGATTTATAAACACCGCATCACATTCCGCTGCCGCGGCCGCTGCCAGCAGTGTTTTGCCACAACCAGGGGGGCCATAGAGCATGATGCCATCTCCGGGATTCACGCCGAAGTATTTGTATTCTTCAGGGTATGTGTAAGGGTAGACAATTGCGTCTTTGATCCTCTCTTTCACGTCATCCAGGCCAGCGATGTCGGCGAATTTCACCTTTGGTTTTTCGACAAGTATTAGGTCCTTGGCTCTTTCCTTTGCTTTCTCCTGATCAGTGACCCTGGCACTCTGCGGTTCGACTTCCTTCGCCGGGATCACTCCATCTGTATATACCTTGACAGTTCCGTCCCTTAAACCGTCGGCAATGTCCTTAAATTTCTTTGATCTTTCCAGAAGGTCAGTTTTTTTCTCTGGACGCAGCTGTGCGAGATGCTCCAGGAATTGAGCGCACTTGGCATACTCTACTCTGGCCTTGGCAATCTTCCCAGCATCATAGTATCTCTTGGCCAGCTTATTTGACCTATCGAACTGACCCCATAAATCGTCCCAAATATCCATATGTTCACCTCAGGCTAAAAGATACCATTCACTTGCCGGGCTTGCCAGACCTCAAGTCCAAAGATTTGCTGGGTTAGCAACCTTAGTTCAACATTTAGCCGGGGCCCTATAAATAGTCCTAGCGCGTATTAGGTCAGCAAACCTATTATCCTCGCCACCGTCCTCGAACTTGTCGAACGTCTTGGCATACCAAAGGGGAAGGGCAGGCTTGCGTTTTGCGATTACCCGCTTAAAATCGCTCATGCCAATTTGTCTATTGGGCTTCTTTTCTCCTATGGTCTCCTCCAGTAGTACACAGGTAGCCTCCACGCATATACGAGCTATGTCAACTGACGCATATCCCTCTGTCATTTGAGCTAAGGATGCTAGGCTTATCGACTTACCAAAAGGCTTACCCAGGAGCTTCATCTCGAGAATCCTTAGACGAGTCTCAAAGTCGGGGTGCGGAACGAAGATTCTAGTGTTAAACCAAATTAACAGTGACGTATTAATCTGCCAAGGCTTATTGGTCTCCCCCAATACCCTGATCCTTGGTTTCCGTTCTGTCTCCAGAGCTCTCATCTGGGTGATGAGTTCAGGTAACACTTCAAGTCTAAACCATTCATCTATTTCATCGAGAAGTATGACCGATCTCTCATGGCTTCGAGCCAATTCAAATACCCTTTTTATGTTCTTCTGTGACTCGCCCTCATATTTGTCCAGAATATCGCTGATTTTCAGGTTTATGAACGCCGCGTCACATTCTGCGGCAGCTGCCGCTGCAAGTAGCGTCTTGCCGCATCCTGGGGGTCCGTAGAGAAGAATACCATCACTGGGATTCAGGCCAAAGTACTTGTATTCTTCCGGGTAGATAAAAGGATAAACAATATCGTCTTTGATTCTCTCTTTCACCTCATCCAATCCGGCGACGTCGGTGAATTTCACATTTGGCTTTTCGAAAAGAATCAAATCCTTCATTCTTTATTCTGCTTTCTCATCATCAGTGGACTTGGTAGTATGGGTTTCGATTTCTTTTGCCTCGATCAGTACACTTCACAGCTATGCTCCAACGTTGGCAAGTTCGCCAGCATCGTAGTGTCTCCACGTTGGCCTTTGCGACTTCTCAAACTGACTTTCTATTTCGTTTCATACTTCTATTTGTGTGTCACCTCAAGCCAACGTGATTGAGAATCCACAAAGAAGATATCCACGTGACTCGGCCTTTATCCTAACAGATGCCGCATGATCCTAGGCAATCCATCAACTTATTCGAGACAGAGCTTCCCCCCTTTCTATGTCGTCTCCAGGTCTTTAGCTTCTTTGGCAGACTTCTTCTTCTCGTACTCTTCAAACGCGACATCTGCCTTGTTAACATCACCGGTTGACCAGATGTTCATGAGCTCTTTGGTCTCTTTGTCGTCCTCTATGTCGCCAAGCAAGCCGTATTCAGCTTCCATGGTGCGGAGTATGGCATCTATATTGCCACTCTTTATCTGATCCTTAACATTTACCCGGGCCAGAAACTCATCCAGCTTGCTCTTTGGCATTTTTATCAGCTTACTCATCAACCCCTTGCGCTCGAGCATGGCCTTGTTCTCCTGAATGAATACCAGGTTGTCGACGACTCGAATCTCATCGCTAATGTGCTTCAGGTTTATGTTTTCAAGCTTCAGCTTCTGATCTAGTTGCTGCATCTGTCTGGCTATTGTTCTTCTTTCTGACTCGCTCACCTTGAAGCCTTTGTCGAAAAAATTCTTCTTCTGTGATGATAGTCTCTCAACCTCACCTATCTTGAGCTTCTCGTCGCGCTCCAGCCTGATTCTCTCTGCTGTAAGCTCATCCTTCTTCAGCTTTTCGAATGGGTTACCCTTTATCCTATCTATGATTCCCATTTGGACCCTCCTTTTTCGTTCCTTTTTACCCGGATCCGAGCCCAGATAATCCTCTGTCTATTCTTCGAAGTTCTCACCCCCATTCTAATGGCCTTATACCTGTTTCCTCTCCAAGACTAACCCAACATCCTTTATGTACCTCAGCCTACCTCCCTTTTCGCCCTCAATATCATGGAACGCCTTGTGTACTAATACCGCTTCTTCTTTAGACTCTTTGACGATGTCATCAAAGACAACGTAGTCTTTCTCGAAGAGTTTTCCCTTAATCATACCCTTGATCTTTTCGACCTTCTCTCGATCGAACTGTGGCCTGAAGAATTCTACGAACTTCGATATCCTGTTGTCTGCTGGGTTGAAGACGATATCGCCCGTAGTAGAATCAACGAGGCAGATAGAGATATACCTGCTTACGTAGTTGTGGGCAAATTCGGTTGACCCTATCTCCTTTAGGACCCTTTCGTCCCAGCCGGTTGGTGCAGCTATGCCTATAACATGGAGATATTTGCCTATTTCTGCATTATCGATGAATCGTGACATCAGAGTTGAGAAGTCAGACAGAGTGGCTCTTCTTCCATCAAAGCCGTATAATTCGAATTCCCTCAAATGGTTGAGTGATATTGCTTCGATTATGACCTTCTTGATTCTCTCACCAAAGAACCCGTATTTTCTCTCGCCGATAACGTAGCGAGATCTGGCATTTGCAGGCGTGTTAAGGGTGCCTCCCTCTGTGAATTTCATGTGTGAGTCCTCGTTCCAGGACCTAACTTCGTAGGTCTTGTTTTCTAAAGGGGAATAAATCTTCAAAGGGAAGGCCTGCATTTTGGTATCGAACCTGGCAATGAAATTCTGCTCGTAAAGCCTGGCTTCCTCTTTCGTAACGAGACGGATAGGCTTACCTTCAAGAGCTTCAGTGATCTGTCGTAGCCTATCATCCAACTCCTGCCTCTTGAGCTGTAAGGCATCTTTACTCTGCTGCAAGTTCCACTTCTCAGAATCAAGCTTATTCTTAAGTGCATCTATTTCTTTCAGTTCGCTCTCGACCAGTCTTTGTTTTTCTTCCTGCATTTGCTGTTTGTATTCCTGTTTTGCTTTCTCGAGTGTTGTTTCCCTCCCAGCAAGTTCTCTCTGTTTCTTCTCTGTCACTTCAATTATGTCTGCTATTTCCTTTTCAAAACCAAGGTAGCCATTAGTTAAGCGATCTCTCTCTGATTCCAGTGCGTTAAGGCTTACCTCCGGTTTCCCTATGACTATCTGCCTTTCAACATCACTAATCTTGCTGCCAAACACCTCGCTCTCTTTCTCAACCCTGTCAAGGGATTTGAATTTGGACGCCACGTCCGCAATCTTTCTCTGCAGAGTCTCAGCGATGTTCTTCCTCTCCTCCTCGGATTTCTTTATGTTGTCCCATACCTTTTGCTCTATTTGATTCACCACTAGGATGGGACCGTATTTGCCTACGTAAGCTTGCACTCCCTTCTTAATGTTATCAAGCCTCTTTTCATAGTAGTGTTTGAAGGCATATCTGAGGTCCCTCTCAATTCCGGGATCGTCAAGAAGGCGGTCAAGGTCGGAATATTGGCCTTCGTAGAACTCCTTCACAATCTGATATATGTCTCCTCTGCGGAAGATCCTATCAACAATCTCATCAGTAGATAGTATGTCAAATACGTTGAATTTCTCATACTTTTCTACGAGCGCAAGTTCCTTCTCGCTGAACCTCTCGGTTATCAGGCTTCTCTCATTATTGATATGGGCAGCGGCGGCTAGAAGGAGCTTGGCAAAGGAGAATTTGCTTCTGCTATGCAACATCTCGTCTCTCAACAGTCGGTTTGCGAACTCTTCCTCAAATACCCCCTGATTATGTTCGATCTGATTCCAGAGTTCTGTTCTTTTAATTTCATCCATCCTGCGCAAGTGCTCGAGGTCGCTGCTCAAAACAGTCTTTACCGGCCCCATTACAACCTGATCGAACCTTTGCCAATCTTCTTTTGACATGTTGTTCATCGCTTCACTTCCCTCCGAGATAGCTGAACTCTTCGCTGAGTCTGTTGTTGAGTAACTCAACAACATCACCATAACCCGTTATCTTAACTCGAAGGGAAACAGTTTGACCCTCAGTAAGCAAGCCTACCGAAACCTCAGCCCTTCCCTTCTTGGTGATTACTTCATATACTTTTTCGAGGGGGTCCTTTGTTTCACGTTTTAGAATAGCCTTCTGTTTTGCCATGACAAATCCGACAAGTCTCTCGACCGAATCCCTTTTCTCATTGAGCTTCAACCTAATCTCGGATTCCGCTCTCTCTATTTGTACGGACTCATGCTCAAGCCGGTATAAGCTCACATTGCTCCTGGATGTTCTGGAATAGAGGTCTTCAAGAAGTTCCTCCAGCCCCTCACCCTCAATAATTGCCATAATGCCGTCCGGCTTAGTTACTCTCAGACTCTCCTTCCACTTGTCCAGGATATATTCGATTCTCTTTCTCTCTGCATCGTTCTCGTATTTTGCAATTATCAAATGCATGTTTCACCGTCGCAACCAATTAGCCATAACATCCTTTATGGCTGAATGGCACTATACTCCATAATGGAGGATTTGTCAAGGGGTAGAATTCATCTTGGCCGGATATGCATTTCTTCTGATTATAGTTATAGAATAATCATAACGGCGTCTCATTTTAGAACATCTAGCGGGAATATTACCGTATCTGGGTGGCCATGTAAAGAGGCTGAAGCTGTGGAAAGCGACAGCCATAAGCTCTCGGCGCTCGTTTGGAGAGTATCTGTTTTTGCAGGCACACTAACGTTCATCAAGGAAAGCGGATAAGTAAGTCTTTGCCCTATATGTTAAGCAGGACGGCAACGTATTCTACCGTATCTTCTATTTCATAACGAAGTGTACATCGTCCTCGCTGGTGACGAATTTAAAGTCCACCTCGCGAGGTTCTGTATTGGCACCACTTATTACCACTTTTCCGTCATAGGGAAGAGCCCTCGGTCGAAGGCTTATTTTAAGAGGTTCCCAGCCTTGTTCACTGGGTATTTGAATCAAATCCGGCTTTCCATCACTTGAGAGTAGAACTCTGTACAGATCGAGTTTTGCTGTGACCTTTGGATTTATGTTCTGAGATGAACCGTGACCCAGGGTGGACCAATGGAGCAGTTCATTTTCCATGTGACTTTTACTGCGAAAATCCTCCGGCGTGATGACCTGCTTCTTTGCAGTGGCCGCGATGTCATCATATGCCATATTTCTGATGCTGATGGCACTAACGCAGGATCTAAGTTCACGCCTGCCCCGATTAGTGATGGCTACCCTGTGATACAGAACGCCGCGTTCTCGAAGCACTTCATCAGTAGATGAAACCTGTATCCGGGGCTTGAACCACCAGTCCAGTATCCATGGCCCAATAACACTTCCAAGGAATGCGCCGCCCAAAGAAGCAATAATAGACACCCACATATTTACCGTGATCCTTTCTATCTTGCTTGTCCACCCTGCTACCAATTGCCGCGAGTAGACCTACCCTGGCCGCTACGTACTCGATACCACCCAGGCGTTTCGCCAAGGAGTATACCAATAAAATGTGGGGAAACGCAATAGAGGTGTTTCACTCAAGATGTCTTCTGACGGGAGAGGGCTCCGGCCCCCGACAACTTGATTAAGAGTTAAGGAGTCGGGGTTCTGAATCTGTGGCGACTGCTTAACTTGGATTTCGACACCTTAACTCATGTTCAAGGCATCAATCAAGCCGCTCTGGGTAACAATCGGCCATTTTGTGTAAATCCAGCCACCATCGTACTGGCCTTCTTCCGCAGACCACGCTCCAAAACCGCTTGGTTTTGCCAAGGAGCAAATGCACTAACTCCTACTTTGGGAGTGGTAGAATAGTCGGGTCAGGTCAAAGCATAATAGAGACGGGAGATAAAAATGGAGGCGATTAGACCGCTAAGAGTTGGTATCGTAGGCTGTGGACGAGCAGCAGTCGATGGGTGGGGGCACATACCGGCGCTGAAAAAAATCAGGCATGTGAATCTGGCAGCAGTCTGCGATATGAATGAATCCTTGGCAATGAAGGTGGCAGAGAAGTTCCACATCGATGGATATTATGCCGAACTTCCCGAGATGTTGAAAAGTGAGAAGCTGGATATGGTCGATATCTGTACCCAGCCCAGCACTCATCTCTCCCTATCCATTGCGGCAATGCAAGCCGGCTGTCATGTCCTGGTGGAAAAGCTGATGGCCCAGAATAGCCAAGAGGCTGATGAGATGATAGAGGCTGCAAAAGACAACAAAGTAAAGCTATGCGTTGTTCACAATAAGCTCTTCCAGCCAATGGTTATGAAAGCAATGTCTATAGTGAAAGAAGGCGCCATCGGTGATTTGACCGGCATGGACCTCAGAGATGCATGGTCAAAAGATAGCTCTGAAATCGTAGGTGCCATGAACAAAGACCACTGGTACCATAAGTTGCCCTGCGGCGTACTCGGCGAGATGCTGCCCCATACGATATATCTAGCGATCGCTTTCTTAGGCAACATAGAGCCTGTAGCGGTATATGCCAGAAAACTGGGCAATTATGAATGGATAGCTGTTGACGAGTTGAGGGTAATCTTCGAGAGTGAAAAGGGCATAGGGGCAATCACTGCCTCATGCAACTGGCCCAAAGGCGTAGCCACATTCGACCTCTTCGGTAAAAAGAGGAATCTACATGTCAGCATTCACAACGGGCTGCTAATTGAATACGGCGCCGGTGGGGAAAGTA
>Ga0209777_10009224_pt1 | contig 10651 bp, 10 predicted proteins | sample FrelakmetHBP12HB_FD_187147 | JGI IMG/M metagenome (GOLD analysis project Ga0209777, IMG submission 187147) | Freshwater lake sediment microbial communities from the University of Notre Dame, USA, for methane emissions studies -HBP12 HB (SPAdes)... | ecosystem: Environmental > Aquatic >... | reverse complement strand
TCAGCCGCTTCAGAGCACTCGCATCCATGCCACTGTATTTGACTTTCCACTTGTAGAAAGCACTCTGGCTGAAACCATGTTTCCGGCTCAGTTCTTCCACCGGGATGCCTGCTTCCGCTTCCTTCAGGATATTGACGATCTGTGTTTCGCTGAACTTCGATTGCTTCATGGGGTTGCTCCTGGGTCTAATTTTGCCAGAAGTTTCCACTTTCCGCTGGTACTATTTTACGGGAGGGTCACCGGGGTATTTTCTTTTCCCACCCCATCACCCGTTACCTGATCCCTGATTACCTGATCACTAATTCCGCTTTTTCCCCCTTGACTTAACAGCACAGATGTTCTAAAATACTATCAGGCAAGGGATGGCCGCATGTTCCATCCCTTTTCGCGTTTAAAGCGCGAGCCTGCCATCCCTTGCCTGTGCGCACTGCGGCCTTCGCGAAGCACCACCTTGGGTGGCAAGTCGCAGTTTCCTCAACATCAATAACATTGTGTCCTCGGTGCCCTTCGTGTTTAATGCTTACTCTCAATCTTCCATTGCCTTCCGTGTCCGCGGGACTATCCGCCGTGACCCAATCGGATGGGCTTCCTCCTGCGGTATCAACCTCCGTCCCTACCAGCGCGGTATTGCCCTTGCCATTAAAGAATCCATTGTTCACCGCCTGGGTCTCCCCTTTGTCGTCATCCTTCCCCTCCAGTCCGGCAAGAACGAACTCCAGGCCCACCTCTTTTCCTGGCTGCTCTTCTGCTATGCCCATATTGGCGGGTGTATCGCCCCAGTATCCTGCCGGCGAAGTCCCCGTGCTCTTCCGGGGGAGTGCGCCACGAGCAGAGGCTGCGTCAAGCAGCCGTCTGCCGGTTCGGCGAGATGCCTCGCCGAACACAGTTGTTTCGGCGCTTTGCCATCGTACCCGGAGGGGATCCCCGAAGCTTGTGCAGATTTGGGTATCCTTGATTACCTCACCCAACAGGTGAATCAATGAACGCTTCTTCATGTGCGCACTGCGTCCTCAAGTCGCACATCGTCCCGGTGTCTTTTCGGGAGTGCGCCATATCGAAGGCCCATGCCTTCGATGCGAACCATATTCGTTTGGGGCTCGTTTTGAGGAACGAGTACCCGGCATGGTACTTTTATCGAGAGAAATCATGAGGTATTCGTTCCATACTCGTTCCTCAGGAACAAGTCCAAAACAAATCATCCTATTCATATTAGGAGACAAGTATATGAAAAAATACTCGATGAAAAAAAAGCATTCCGGAGGAAAAGAATTGTTCCTCTTATTTTCTCCCGGCAGTGCGCGTTTTGCGCGGCGGGCGGTTTCACAAACCGAGGCGGCTTCCAGCCGCCATCGGTAGCTTCGACGACAGGAGTCGTCGATAACCGCCCGCACGCCACATCGACGACATGAGTCGTCGATGCGACATTGTTCCCGCAGGGTAAGTGCTTCTTGGATCTGAAACTGCGTAGATCCAATTTGCCATAATATGGTCATTAAGTGTTCGCCATCATAAGACCACAAGGAAAGATATAATCAGGCCAAGGAGTCCACTATGTCCCTCGATCCAACCCTCATCCGTGAACAATTCCCCTCCCTCGCCCGCCCGGCCATCTTCTTCGACAATCCCGGCGGCACGCAGATCTCCCGGCAGTCCGCTGCTCGCATCCAAACCTACCTGCTCGAATGCAACGCCAACCACGGCGGTGCATTCGAGACCAGCCGCAAGTCTGACGAAATCCTGGCCGAAGCCCACGCCGCCATGGCCGATTTCCTGAACGCCGCCTGCCCGGAGGAGATCATCTTCGGCAACAACATGACCTCGCTCACCCTGCACATCAGCCGGAGTCTGGCGCGTACGCTCAATATGGGTAACGAGATCGTGGTCACCCGCCTCGACCACGACGCCAACATTTCACCCTGGCTGCTCGTGGCCGAAGACCGCGGCTGTAAGGTCACTTGGATTGACTTTGATGTGGAAGACTGTACTTTGAAACTGGACGAATTCGAGCAGGCGCTGGAACGCAAGCCAAAGATCGTGGCTTTCGGCTACGCCTCGAACGCCGTTGGGACCATCAACCCGGTGCGCAAGCTCACCGAGATGGCCCACGCCGCCGGTGCGCTGGTCTACGTGGACGCGGTGCAGTTCGCCCCGCACGGCTCGATCGACGTGCAGTCCCTGGGCGTGGACTTCCTGGTTTGTTCATCCTATAAGTTCTTTGGTCCGCATGCCGGTATCCTTTACGGGCGTTATGATTTGCTGGATGAACTGAAAGCCTATAAAGTCCGCCCTGCGCCGGATTCGCTGCCCGGCAGATTCGAGACCGGCACCCAGAACCACGAGGGCATCGCCGGCGTGCTCGGTGCGTTGGAATATTTCGAGTGGCTGGGAAAGACATTCGGGGGGGAGCAGGAGGAGGGCCTGAGCGAGCGCGGCTATACCGGGCGTCGGATGGAACTCAAGAAGGCCATGACCGCCCTGCGCGCCTATGAGTTCGAGATCAGCCGTCAGCTCCTTTCGACATTGTCACAGATCCCCGGCCTGCGGCTGTACGGCCTGGCCGACCCGCGCAAACTGGATCAGCGCGTCCCAACCTTCTCGTTCACGCTGGAGGGCCGGCATCCCCGCGCGGTCGCCGAGGCGTTGGCCGCCGAAGGCATCTACGTCTGGGATGGGAACTATTACGCCCTGGCAGTCACCGAGCGCCTGGGGGTCGAGGCGACTGGCGGGATGGTGCGCGTCGGCGCAGTCCACTACAATACGCTGGACGAAGTAATGCGGCTGGGAGAGGCGTTGAAGAAGATAGTATAGGGTTCTATTAGAGGCTCTTTCTTTTGGAGGTGTCATGGCTAAAAAACCTTCCTGGCGCGAGCGCTTTCGCTACTGGTTCGACAATAGCTTTGCTGGTGGTCCGCTTGTCCTGATTGGCTGGCTGGGGCTGGCCACGGTTATCCTCATTTTTGTAGCCACGGGGATTGCCGTCCTTTTCCACGGCATTCCCGCAGGCCAGCAGATCTGGCAGGTGCTCTGGAATATCATGTCCCAGGCCCTCACACCCAACCCGGTGGACGCGGGCAATCCATGGCAGTATTTGCTGGTCATGCTGGTGGTCACTCTGGGAAGTCTGTTCATGGTCAGTATCCTGATCGGTACTCTGACCAGTGGCATTGAAGGCAAAGTCGAAGACCTGCGCAAGGGCCATTCGCGCGTCCTGGAGAACGGGCATACGCTCATCTTGGGTTGGTCGCCGCAGGTCTTCACCATCCTGTCCGAGTTGATGATCGCCAACGAGAACCAAAAAAATGCCCGCATTGTCATCCTGGCAGATAAGGATAAAGTCGAAATGGATGACGAGATCAAGGCCCGCATCAGGATGGTTGGAAGCACGCGCATCATCACCCGCAGCGGCAACCCGATCGACCTCACCGACCTGGAAATCGCCAATCCGCACTCGACCAGGTCCATCATCATCCTGCCGCCCGAAGGGGGTGATCCCGACTCGGTGGTCATCAAGACCGTCCTGGCCCTGACCAATAATCCGAACCGGCGGGAGGAGACCTACCACATCGTCACCCAGATCCGCGACCCGCAGAACCTGGAGGTGGTCAGGATAATCGGCCAGCGCGACCAGGTTCAGGCCGTGCTGACGGGCGACGTGATCGCCCGTGTCACCGCCCAGACCTCGCGCCAGAGCGGCCTTTCTACTGTCTATACTGAACTGTTGAATTTTAGCGGGGATGAGATCTACTTTACCCAGGAACCGGCACTGGTCGGGAAAACCTACGGCGATGCCCTGATGGCTTATGAGACTTCCGCGGTGATGGGCATGAAGAAGGGCGCCAAGGATGCCTCCCTGAATCCTCCGATGGATACCCTCATCGAGGCGGGCGACAAACTCTTCGCCATGACCGGGGACGACAATACTCTGATCGTCTCCGGCCTGACATCCGTCCCTGTGGACGAGACGGTTATTCATCCGGCGGGCAGGACCACCACCCCAAAACCCGAAAAGTGTCTCGTTCTGGGCTGGAACCGTTGCGCCGCCACCATCCTGCGCGAACTCAACAATTATGTTCCCAGGGGTTCGCGTGCCCTGGTGGTGGCCGATCCAACTGTCTCCAACGAAGTGGCCGACGTGGAACATGTCATCAAGCAGGAGTGTAGCCAGCTTTCCAATCAGAAGGTCTCCTTCCGGCGCGGCGATACCACTGACCGGCGCCTGCTGGAGAGCATCCAGGCCGCAGACTACGATCACGTCATCGCCTTGAGTTATGCCGGTCTCGACGTTCAGGAAGCGGACGCCAGGACGCTCGTCACCCTCCTGCACCTGCGTGATATCGCCGAACGCGACGATACCCTCTTCTCCATCGTCAGCGAAATGCTCGACCTGCGCAACCGGGAACTGGCTGAGGTGGCTAATGTGGACGATTTCATCGTCAGCAACCACCTCATCAGCCTGATGATGGCGCAGCTGTCCGAGGACGCGGACCTGTATGCTGTCTTTGCCGATATCTTCGACCCGGAAGGCTCGGAGATCTATATGAAGCCGGTGGGCGATTACGTCCAACTTGGCAAACCGGTCAACTTCTACACGCTGGTGGAGGCGGCCCGCCACCGCCGCCAATCGGCCATCGGCTACCGTCTGGAGGCCGAGACGCATGATGCGGCGAAATCCTACGGGGTGCATACCAACCCGAAGAAATCCGAATTGGTGACCTTCGGGTCTGAGGATAAAGTCATCGTACTGGCGGAAGACTAAAAAACAATTTGAAAGGTTTGTCCCCGTCACCTCAAGGGGCTGGGGACATTCTTATTACATCCGGCAACTACGGAAGTGACACTCCGCACTCACGGGGAAACTATCATAGTGTATAATATATTCATCATGGCGAATATGTCATCGGTTGAACAAGTTGCTTCTTTTTTACAAATCATCGGCCAATCGGCGCGGTTGCAAATTCTCCTTGCGATTGGCAGGGAAGAGCCTTGCGTCTGTCATCTCGAAGCAACTTTCGGCTGGAGGCAGGCATACCTGTCACAACACCTGATGGCTTTACGAAAAGCAGGTATTGTTGTGACCTCCCGCAAGGGACGCAACATCCATTACCGGTTGAGCAATCCGGGTTTGCTTGCCATCATTCAACAGGCAGCAGAGATACAGGGCGTCAGCCTGCCAGAACTGGCGCCATCAGCGGAGTGCAATTGTCCAAACTGCAACGAACATCGGAGCGAAGAATGCCTGTAATGAAACGGAAAGTCCTGTTTCTGTGCACCGGCAACTCTTGCCGTTCGCAGATGGCGGAGGCCATCGTCAACGCCCGCCTGGGGGAAACGTGGGAAGCGGTCAGCGCTGGGACGAAACCGGTAGGCACCGTCCATCGCAAGGCTTTGGCGGCGCTGGCAGAGATCGGCATCCAGCATATGGGTCGCACGAAAACGGCAGATGAATTCCGGGGCGTGGATTTCGACTTGGTGGTCACGCTCTGCGATTCGGCTGCCGAGGAATGTCCCGTTTGGATGGGAGAAGGAAAAAGAGTCCACCACAGTTTCCCTGACCCGGCCAAAGCCATGGGCACGGATGAGGATGTGATGCAAGCCTTCCGCCTCATGCGCGATGATATCGAACGTGAAATAATCAAACTTCTTGCTCAATACGACTGATGGAGACCTTAATGGCAAAAGAAACCAGCACCACCAAAAAACTCTCTTTTCTTGACCGCTTCCTGACCCTGTGGATCTTCCTGGCAATGGCCGCTGGTATTGGGTTGGGATATTTCATCCCTGGCGTAGAGAATTTTGTCAACAGGTTCTCGGTTGGGACGACCAACATTCCGATCGCCATCGGCCTGATCCTGATGATGTATCCACCGCTGGCGAAAGTCCGTTACGAGGAACTGGGCGACGTGTTCCGCAATTGGAAAGTGCTGGGGCTTTCGCTTATCCTGTGCTGGATTGTTGCCCCGGTTGTGATGTTTGTCCTGGCGATCATTTTCCTACCCGACCGGCCCGAATACATGACGGGTATGATTCTCATTGGCCTGGCTCCCTGCATCGCCATGGTCATTGTCTGGAACGATTTGGCCAAAGGGGATACGGAATATGCCGCCGGGCTGGTGGCCTTCAATAGTATATTCCAGGTATTATTCTACAGTCTCTATGCATATGTTTTCATTACCGTCCTGCCGACCTGGTTCGGCCTGGAAGGCAAGGTGGTGAACATAAACATTGCTGAGATCGCCAAGACTGTATTTATCTATCTTGGGATCCCCTTTCTGGCCGGTTTTTTAACCCGCCTGATTTTGGTCAAAATCAAAGGCAAGGAATGGTATCACAATAAATTCATCCCGAAAATCAGTCCCATTACCCTGGCAGCTTTGCTCTTCACCATCGTCGTGATGTTCAGTTTGAAAGGGAAATTGATCGTCACCATCCCGCTGGATGTGGTGCGGATCGCCGTCCCGATGCTCATCTATTTCGCGGTGATGTTCCTGGTCGGTTTTTTCTCTGGCAAGGCGATAGGCGCAACCTATTCCCAGACAGTGACCCTTTCCTTCACAGCAGCCAGTAATAATTTTGAGTTGGCGATCGCCGTGGCAGTGGCCGTCTTTGGGATCGCCTCCGGGCAGGCATTCACGGCGGTAATTGGTCCGCTGGTGGAGGTGCCGGTGATGATCGGGCTGGTCAACGTGGCCTTCTGGCTCAGAAAGAGACTGTTCCAGGTCGCTGGTTGAGAGTGCATAGGCCATGATCCATATAAAAATCTCCGGCATGGAAAGCTCGCCGCGCTCTGCCGTTCGACGGTCAGTCCGTTGGACGGTTTCCCAGGAAAGAGGATATACTGGTTTGGTATCATCGAGCGCTTCAATCGGAAGCGTAAAAACTGGAAACAGATGGTCGAACCATCAAAAGGAGAGTAAATATGGACGAACAGTGTGATTGCAAGAAAGGGACCTGCGACTGCGGCTGTGAATGCTGCGGAGGAGATGGCGGCTTCGAGCGCCGTTTTCTGACCAAAGCCGAGCAGATCGAGGAGTTGGAATCCTACCTGGCGGACCTCAAGTTGGAAGTCCAGGCGGTGGAAGAGCACCTGGCCGATTTACACAAGTAGCTGCGTTCAGATAAGGGCGACCGGGTTGGCTGCCCTTATCGGTTATATTCGACCAATTCCACCAGGTTCCCCGCCGGGTCATGGAACATCACCCACTGACCGGCGGTGTTTGTTTCCACGCCCCAGGGTAGGTCCACACCGTGAAGACGGAGTTTCTCGATGGCCGCCGCCAGGTCCGGGACGGAAAAGGCGATCACAGGGAAACGCGGCTCGGTGTCCGGCGGGATGGCGGGGCGGCCGCGGATAATCGTCAGGGTACTGCCGTCCAGGTCAAAATGTGGACGATCGCCTGCATGGTGCGGCATAATCTTCAGCCCGACCGCCTCACGATAAAAATGAGCAGTGGCGGGCACGTCTTCCGCCCGCAGACTGACAACAGCAATGGAAATGTTCATAGCCATTCTCCTTGTGAAAACAAAAAATCCCGCCAGGGGCGGGAAGAATAAATTATTTTCTTTGGGAATAACTTTGATATTGGGGAAGATATGGGGGTGTTGGGCGGGCGAAGCCCGCCCAACACCCCCTATTTCCTTCCTAGTCACGGAAATTCCCAGAGAGCCTTAAATTAAGCGCAAACACCTGGGTGAGGGGGGCACCCAAGTGTTTGCGCCTATATATTACATGACATTTGGAAAAAACGCAAGGATTTTTTGATAAGAATTTCCTTAAAGTTTTATCAGGGAATGCCCCAGGCGGGAATTGAACCCACAACCTTAGCCTTAGGAGTGCTCTGCTCTATCCGTTGAGCTACTGGGGCGATAAAGGAATTATACCAAATTCTTGCGTTTCCACTTGTCCGTTGCTATACTAGGGCATTACGTGAATACCTAATATGCTACGTAAAGAATTGTAGAGCAATTCGGTACAGGCGAGTTTATGGGTTTACGCGAGGAGCAGAGCTGATGGAGCCGAAAAAGTTCGGACGCTATGAGATCAAAGCTGAAATTGGCCGCGGCGGCATGGCCACCGTTTACCATGCCTATGACCCACGCTTCGAGCGCGAGGTGGCGCTCAAGGTTCTGCCGCGCGAGATGCTTCACGATCCGCAGTTCCGCACCCGCTTCGAGCGCGAGGCCAAGACCATCGCTATGCTCGAACACCCGGCCATCGTGCCGGTCTATGACTTTGGCGAGGAGGACGGCCAGCCTTATTTTGTCATGCGCTACATGACCGGCGGCTCGCTCACTGACCGGATGAAGCATGGACCGATGTCCATTCAGGAAGTAGCCCACCTCTTCGAGCACCTGGCTCCTGCCCTCGACGAGGCCCACGCCAAAGGCATCATCCATCGCGACCTGAAACCCGGCAATATTCTCTTCGACCAGTACGGCGAACCTTACATTTCCGATTTTGGCATTGCCAAAATCCTCGACACGCAGACCAATGTCACCGGCAGCGCCATCCTGGGCACCCCGGCCTACATGTCGCCGGAACAGGCCCAGGGCGAGGGCATAGATGGGCGCTCCGACATCTACGGCCTGGCCGTCATTTTGTTCGAACTGCTTACCGGCCAGCAACCCTACCATGGCGACACACCCATGAGTGTGGTCGTCAAGCACATTACTGACCCCATCCCGCATATCCTGCAAGTAAAGCCTGATCTGCCGCCCGCCATCGAAGCCGTCATCGAGAAGGCCATGGCAAAGGACCGCGAAGAACGCTTCTCGACGGTCAAAGCCCTGACTGAGGCGTTGGACGCGGTCGTGCGCAGCGAAACTCCTGATCTGGGGAATATTGACAAAACACTCGCCGCCTCGTCCAGGACAGTCATTTCCAAACGCCCCGAGCCCGCTGCCAGGACCGTGCTGGAGAAACGGGGTCAGGAACCAAGCCCCGGCCCCGCCGCGCCGCGCAAAATATCCGGCTTGTGGATCGGGTTGGGAAGCGTCGCCCTGCTTGTGTGTATCGCCGCAGTCGCCATAATCATCCTGTTCAGGAATAAGATCCCGTTCCTGGCTGCCCCCGCGCCAACGCTTTCCCCGATTGTACGCATCACAGATACCCTGGAAGTGCTCCAGCCGACGAACACAGACACCCCTGGTATACTCATCCCGCCGGCTGCCAGTGACACTCCTACTGTCATGCCCACTCCCACCTCTACTCCCACTCTCGCCCCCAGCCCCACCTCAACCGTGCCGGGGTTGCCAAGCGTCGGTGGTGCAGACTTGATTGCCTTCCTGAATAATAACGATATCTGGGTGATGGGCGTGGATGGCAGCAACCCGGTCCAGATTACAAAAGATGGTGGGGAAAAAAGCGACCTGCAATGGTCGCTGGATGGACAAAGCCTGTTCTATATCAGCGGCAAGTGCATCCAGTCTGTTACCGTGCCGGGCGGGGAAGGTACGCAGATCACCTGCTTCACCGCGGCCGATTATCTGGAGGCTTTTGAGATTTCTCCGGACGGTAAGCAGGTGGCCATCAGCCTAAACCGTATATTGTATATTGTCCCCTTTGATTTGACCGCGATTAAAAGCGCCCGCAACTGGTCACAGTTGCAAAGCATGAAGAACAGTATCACGTACAATATGAATCAGACCCAGGCGCCCCCCAAGAGTGTGCGCTGGTCGAGTAATGGGAAAAAGATTGCTGCAAACACCATCGGCGTGGATGCCAGCAAACAAGTGGACCAGATACGCATTTTTAATATCAGTACATTCAACAGCCCCGTTTCACTGGCACTTGATACTTTTCCCGCGGACCGGTTCGCGATGACCGGTTACAATACTTACCCAAAAATTCCTTCTTTCGACTGGGATGGTGACTCATTATTCGTGCTCAACAGCATTGTCCGCTATGAACTGGGCTATTTGTATAAATACAACACAGATACGAAACGAGGCGAAAATCTCGACCCACTTCAAACCGCCTGCTGTTACACTGAGGCCCGCTTCAGCCCCGATGGATCATACCTATTTTTCGCCTACCAGAATTTAAACCAAAATTCCAAAATGCAGTTGTATTATATTTCGTTTGGAAGTATTGGCACCAGCGCAACCTACACATCCTTGACCCTTCCGGACGGATTCTTCAGCGTCCCTACCGACCACCTCGACGCGACCTTGCGGCCGGCGAGCCCTTAACAAAATTCACCGTAAAAAAGAAGACAAAACAACATCCCTTCCTGTTATGGAAGGGGTGTTGTGGTTATTTCTTCTCTCGCTGCTTCCAGCAGCCAGTCGATGACCTCCTCTTTGGCCGGGAAGCGCCCGCTGCAAACCACTTTCTCATTGATGACCAGGGTCGGTAACACCAGCACGAAGGCATACTTGCCAATCTCCACGGGATCCAATACATCGGAGATATCAAGTTCCAAATGCGGACATTTCGACAAGAGCTCCTGCTGCGCGGCCGCAACCAGGCGCCGTACAACGTAGCGTTCTGGGTATTGAAGGCTGAGGATTTTGACAGTAACCACGACGGTGATTCCTATTTTCCTATTTGTGCATAAAATCACATATATTTTACCCTAAACTCCTTTCAGATCCGTATGCCCGGATGAGAAAGAGGAGAGGCGAAATGGGAAGGATGAAGAAAATGAATAAC
>Ga0209777_10009223_pt1 | contig 10652 bp, 20 predicted proteins | sample FrelakmetHBP12HB_FD_187147 | JGI IMG/M metagenome (GOLD analysis project Ga0209777, IMG submission 187147) | Freshwater lake sediment microbial communities from the University of Notre Dame, USA, for methane emissions studies -HBP12 HB (SPAdes)... | ecosystem: Environmental > Aquatic >... | reverse complement strand
TAATTTGAAAAATAGAATTTACATCAGTAGCTGGATCTATTGCTAAATAATCTTGTTTAAATTTTAATATATCTCCCGGAATTGGAGTTATTCCATATATACTAGGAATTACAAACTCAGAATCGCCTTCATTAATAAAACCAATATCTTGTGCATCCCATCTAGTCCAAGTTTCTCCAACAGCATATACTGGAAACATTAAAATCTTTTTCCATTTTATTCCTGATAAGGGACCAATTTTTTCATATGCTCCACCCATTAAAAAATCTGAATCCCAGACAGTCAATTCTTGATCAATTTGGTAATAAGTTACATAAAAGATTTGTCCATCTTTTGCGTAATAATTATATAGTAATTTCCAATACTCTTCTATGTATTTATATATTCTTTCATATTCTTGCAATGATTATTTTTTCCCTCTACGTTTTGCTAAATATTCTTGATATTTTCTTTCTGCTCCAACTTGCTTTGACTTCCAATATCCTAATTGTTTTAACAATTTTTCCATACAACTTTCAGGATCATAAACTTCAACTTTTCTACATTGAGTTATTGCAACTTCAAGATCTTGAATAATGTCTCTTATAGATTTAATGTTACATTTATGATAACAAAATCTATCTAATCTACCTTCTTTTAAACATTGAATTTGACATTTATAGTTATAAGCATTTCTCAAAAAGTAATAAGCAGTTAATGTTTCAAATGATCCAGGAGTTACAGAAGCAATTGGAAGAACTGTTTTTTTAAAAAGATCTTGAAGTTTTAAAATTTTTTGATATCTTTTAATCTTTTCAGTTTTACTCATCCTTACTGATGACTCTAAAGTTAAGTATAGATGAAGGATCCTTGTGTTAGAGAGTCCATCTAAAAATTCTAATATATTATTTTTCTCATCTTCTACAATTTCTAAACTTTCAAGTATTACTGTTTTAAATGACTCCCTGATAGAAGTAAAGATCAGGGTTGAAATTTTCATTCTACTTCCTTAACTGAGCCATTGTATCTTTTAGTCTCGAACTCCATTTATCTATTTCATTCTTCAATTTAGCTTTACACTTTTCTGGATTTGTGGCATTATCACAAGATGCCATTTGTGATTGAATATTTGACATTACCTTCTTCATCGCATCAGCTTTACAAGTTAATTGAATTTCTTTTCTTTTTGATGGATTTAAAGTAAGTCCAGCTTTTCTAAAACATGGATCTGTTAGTTTTCTATATAAATACATTACACCAACTCCAGCAAGAGCTCCCATAACTCCAGCTTTTGTTTTTCCAAATTGTCTACCAACACCAGGTACTCCCAATTTACCTCTTCCAAATTTTATACCTGGACCCTTTACAGCGGGTAGAAATTCAGATCCAAATGCTTTATGTGCCAAATATCTTCCTGCAACCGCAGCACCACCATACTTAGTAGCCTTCTTTATTTTTCCTTCATAGTCTCTAAACTGTTCATTTGTGAGTTCTGCTCCTTCATAAAATATGTTAGAAACTACTTCTTTTCTACTCATATTTGTAACCCACATTCCCATTTCCAATAGCTGAACTTTTGATAACTTTTTCTTTAGAGATTCACTTTCTTTAACTATATCAAGTAAATATAACTTGCAAGCTTGCTCAAATAATATATCATCCCTTTTACTCATTTTATTGTTTCCTCCTAAATGGTATCTAACTATTTCTTCAAATCTTTCTTTGTCACCAATTAAAGCAGATTGTTTAGTTGCTGCCATATGTATATCAGCTTTTGAATCAACATCCTCTGCTTCAAAATTTAATTCACCTTTTAATGTATAAATTCGTTTAGATTGCGTACTATAATCTGTGTTAAATTCTAGTTCTAAATCTGAACCAATATAACTTCCCTTTTTTGACAACTTAACTATATAATTTCCCTCGTTATTTTTCTTAGTTGAACAAGGAAGTTTTTCCATTACTAAAAATCTTTCACCAAAGTATTTTTCTTCCTCTTCAACTATAGACTCAATTATCTCATCAGGAAGTTTAATAATTAATTGACATATATAATTACCTGGTTCATCTGTCTCTTCACCTAGAAGACCTAAATATAAAAATTTACCTTCTGTAATCGGAACTAGAAATAGATGAGTATTTCCTCTGTGTTTCTTAGTAAAGATTCCCTTGTAATTTTTTAAAATACAATAAAAAATATTTTGCATTAATTAAATCTCCATTACTTATTGAAATTAAAATATACACTCTCATCTATTGTAGCAGTAACTTGTCCAGATTGATTCTCATATTTTACAAATATATTAACATTAAAACCTTTTTTATTTTCTAAAAAAGTAACATTAATACTTTCAATCTCAGCTCTATCATCATATGTAAGTAAATCATCTTTTAAATCATCAATAATATTTTCTCTTGTTTGGTCATCAGCTGGTTCAAAAATATGTTTGTATAAATTACTTCCAAAATTTGGATCATGATCATATGTTCTTTTTGGCGTAAGTAATATATTATTCCAGTTCGTTAAAACTACTTCTATATCTGTTACCCTAGCAAAATCTCCATGTGGTGAAATTCTGCCAAGATAGTCAGAAATTTTTCCTCTAGATCCTACAGAACTTTTTTGAAATTTATCAAGAAGATTGGACATTATTATTTCCTTCTAGTTGGACCAGTTTCAATTTTAGATGATCTTTCTTTCATTAACTTAGCTTTCTGATCTTCTAAATCAGCTTTCCATTTTAATAAATCATAAAATCTCTTTACTGGCATCATCATTACATCTATATACGGTTGGTGCAACATTTCAATTGTTGTAAAAATATTTTCTGCTAAATTTCTTTTGTATTCATCCACCTCCTTATCATGAACTGTACACCATGCGAAAAAAGTTTTCGACCAAATCTATAGTAATTACATCCTCATTTCCACAGAACTTACAAAAAGATTTCATCTTTAAATCTATTGAATATTTTCCAAATTCTTCTAAATATCTTTCATGAATTGTTCTTTTATCTTTAGCCGCCAAAGTTCTGTAAGCATCAATGATTTCACGTCTATCATTTATTTCAACTGGTGCTACTTGAGCTTCAATATCTTGTTCAAATTTATCAATAATTAAAGTTTCAATAATTACATCAATTGAATATCCAAGTGATCCAGATAAGTTTTTTAGAACTTCACTTTCATCATCAAGACTTGGTTGTTTTAATACTACAGATACATTAGGAGTTTTTGGTAATTCAACTTTTATTCTTTTAGATAGAATATCTTCTTCTGGATATGGATTAAATGAAAATGTTTCAGATGCTTTAATTGTAACAGGATACTCCTTCCTACAATTAGAGTTTGAACATTTTACATCATAATTTCTAATCTCTTCATATGTAATATGATAAAGACCATACAAAAGAGCTTCTCTATCTTTTAACGTAATAGTTTTTAAAAAAGATTTAAAATCTTTAACTTGTTCTGGTTTATTAACAAGAGCTTCAAATAAACATTTATTTAGATGATCGGTAACTTTAATAGGAGTTAATAAACTAGCTTTTAATCTTTCTTCATCTTGAACATTTAATGTTCTAATTGTAAACGACAATTTCGTCTGCGGAGTTATTACTTCATACTCCGGATATTTCGTACCAAACCCTTTAAACATACATTAATCTCCTTCCTATTCGATTTTTACTCTAATGATCAATAATTCTCAAAAATTATTTTTATTTTATTCCTCGTAGCCCATTACTTTATCAGCAGATGCTGTAATTGCATCTATAAATGCTCCGCATTTTTCTTTAACCCATGGTTCTCTCCAGATGTAATCTACATTGAATTCTATTTCAATATCTAGTCTACCAATAGTTTCAACATCACTTGCAAATAAGTCCTGAGGATCTTTTGCAGGAAATACACCATCGTAACAAGCATAGTATTCAATACTATATCCATCAGGTGCAGTTGTAAAGTAATAAAGAGTACCTGCATATTTATCTTTTAGGAACCCAGAACCATCATCATCATCTTCTAGAACATCAGAAATTCCCAATCTATAATCTCTGATCATTTTTACCCATGAATGGAAAATGTCTAGAATTGGAGTCTTACTAAACTCAATAAACTTTAATGATACTGTGTTACCATAATCAATACCACCTGGTACCGCCCACTTAATTCCACCAAGACCTGTATACTCAATTTTATTTAGAGTTCCTCCTGGAGGGGTAACACCAATACAAGCAGCTGCCAGAACTTTCCGAATTTCGTCAATATCAGTTAGACCACTTGGTCCAACTGAGGTATAAGTAGTCAATCCTGGTGGTAAATAATCAAACCACACAAAAAATGTTCCTGATACATATGGGGACGCGACTCCCACTTTAGTACCACCAAATTTTCTAGTTAATATGTTATCCGCTAAAACGGAGAACGAACTTCTCAAACTACCCATTTTAATCTACCTCCTTACACAATCATTATTGATTGTAAATTTTAAATGTCCAGAATCCTAAATTTCTTAAATTAAACTTCTTCTTGTTCTAATTCAGCTTTTTCAATTTCTTCTATAGTCTTATTCCAATCTCCATCAAACTTAATTGCTAAATCATCAATCATTCTAAAAGCTGGAATTTTTTCTGATGTAATTTCATCAAAATAAATATTATATTTTTTCATCCATAATTCAATATTTTTAGTTTGTTCTAAGTAGTCTTTATTTGCTGATGGTGAAACTCTGGTAGTAAATATTACAATTTTATATCTTTCTTTTAACTTATCTATTGCTTCTTTTGCACCAGAAATTGGCGGATCATAAATAGATCCATCATCCCAACCCTTAGAATACTTATGTATAGTTCTATCAAAATCAATTAACATATTCGGAGTTTCTTCTATTTCTATTTCTTCTAATACTTTTTTATTAACTTTTCTACTGGGACCAAACGAATCTATCGGAAACATAGATTCTGATCTTTGTAATTTTTTTAAGTATTGATCTAAATTCATAAAATTCTCGCGTATTAGAACCCCTCGATTTATAATTTGTTCTGAAACATACAACGAATTGGAAATGTTTTTAATCCGCGGAAATCTATATATATTAATTACAAAGAGGAAAATTTATTTTTTAAGGAGGAGGAATATGATGGTAAGATACAAAGTTACAACTGTAAAAGGATTTAGTGCAGGAAAAAATATTTATCCAAAATTACAACCTGAATATGTTTTACAGTATAAAAATGGAGAAACAGTAGAGAAAATAAAGGGAACACTGGGAATTTTTTGTTTTAAAACTTTTGAAGAAGCATTAAATTTTGCAAACGAATGGGTAAATGATTCATTAAGTGAAGGGGGATCTTTAGTAATTAAAGAAGTTATACCCTTTTCTAAAGCAATTAGAAAACCTCGTAATATAGCTTGTAGAATTTCATCTATTGATCTATTTTATGACTCAGAACATAAGATGAATAAGTCCGACGCAATTCCAGAGGGAACAATAATTTATGATAAAGTCAATGTGATAAGAAACATAATTACAATATTACCGAAGAAGAGATATAATTATGAAAGGATTTAAAGTTACAAATATAGATGGATTTAGCGTCGGAGTAAACCTTGGATGGGGATTACAACATAGTTATATTTTATCCTACAAAAGTGGGAAAATAGTAGAGAAAAGAAAAGGAACTGTGGAGCATTCAATTATAAAAATAGGTAATAGTTTATATGATGCAAATGGAAAAATTACAGAAGCAAAAGCACATTAAATATTCCATGTCAACACCTAGACAAAGAAAAGGGATGTTTGATTTATAATAAAAGGCCAAAACTTTGTAGAACTTATCCTACAAAGAAGCATGTCTTGTCAAGCAGATGTAAACTTAAAGCACTAGGCATAATTTAATAATAAAGTAGAAAGCAGGCAATAGACAAAAATAGATAGGAGGAAAGTAGTATGATATTAAAAATGTATGATGCAGAAAATGATGGCTGGGTAATTTTAGATGATGTTTATAATGTAGAAGTTAGACAAAATTGTTCTACAATTAAAAGTGAGTTTCAAGAAAACAGACAAATATTTCAAACCACCACAAAAGTACAATACTATGCCGAGATGGTTTTTTTAGACGTGAGTAAACCTGAAAAAGATCATTTATTCACATTTATTTGTGTTCATAGAACAAAAAATGAATCTCGTACCTATGCTTTTAACACAATAGGTTATTTGATGAATGACAACGGCAAAACTTTAGAGATTTTTAATAACTAGAAATATGCCTGCTTTCTACTATTAAAATTATCTAAGGATTGGGAAAAAGGATGGTCCTTCTTCTTTAATGATTAAAGAAATTCTTCCTCTTTCTAAAGCAAATAGAAAACCCAGAGTTAGATGCGACAATATCTTAAATATGGATTTATTTTATAAATCTGGACATAGAGATAATAACTCTGATGAAATTCCTCCAGAAACAGTACTTTATGACAAAATAAAAGTGTTAGAAAAAGGAACAATAATTTCTGATGTGGATGTAAAGAGTAGGAAGTAAACTATGGATATAAAATGCTCTAGATGTGAAGGAATTGGTTCTGAAAAAGAAAAATGTAATGATAATCAATTCCATTTGACAATTTGTATGAAATGCAGAGGACATGGCGGATTAGATTGGGTTGACAATGTTCTTGGAGAAACCAAACGAGAGTTTGCTTCATTTAAGATTTGTTTTTGTGATACATGTGACCAGATTATTATTAAAAAACTAGGAGATGTCAAATGAAATTGTTTTTTGAAGGTTATGTATGAATATATATACATTGGGTAAAACAAATGAAAAAATTACAAATGATATCCTAAATAGTAAAACGAATTTAATTTTTGAGTTATCGAAAAAAGATTTTGAAAAATACAAATATTTTGAAGAGGAGATTATTTATAAAGATGTTCAAAGTAGTGAGAACAAATAATTACATGATATTACATAATTTGAAAACTGGATTTGAAATTTTGGATGGAATCAATGATCATCCAGATCCATTCAGTTTGGAGTTCCCATCCCTATTAGACATCGGAATTATGGGAACTTGTTTAAATAAATGTGAATTTTGTTATCAAGGTCAAGATCAAAAACCAAATATGAAACTTGAAGATTTTCGGTGGATCATTGATCAATCTAAAGACCAAGTAATGCAAGTAGCTTTAGGAGGAAGAGGAGATCCAAATCTTCATGAAAATTTTAAAGAGATTCTTGAATACTGTGTTAAAAATAAAGTTACTCCAAACTACACTACATCAGGAAAAAATTTAACGGAGGAACAGATTAAAATTTCGAAGGAATATACAGGAGCAATTGCAGTTTCGATGTATAATAAAAACTTTACATTTCGAGCTCTAGAGATGTTTATGGACGCCGGAGTTAAAACAAATATTCATTACGTCTTAACAAAAGATAGTTTTGAAGACGCAATATCTCTTCTTAATGGGGAAGATATATGGGTTAGAAATGTTGATCTTAAAAAGTTAAACGCAATTGTATTCTTATTATTTAAACCTCAAGGAAGAGGGAAAAAGTTATTACATTTAGTTCCAACAGAAGATCAAATAAAAGAGTTAGCGGAAAAGATTAAAAAACCAGAATGTTCTTTTTTAGTTGGATTGGATTCTTGTGCTATATGTTCAATAGCACAAGTTAGAGAACTTACGGAAAATGAACAATTGTTTGCTGACACTTGTGAAGGTGCAAGAATGTCTGCATATATTTCACCAGATATGAAATTTATCCCTTGTTCTTTTGGAGACCATGAAAAATATGGTGTAGATATTTCAAAGAAAGATAAGGAATTAGAGAATATCTGGAGCAATTCTAATATATTTATTAATTTCAGAAATGATTTAAAATTTAATAAAACAAAATGTCCTTTATTTTAAGGAGAGATTAATATTATGAAGATAAAACTTAGTCCTATTACAAATAGTAGTTCATCATCTTTTATAGTTGCGTTTGACAAAAAAATAACAAGTTTAGATGAAATTAAAGATAAAATTATGTTTATTGAAAAAGCATCTCAAGTTTTTCATGACATACAAAAACAATCACCAATATTACTGGATTCAAATGATTGGATTTGTATCCATAAAATAGCAGATGAGTTAAATAGTGGAACTGTGTATTTGTCCGATGGTGTTAGGAAAGATAAAAAAGATAGTGAGAGTGATATAGCAAAATCATTTGTCAAAGATAATGAAGGGAAAGTAGCTTATTTCTTTGAATATAGCGACAATGATAGTGAATTTTTTTCAGAAATGGAACATGGAGATACTTTTAGACAATTTAAACATTTAGTGACTAGTCATCACTAGATAGAAAGGAAGATTTCCAGAACAAATATATAGAGTTCTATCGGAACTCTGAATAATCTTTAGGAGTTAAATAGTCACTTCCTATTTTCTCCTTTAGAAATACTTAAAGAGGGAGGACATACCATGGTTAAATTAGCCAGACTGTTGTTTTTAATAGCTGCGGTAGTATTCTTTACAACGACAGTCTACCAATTTAATAAGGCGTTGCCCATTCCAATTCAGGTCATTTCTAAAGATCTGGTAAAGGAGGAAGCGGTAAAGTCTTTAAAGATTCTTGGAGCTCCAAGTAGTGAGATTGAGAGAGTTTCTGAAGGAGTAGCTCTTGCTGTAAAGTCAAGAACTAATTCAAGAATAGATGTTCCGCTGGTTGTTACTACAATCAACGATGAGTCTAGATTCAATCCAAATGCTACATCTGTAAAGGGTTATAAAAGCTATATGCAAACCCCAGTTGCTACACGCATATTCGCAGATGTGGATATTTTACATGGAGTTAGAATTTTAGAAGAAAAACTTAATATGACAAATAACAATCTTTTAGCAGCTATGACCTTATATAAGGGAGGAAATAATCCAGTTGCTAAAAGACAAGCGATGCAAACTCTTGATAAATATGTATGGCTAAAGAAGAAGTTAAAAATAATTTAATGGAGGAAAAAGTGGAAAAATCAGAAAAAGAAACAGTAAAGTCTGACGAGAATTCGAAGAATGCTTTTATGAAACAAACTGTTGAACAATTTAAGAATTTCATAATTCAAGAAGAAAAACTGAAGGATGAAGTTTCAACATGGGCTACTGAAAAACTGTGGCCATTTTGGCATAGAATTCAAGCCAGAATGTTTTGGGTTGTGATTCTGCTTTTAGTTGGAGCTGGATTAGGAGTTTGGGGATCAAGCTGGTATTTTCAGAGTATGATGGATGATTCAATAAAATTAAAGGGGATTATTATCAATACTGAAACCAGAGTTAAGTCGGATAAAGATACAAATAAATTTGAAGTAAAAAAAGAGAAAGTTATCTACGATCTGATTGTCAGAAGTGGACAATAATTTAAGGGAGGAAAATGGGGGTCATTGTAAAAGATGACTCCCATTTTTTACGATGAAATGAAGAACTATATATTACTTATTGCAATCGTTTTAATTTTTAGTTTACCAATAGTAGTAGAATCCAGACCATTCGTATGTGGAAGAGTGGGTAAAGAATATAGATGTATTCAACTTACTATGATGGATGTAACTAGTTGTAATTCCTCTTCATGTAAAATTACTACTAAACCAAAACATTGGATTAGAGAACATAAAAATAAGAATAATGAAGAAATTTATGAATGTAAATGTATTCGTGATTTTGATGAAAAGAGAAAAAATAAAAAGGAGAAAAGATGATTCTAGTTTGTGGAGATGTTCATGCGGAATTTAAACAGGTGAATTCATTAATTAATTCTAATCCTGAAATCTCCATGATAATTCAATGCGGAGACTTTGGATGGTGGCCAAAAGAACACGGTAAATCATATTTAGATTCAATGGGGAAGATTCATTTCTTTGATCAATATTCTCTAAAAAATAAAGATGTTGAGATAAGATGGTGCAAAGGGAATCATGAAGACCATGAGGATTTGGAAAAGAGAACTGAATTAGAAGTAATGCCAAAAGTATTCTATCAACCAAATGGTTCAACAATTAAACTTCCAGATGGAAGAATTGTTTTATTTATGGGTGGAGCATTTTCAGTAGATCACCAATTTAGAACTGCTGGATATGATTGGTTTCCGCATCTTGAGACAGTTTCCCAAAAAGATATATATAATCTACCAGATGTAAATGTGGACATTGTAATATCTCATATTTGTCCTCGAGAATTTTATGATAGAATCAAACATCTATTAGATCCTCATTGGGAAAAGAAGGGGGAAGATTCATCATTAGAAGCACTATCAATTGTATTAAAAAAGTATAAACCTCAACTCTGGTATTTTGGACACTTCCATATTCATAAAGAAGGATTTGATAATGGATGTAGATGGATAACTTTATCAGCTCCTGGATTTGGAAAACGATGGTGGGAATATTTAAAAAATTAAAGGGGACCGGAATGAAAAAACATAAATACAATATAGACTGCCCATGTCAAAAATGTGAAGAACAATGGAGAAAAGAAACCAGAAAGAAGTTTCAAGAAGTGGATGATATGAACAAGAAGAGAAAAGGGGTAGAGATGCCAATTATTTATAAATTTCATTACTAGGAGAGAATGTGTCAGAGCGTGAAGAAGGATCTTCTTATATGTGTAATAAATGTTATGGCACCGGAGTACAAAT
>Ga0209777_10009222_pt1 | contig 10652 bp, 31 predicted proteins | sample FrelakmetHBP12HB_FD_187147 | JGI IMG/M metagenome (GOLD analysis project Ga0209777, IMG submission 187147) | Freshwater lake sediment microbial communities from the University of Notre Dame, USA, for methane emissions studies -HBP12 HB (SPAdes)... | ecosystem: Environmental > Aquatic >... | reverse complement strand
TAGTTTAGCCGTTAGCCTATATGGTGGTGGTTAAACATAATCACCACTAGGGTAATAGAATAGCAGTAGTGTTTACAAGACGCTACTGCTATATCTATTTTAGCCGTTGTACTACTCCTCACTACCTAACACTCGCAAGGATACCTTGCGGTGTTAGTCTATCTATGAGCGAAGTATCATAGCTAGACTAATGCACGCAAGGTGCAGAAAAAAGAATAGAAAGGAGGCCCGAAATGGCGAAGTCCAACGGTAAGCTCTCGATGGAGGAGTTCACCAAGTTGGTCATACTTCGCAAGCGGGAGAAGGGCCAGCAGGGCATCATAGCCTCCAAGAGTGGGTACTTTGGTGCTTTCACCGACTACTTCGGCGAAGTACCATATACCTACACGCCCCGAAAGGGCAAGGTGGCTGGATACTACTCTGGTTGGCTCATCAAGGCCATCGAGCTAGGCAAGTTCGAGGGCCACCCGACGAAGTATGGCTCGTATGCCATCTTTCTGAAGGGCGAAATGCCCCGCAGGGAGAACCCCGTAGCCGCCAAGAACAAGGCGGACATCTTGCGCTTCGTAGCCAAAGCCGCCAAAGCGTAGAGCTAGGTGGCAGTTCAGCACAGCACAACTCAGCTAACTCGCTGTGCTGGCTCTTGCCTATCTCAAAGCAAGCTCAACGTGGGAGATAGCTATATGAACCTCAAGCACGCTCTGTATGCTCAGGGTGTGCTTGGCAGGGTAGGGGCAGTAGGTGAAAGTCCGAGCAGTTGTGCACCTGTAATTGACGGGCTAACTTTGACCCCGACCAAAGGTGACTCCTGCCTTGCCAAGCCCATCTTGGGGCTATAAAAGAATAGGAGGCGTAGGATGCCAACAGGTACAGTTTATCGCTCAAACTGTCTCTGTTTGACCTCTCTGCCTGAGCCACTCATCTGCGAGTATGATACTATCGAGCAGTACAGGGAAGTTCACAGGCCGTGGCTCGACTTGTGGCAAGAGAGATGCCAAGAGCATGAGACAGAGACTGGGCATAGAGCCTAGCCTGACGGCAGGGCGGAGCATATCTCCTTCCCTGACGTGAGTCTAGGAACTCATTAAAAGAATAGGAGGTTGAGCTATGCCCAAACTGTCCAGAGCACAGTATCGGTCTAGGGCAGAAGTAGAGCGAACTAATCGGCTTGTCCAGCCCTTCAGCGTATGGTTCAAAGGGCGGATTATATGGTTCGCTCAGTACAAGGAAGATGCCGATAGCAAGCTCAGGGAAGCCATCAGGCAAGTTCAGCAACTAGCCTAGCCTGACTGATAGGCAGGACTCGTATGGTGCAATCCTGCCTTGAGGTGAGTCTAGGACTGAAAGGAGTGAGCTATGACACTCGGCATAGTATTGCTTATTCTTATCATAGGTGGGGGCTGGATAACCATAGCTCTTAACTCTCCCCATCGTGGGAGATAGATATATGAAGGAGGTGAAGGCATGGCTTCGGAAAGACTTAAGCGAGCCAAGAGGCGGTGTGCTGACTGTGTTGCTCTCGTAGCGCATGAGGTTGATGATATAACGGAATGGCGATGCGATGAAGGCAACTGCCCTATTGAAGACGTAGAGAGATGTCTGGAATGGGAAGGCGATAGGGGCGAACTCAATAACCCTGAATGGGCGAAGGAGATAGAGTGATGCCAAAGCCATACGTTCTTATCAGGATTGCCATAACTGATGGCAAGGTAAACACCAGCAAGGTCAAGACATTCGACAAGCTTTCAGAGATAGAGTATTGGGCTGAGTGCCGAGAGCTTGTGCTTATCAGAGACAGCAACCCAAGGCGATACTGGAATCCTCGAAACGGCACGAGCTTTGAAGTACACCTGAATTCATAGCGGAAGGAGGTGAACCTATGGCAACTCTAACACAACTCAAAGAGGCTGTGCAAGCTCTAGACCAGAGAGAACACAAACCCGTAGTATGGACTTGTGCTCGGTGTAAGTTAGGTGTGGCAGACCCCAAGGTATTCCTGAACGGAAAGCCTCTGCACTTCCCTATCTGCTTCCCAAATAAGTTTACGAGGTGAGAGCATGACAATGAGCGATGTGTGGACTCTGGAAACCCCAAGGCGAGGAAGTAGCAGCCGAAGCCCTTAATGTCATAGTCGCTGATGCCTTAGCAGGCGATAGGTCAGCACAGAACTATCTTCGCAAGCTGTGGGATAATGAAAGCTGGCAAGGCATCAAGAAGAAGCTGGAAACTGAAGGTTCGGTCTGGTATGTCTGGTGGATGGATGGCGTGAGACAACAGCTTAGCAATATCTCGGAGGTGAAAGCATGAGCAAGCTTAGAACTTGGGGCGAAGCCATGAAGTCAGGCGGACTTGATAGCTATGCTAACTATCTTGGCGAAGACTGGATGAAAGACTGGTTTATGCTAGTCGGAAGAAGCAGGGACTCAAGCGTACTAGAACAATCTAACTTTGACGCAGCCTTAAAGCTCTTAGGCGGTGAATCCGAAACAGTCCAGATTGTGAGATTCAATCATTGGGCTGTAGGCTGGATTGAAGAACTTATGATAAGTCCAGAAGACTCCAAGTCTGTGGAGATAGCACTAGATATTAAGTCTCAATTAGAGAATTATCCTGTGCTAGACGATGCGGACTTCAGCCAAAGGGAGTGGAATCAAGCCGTAGAATACTGGACTGGCTTACCGCTAAGGGAGCGTATAGAGCTATGCGCTAGGTTCGGGCTGAGTATCTTCTCAGCTAGAAGTAAGAGCATACCAGAAGACGACTGTGGCAGACTGTACGAGTATTTAACCATAAACTAACAGGGAGGGCAAATTATGCCAAAGATATATGCCATATATGGCAGAGAACGAGGCAAGCCCAAATATCCACCTTGGGCGATTGTTGCTGTAGAAGCAGTATCACATGCAGAAGCCTTAAAGAAGGGCAGGAATTATTTTGAGCGCAAAGTCTACACTATAACAGGAGCAAAGCTAAGGAGGTGAACCCGTGCCAAGAGGAATCAGGTTGCATAAAGAGTTCGGTCTAAACCCCACAATCTCGGTCTGTATGGTCTGCGGTGAAGACAAGAACGAGATTGCTTTGCTAGGTGCTGCTTTCAAGGGGCAAGCCCCAATGCACATGGTCACAGGCATAGAGCCTTGCGACAAGTGCCGAAAGAAGTACCTTGAAGATGGCGATGGGATATTGCTAGTCGAGGCAGATAGAGACAAGAAGCCCACAGGCAGAGTGATGGTCATTAAGCGTGAGGCATTCCAGAGAATCTTCAATGTCCCTGTCCCTGTTCATCGCATAGCTCTGATTGAAGACGAAGCATATGCAAGGCTGATTGAGGGAGAATAAATCATGAGCCTATCCTGCCCAGCAACAGCACCACAGCTAAGGTATATAACCCTACTCTGTATGCGATTGGGCATCAGACAGTTCCTTGAAGAACAGATTATGACAAGGGGAGAGGCTGGACTTACTATAAATCACCTGAAAGCACAAGCAAGGAAAGGAGGGAAACGTGAAGCTGCGAAGCGAAAAGGAGATTACACGCAAGGCTAACCAATTAAAAGCACAGTATAAAGCCGAAGTCCTCAAGTCTGGCTACCATGAGAATCTTAGTAGCAGAACTCCAATCTGACCCGATGTACTTCATCATCACGCTTTACACTTGCTTCTGGTCTACAAGCAAAGCATTTCACCCGAAGCATAGCAACTACCTGATAGTATCAGGAGTAGTTTCGCTGAATTAGAAAGGAGGTGAAGTGGGAACAATGCGCCTCATTAAGTATCATCTTTGCAACCCCATATATGAAGGGCTTGAAAAGCTGTCAGTCTGGCTTGGTGACTTCGCCCAACGGTTTGCCTTCTGTCCTGATTGTGGTAGAAACAGATATACAGAGAAGCCATGCGTAGAATTTAAGGACGGAGTAGAATTTAGGAATGGAAAGGAGGTGAAAGGAAATGGCAACTAAAGTTCAATCAAGCCTAGTCAAGAAGTTGCATCCAAGTAGGTTCACAGCGATGTCAGGTAAGATGTCAGCTATTGTAGCCTACATCTTGGGTGAGAAGTGGACTGACCCTGCCCTACAGGAGATGGCTATAACCTCCGATGGCTTCGTTATAGTAGGAGTCGAGGGAGACTGCGGTATGAATGACTTTATGGGAGCAGTATCAGATTTAGACCGCAACGTAGCCAACCTCATAGTTGCTGCTGAACTTACCCCAGATGAACAGGCTGAATGGCAGAGGCTCTACAAGGCAAGAATAATAGACTGGAGGAGATGATGGCAAACGCAGTAGCAGACAAGACAGCAGATATCATAATCGCTATGCTCAAGGAGAACACAGGCACACACTTCTTGGACTCTGGAGGTGCTTACGGAAGACACTACGAGAAGAACCAAGGGCGAGACTTCAAATCAGAGAAGCCTTGTGAAGCCGAGATAAATGAGTGGAAAGATGGTACTTGGGAAGTATTGCTCAACTACAACATCTTCCACTTCCTCAACAACTACCTAGAGCATAACGAGGAATGTGAACGGCTTGAAAAGTCATTCTTTGAGTTCTGCGAGTCTCCTGAGCACAAAGACAAGGCTTGGCTGGAGTGCATGGAAGCTTGGGCTACAGAAGTGCATGAAGAAGGTCATCATCCCAGCCCATACACTGGGAATACCTACAACTATGATAACCTGCTTTCTCAAGTCATACAGTTCACTACATTCGAGAAGCAGGAGAAAACCTACATCCTGCTCCAGATTCATGGTGGCTGCGATGTGAGAGGCGGATATACCAAGCCTCGTATCTTCTACATACCAGACACAGACTACTTCACTATGGCAATGAATGATGTTGACGCATGGTGCTCAAGGTGCCATGCTCACTGGTACTCTGACGATAGCGGCTACCATTTCTATAATGATGAGAAGGATAAGCCCCAGTGGAGTGAAATCAAGTACAACAAGAGAACGAAAGCCCTGAAATGCCCCTGTGGTGGCAAGATAGAGTTTGGGGTAAGCGAAGGCTATTAAACGAAAAGGAGGTGAGAGAATGTCTAATCATCCAGAGTGTAAAGATGGCGAGGTATTTCTCACAAATACAGACGGGGAGAACTATCATCTCATTGGCTGGAAAACTAAAAGAATGGGAAATGTAGCATTTGACTACAAAGGTAATGCCCTGAAGTATTCTCGCCCAGTATTCGTGCAAGCTTCTGAGCTAAAGGCTGCGGGAATAGACCCTAATAGTATCAAGGTCTACGGAAAACTTACCTAATCAAAGCAAAGCGTTTCTACAAAGCGAGGTTAAAGATGAAAGTAACACTAACCGAGAACTCCTGCCTTGTTGAAAGAGAGCCAACAGATAAGAAGATTTACTCGGAGTCTCTGTTCTGGTATAAGGTCAAACAGGAACTCCAGAAGCAGGGACACGATGTAATCAAGAAGTTAATGTGGAAAGACGGACATCTTGTAAGCGACAAGGTTTACTATATCCGTGAACGCAAAGGAAAGTTTGCCATCTGGGACAGTGCTTACGCAGTTCGATTCACCTACGAGCCTTACAATAGAGATGGCATAGTAGATGACCTGACCATAGAAAGAGAGGCAAATTAGAAAGGAGTCCCAACATGAAAGGAATCAAAGCCATCTACGACAACGGCGGAGAAACCTTTGACCGCTACACTGTGTACTATGATAACCCGAAGGATTGGGGAATAACAGAACCTAAAATATATCCGTGCGTTGGCATGAGTGCTGACCCCTTCTATCCACAAGGCTTCGGACAACACAGCACAGGTATGCTAGGGAAGCACAATGGCAAGCGTATCAAGTTTGAGGAGCTGCCAGAGGATTGCCAGAAATTAGTTAAACAGGATTTAGCTCAATAGAAAGGAGCTAGACAATGCAACAGAAAGAATGTAGCAAGTGCAAGCGATGGACTAGCTCGCCTGATGGCTTATGCGATGACTGTTTAATCGAATCCTACGGCATACCCATTTTTGAGGAAGAAGGCGAGAGAGGCGAAATCCTGCGATATGTGCCAATAGGCGAGTTGGCAAGGTGGCTAAGAACCAGAAAGGAGGGTCAAATGGTAAAGCAAGGTCGCATGGTTCTGTTTGTGATGCAGACCAACGTAAACGACAAGGGCGAGTACAATGCCCTGATAGCAGTTGAGGGCGAGAAGGGCTACTACAAAACAGATTGGTACTGGGGCAAAGACTTCGCAGTAGCCGAGCAGATAGCCGATGAAAGAAATGCAGAAGTAGGCATATCAAAATTGGATGCTTGGAAGATAGTAGCTTCTACTATGCGGAAATAAGAAAGGAGGTGAGGGCAATGAGTAATACGGTCAATGTTAAAGGGTATGGCAGTTTTCAGAATGCACTCGGCAATCAAACAAAGTCCCTTGAACCACAAGTAGGTATGGGAGTTACTGAGCTAATGTATTCCGATAGACACCCGTTCACAGTAACCCGCATCTTATCTCCTAAACGCATAATGGTCAGGGCAGATAAGGCCACTCGAACTGATGACAATGGCTTTAGCGAGACTCAAGAATATACCTATGAGCCAGACCTAAGAGCCCCAGAGATAACCCTATTCCTAAACAAACATGGCAGATGGAAAGAACAAGGACATGCTGATGGTAGTACATTTCTTGTCGGCAAGCGTGAAGAGTATTATGACTTCACGAGATAGCCTAAAAGCATCCAGAAAGGAGGTGAATCAATGGCGAACTTCATATTCGCAACTGTGACAGACCACACATTCAAAGTCAAAGACCCTGAAGCCTTTGAGAAAGACTTGATAGGCAACGGAGTCCCCAAGGTTAATTGGGATAAATATAGCGAAGGCTTGGTTTGGGAACAGCAGGAAGACGGCAAATATTGGATTGGTGGCTATAACGCAGACTTCGTAGTGTGGGCTGAGGAAGCAAGAGGCGAGGTAGACCTATTGCCCATAATCGCTAGGCACATCGCTGATGATGACTACGCTGTGTTTATGAGTGCTGGCAGTGAGAAGCTCTGTTATGCCTCTGGCTTCGTAGCAGTAGTAGCCAAAGGCAAAGTTGAAGTCCGTGGAATGGAGTGGATTGCCCAGTTCTTGCTCAAAAAGTTAAAGGTAAAAGTCTAAGCTAGAAAGGAGAGTTATGGGCAAGGCATATTACACCTTCAGGGTTGTGCTAGAAGATGATTATTACCTAACAGATGAAGTAAACACAGACCAGCCCAGTATTGAAGAAGCTCTGCGCTATGCCATAACCCGTTGGGAAGCAGAAGACAAGCTAAGGGTTGACAAGCGAGGTGAGAGTTTAACTATAAGAATATATCGCAAAAATTAAGAGAAGAAAGAAGCACAATGAAAGCATATCAAAGAGCAGACTTAATCCAGCAAGGGCTTGGCGTGCCAGTAGGTGAAGGCTATCTACCTATTACCACTAAGGGCTGGAAGTATAGGTGGCTTACCGAAGACCGATTCCAAATCTTCCACAATGGCAAATGGGCAGACGCTTATAGTATAGACTTCGATTTCAGATAGAAAGGAGAAAACGATGGCAACCATAATCAAGGTTGATGGCACAAAAGAACCCCTGAAAGACCTCAGTTTGGCATCCTTACAGAAAGCAGTCGGTGGCTACATTGAAATCGTGGCTACCAACACAGGGCAACTGCTAGTTCTGGATGAAGAAGGCAAGATGAAAGATAAGCCTGTCAATAAGGAAGGCACACGCCTTACTAGAGGCATCTTGGCAAACGATGACTTTATTGTGGGCGATGTTGTCTTGGCCAAGAAAAGCGAGGTTAAGTAGAGAGGAAGTGATACATGACTAGAATCCTAGAACTCAAGTGGAGCATCAGCAAAGGCAGAGACACATATGGCTACAACATCTGTAGTCTGTATGTAGATGGCAGAAAGGTCAGCTCCTGCAACGGTGGTGGGTATGACATGAAAGGCACAGCCTTGGGCAACTGGGTAGCAAGGGCCTTCGCAGATAAGCTTGTAGCGTTGAAGCCCGAAGATATGCCAGCGCAATCACACTGGCAGAGGGCAGAGAACCCTAGACGCATATGCCGCAATACCGATTGCATAATAACCCAGATTCACGACAACGAGGGAACAGAATGGACACAGGAACTAACTTGCCCGAAGTGTGGTAAACCCACAGAGATTGATTATAACGATGGGCAAACTGTAAACGATGGGCTTTACTTCTACGGCTTGACTTTCCACGACCCTAACTATGACCCTAGCAAAGCTATTGTCGGGCAAGACTGTACTGACCGTACTCTGGGTAGCAAAGCAGAGGGCAAGACTGTAGAGCAAGCCGAGGCTGACGGTGAATCCTTAGGCTTGGAACGTTACCAAGCATTCTATCATGCAAGCTCCAAAGTGCCAACCGAGAGACACATCATACCACTGATAGATGGAGCTTGTGGATTCAGCGAGGTTGAGAAGATACTGAAGGTCATAGGCTACAAACTGGAGTATGTCCCGACACGGAGTAGAGGCAACAGCATCTACAAGCTAATCGAGGAGAGTGAGGCAATATGAAACTTGCCACCCTATTCCAGAAGGAACTCCAATCGGCCATCAAGCAAGGTTATAACCATACATTCTGTGAATACCTAGCAGGATGCACGACTCGCAAGATTGTATTGACTGAGGCTGAAGGAGTAGCTGGCAAGAAAGTCTACGAGAAATTCATGGCTGAAAAGCTGTGGAATGATGAAAGCTTTGGGCAAGGCTGGCTATTCGGTTCGCCTGTTACCAATCTAAGCATCGGTCTTGTACCAAGCAAGCTAGCCAAGATACGGCTAGGTATAAACATGGCAGATTGGGACGAGTACAAGGTCATCACATAGAAAGGAGAACGAATGTTAAAGGTCTGCGAACATGAATTAAAGTGTTGCCCTTATTGCGGGAGTGTAAAAATATCCCAACCTTCAGTACAGACAAGGCCACCTGATGGATGGCATCTAGTATGGTGTCAAAAGTGCTTGAATAAGTTTGCAGTCCCTTGTGAGGATTAGAAAGGATAATCAAATGACAAAGAAACAGAAAGGCTTAGTCTGCGAACACTGTGGCAAGACAATGAAAACCATCGAGGTCATAGTGGAAGGCACAGATGGGCGACTTGATTTAGGCAAAAATGGAGAATATGTCGCCAGAGATTGTGAATCAGAAGATATGGAATATACACTCGTCTGCGGTAACAGCGATTGCCTAGAGGAAATAGATTGGCTCGATGGTGAGACTGTAGACAAGCTTATTATGATTCACTGCGAGAGCAAGCCAAGGTCAAGCTATACTTAGAAAGGAGAACACGAATGGCTAAGAAATCAACACCTACTAAAGAGAAGGAAGGAGTCGCTATCCAATTCAAAATGTTTTACATCCGTTGCGACTCAGATTATGCAGCAAGCAAATTCCTTGAGGAGCTTGATAAGCTATGTAATGAATACGCTGTCTCACCCGATGATGTCGTCTATCGGTATGAGTGCGAATAGAAAGGAGAGCATGAGAAATCAAGGGGAACTGCTTGCATGGGTTAGAAACAACAGCGAATTAGGTGATACTAAAGGCAAGTGTCCTAAATGTGGATGTTCTAAGTTCTATATCCACGAAGAAGTTGCCATCGCCAAAGTCGTATCCTATGATGGCAACGCAATGACAATAGAGCCTATTCGTGATACTGAGGGAGTCTACACTGTTGACTGTGCTGGCATAGGCTGTGATTGGAGTGAAATAATTGCGGAGTAAGGAGGCGGAGATGGCTAAAGGCAAAGAGTTCACATTCTCTCATTCGGTGCAAGGCTGGGTAAAGACAACCGCTATAACAGCCTCCAAGTATACCCCTGAGCAAATCATTGACCTACTCAACAAAGGAGAAGCCCTAACAACCATACAAGAAGATGGCGACATCATATTGCTAAAAGATGGCGAGGAGATTGTCATAGCCCATATCTTAAACATAGACAACAATACAGAGTATGACAACTTCTCTTAAAGAAGGAGGGGAGTTATGAAAACCGTATCAGATGCTCTGGACTTCATAAAAAACAAGGCAGTAGACCGAGATGAGTACGCCCTAGCAGTCTGGCATATTGAGGATGTGCTAGGCTTGGCAAAGGAGCATGGTAAGAAGCTGACCAAGAAGCAAGCTAGGGAAGTTATCAGTCTGGTTGACCGAAAGCAAGATGCTGAGTTTGGCATAAGTTGGGCTACATTGGACGCATGGATTGACATAGTGCTAGCCGAGGCTAAAGAAGAAAGGAGATAAAACATGGTTAAAGGCGACCTGTTCATAGAATCCAAACACGCTGATGTTAAGCTAGTTCGTAACCAAGACTTCCTGCTCATCTGGTATGATACTCCAACTAAAGGCAAAGCCCTGACAGTAGAGTTCATACCAGAAAACTACCCAAACCTATCGGTCAGTATCCACTCTAATACTTATGCAAAGCGAAGTGTCAGCAAGTGCTTGAATCAACTAGGCTACGAGGAATCCAAATATAAGTTTTAGCGAAAGGAGATGCACCATGAGTAAGGCAGACAAGAACACTGAAATCCCTGTGGGTGATGAGCAAGAGCCACCTGAAGAGCAACCTAAGTTTTATCGAACTGTGTTCAAAGTTGAAGTGCTCTCTGAGGTCTATGAGGGCGACC
>Ga0209777_10009221_pt1 | contig 10653 bp, 9 predicted proteins | sample FrelakmetHBP12HB_FD_187147 | JGI IMG/M metagenome (GOLD analysis project Ga0209777, IMG submission 187147) | Freshwater lake sediment microbial communities from the University of Notre Dame, USA, for methane emissions studies -HBP12 HB (SPAdes)... | ecosystem: Environmental > Aquatic >... | reverse complement strand
CCTTGCCGTCCGGCTAACGGTTCCCACCATCAGGGTCCGTAGGGGACTTCCACCCCCAAGTCACCAACCAGCCACCACAGCTGATCGGATGGCGCTTGCGCGCCACGCGCCATGCCTGGCGCACAAAACAAAGAGGAAGGTTAAACGCCTTCCTCTTTAAGCTATGGCTCGGGGAGGAGGATTCGAACCTCCATAGCGGGATCCAAAGTCCCGAGTCCTGCCATTGGACGATCCCCGAACTTATTTATTAACTCCGGAATGCGGAGTTCGGCTTGCGCTGCAAGGGCTATTATTATTACTATTACTGCCCGTTTTGTTCAACGATTTTTTTTGATTTAAGGCCCTCGGCTATGTGCTGCCGGCTTTGCGCAACCGTTTGAGTATTTTGTTGCCTGCAAATATAACAAGCGCGGCAGCGATAAGAACAAGCACTGCCGTATTATACTGTTTTAATAATGCGGTGAGCGTCTCCCAGTTTTTACCCGCCTTATACCCGGCGTAGATGAGCATTCCGTTCCACAACAGGCAACTTGCCAGGCAGTAGAGGGCAACTTTCCCGGTTTTCAGTTCAGAAATGCCGGCAAAGATGGAAATGACCGAGCGCGCGCCGGAGAAGAAGCGGTTGAAAAGAATTATCATGTAGCCGAACTTTTGAAACCAGATCTCTGCCTTAAGCAGGTTTTCTTTCGGGAAATAGCGAAGGTTCCGGTTGAGAAAAAACTCTTTCTCCAGAAATCTCCCCAGAAAAAATAACAGCATGAACCCGACAAAGTTTCCCAGCGCGGTAGCGGCAAACACCCCGGAAAAGCTGAGCTGCCCGATGCCCACCAGGTAGGCGCCGAACAGGGTCACCGTATCTCCGGGAATGGGCGGGATGATGTTTTCAAGGACCGCTGACAGAAAAAGGGCTGGATATAAATACGCCCCGTCTATACCTTTTATAAACTGAAGAAAAGAGTCACCCATTTTTTTAATTAGAAATATTTAATACCGGGCTTTTTTAAGCATCAAATCCCTATGTGGATAATGTTTGGGGTTGTGCGTAATTAAGACCGCCTGTTGAATTAGTGCTGTTGCGGCAATAAAACAATCGTCCAGCTCCAGTTGCTGTTGTTTTGTTTTTCTTTTCAGGTCACCGGCTATCTGGGCAATTTTTTTATCGATGGACAGAATATTAAAACCTTCAAGGAACGCCATGGTTGCCGGTTCTTCTTCGTCTCTCATGCCGGCCCTGATTTCTGCAACTGTTACGGCAGAACAACAGGGCATATCTTCGTCTCTAACAGAGGACATGATTCTTTTTGCTCCTTCTTTTCCCCTGAGAAAATCAATAATAACGTCGGTATCAAAAAGCAGCTTTGCCATTAGCCTGGGGTCCGTTTAGATCTTGTGGATACTCTCTGCCGCCTGATAAAAGCTTCTGTACCGCTCTTTAGTTCCGGGTGCTCCGCCTTTTTCCATGCCCCGAAAGAATGCTCCAGCGCCTTTTTATAGTGTATTCTGCGGAGTTCGTTTTTCAATGCATGGGCTACAACCTGGCTCTGCTTCCCTTTGGGAACTAACGCTCTCAGGGTGGCAAGCACTTCTTCGGGAATGAGAAAATTTGCCTGTACCGTTGGCATAAAACCCTCCTATACTATATTATAGGTTTTAATCTATAACAAAACGTGGACCCTTTCAAGCAAAAAACAACAAATTATATTTATGCCTGTTAAGCTTTTCGATGTTGATTGATTTTTTAAAAATGGTTAATGCAGAAGAGCTATTATCGAGTGGTTTAGAATGAAGCATTGCATTAAGGTAGGGTTTTTGCTGTTGGTAAGAGATAAAATGATAAAAAGATTTTTGAGTTCCTGATTCAAGTCTTTTTCATCAGCACTACGGCATAGGCGCTCATTCCCTCCCCGCTTCCTTCAAGGCCGAGGCCTTCAGTAGTTTTAGCTTTAATGTTAACCGCTTCTTTATCAATCTTCAGGCAGCAGGAGATCTTTTCTGCCATTGCCGCTGCATAGGGGGATAATTTCGGCTCCTGGGCAACAATGGTGGCATCTATATTAACACAAGTAAAGCCCTTCTGCTCTGCCTTGGCCTGAATCTGCTCAAGCAGCTGCAGGCTGGAAATGTCCTTATAGCGGGGATCCGTGTCCGGGAAATGCCGGCCCAAGTCTCCAAGCCCCAGCGCTCCCAGGATGGCATCACCAACTGCATGCAGCAGGACATCCGCATCCGAGTGACCCAGAAGCCCTTTAGCAAAGGGGATTTCCACCCCGCCCAGGATGAGCTTCCGGCCATCCACGAGCCGGTGCACATCATAGCCAATACCAACTCTCATCCACGACTCCTGTTGCTGTTTTTAACCGCAGAACACAGAGCACGCAGAGAAAAACTTTGATCTGCTGAGAAATTAAGATTAATTAACCCAAAGGGCCCTATCTTGTCTCGGCGATCTCTGCGCGCTCGGCGGTTCAAGCTGTTCTTTTTTTCATGAGCGTTTCTGCAATGATTAAGTCTTCCGGTGTGGTTACTTTTATATTATCATACGCTCCCATGATAATTTTCACGGGCCTGCCCAGCCGCGTAACCAGCGAACCTTCATCGGTTCCGATAAACCCGTCTTTAAGGGCCTTCTGATGCGCTTCCCGGATAAGCTGCGGCGCAAAGGTCTGCGGTGTCTGAATCGACCAGAGCTGGTTTCGCGGCAGAGTCTGCTGAACAAAGCCGCCCTCATCCATAGCCTGTATCGTATCCTTGACCGGAACTGCCGCGACCGTTGCCTGCCATTTTTTGGTCTCTTCAAGCGCACGTTCTATCAAATCAACGGTTATCAGGGGCCGCGCGCCGTCGTGTATGAGAACCAGGGGGGTATCCTGCGGCACCTGTTCCAGCAGGCGCCCGACCGTCTCCTGCCGTCTTTCACCCCCGGCGATAATGGTGATCGTTTTTTTAAACGGAAACTTGCGCACCACTTCCGTCTCGCAGCAGGCCTCTTCGCCGGGTGCGACCGCAATAATAATCCGGTCTATAGAGGGTGCTCTGTCAAAGGCTGCCAGGGTATGGTACAGCATGGGGCGGTTAGCGAGCAGCAGGTAGGGTTTCTTGACAGCGCTTCCCATGCGGCTGCCGCTGCCGGCTGCGGGGATCAGGGCGATATTCTTCATGAGACTAATTTAATCTGAGTTCCTAAGTCCTTCGATTCATAAATTCGATGTCGAATTTACTCACTCAGAACTTAGTGCTGAGTGAGCATTGCAAGGCATTTCTTTGGCTCCCATACGTCACCGCATTTGCGGATCGAAGCACTAAGCAGCCAGAATTAATCCGGCGGTATCCTGGCTCAAATGGTCATTACAATTTCTGCGGCGGGAAAATGTTTCCCGGGTTCTCACCCTTTACCGCGGTAAAAATCATCCGTCCGGCAGTGGTCTGGAGCACGCTCGTTACCGAAACATCAATCTCTCTGCCCTGATAGCGCTTCCCGTTCTCAACCACAACCATGGTGCCGTCATCAAGATACGCCACTCCTTGGCCCTGCTCCTTGCCTTCCCGCTGGATATAGACCTTCATGATTTCACCGGGCAAAACCAGCGGCTTCACCGAAGAGGCCAGTTGATTGATGTTCAGCACGGCAACGCCCTGAATCTCTGCAACCTTGTTCAGGTTAAAATCATTGGTCATAACCTTGGCGTTCATCTGTTTTGCCAGCGCCACCAGCTTGCCATCCACTTCCCTGATCCTGGGGAAGTCCTGGTCAACAATTCTGACTTCGATGCTGGTCTGTTTCTGGATTTTTTTAAGAACGTCCAAGCCGCGCCTTCCGCGGTTGCGCTTCAGCGAATCTGCTGAGTCTGCGATACTGGTCAGCTCCCGCAGGATAAACTGGGGAATGATAAGGGTGCCTTCAACAAGCCCGGTTTCACAGATATCGGCGATGCGGCCGTCAATAATCACACTCGTATCAAGGAGCTTAAGGCTCTGCCCGCCGGCCTCCGTGCGACCGAGAACCGGCCATCCGGACACATCCAGCTCTTCTCCTTTGGTGCCGCCGACAGCCATCCCCAGATAGCCGCACACGGCATTTATAATCAGGCACAAAGGAAGCGTTTGAAGGCCGCGGTCATCGCGAAATGATACCAAGGAATACGTAAAAAGATTAGCTATGACAAGTCCAATAATAGTACCGAGGGCGCCGGATATGATAATCTTCACCGGCGTCCTGCGCAGGAGCTGTCCCCACACCATGGCCCCTATAGAGCACACCGCTCCTGCTGCAGCGCATGCGGCGGCAGCCGTCATGGTGCTGAAAACGGTTATGCCTAAAAACCACCCGCTGCAACTGCAAACCAGCAGTAACAGCACGCGTACAACAACTGTATTCATGGGCTGTTCACCTCCTTTCCTTCTTGCGCGTATTGTCAAAATTTAACCACCGTCCCGATAGCCATCGGGAACACAGAGAATCCCTCGTTTCGCCTGAGCCCCTCGGCCTTGAGCTCGTGGCCGAAAGGCTCAACGTCGAAGACTGTGCACTCTGTGGTTCCATCTCTTCTTGTGTCCCTGTCGGCTTTCGATCTGCTTACCGGCCATAAACAATAGAGCACTGTCAGCGCTGCCGTGCAAGATAAAACAGTACTGTTGGAGGATAGTTCTCTGCTGAATTGTGTGCCGGGGTATGGTTAAAAATAGGTTTACTGGTATCCGCGGGAAAAAAGCTTTCGGGGGAATGACATGAAAAGGGATAGGTCAGGCTCAGCAGCTCCTCTGTTCAAAAAGCGCCTCAATATGTTTTTCTACGCGTTCTTCCGTGCTCTTCTGCGCCACAGACAGCTCTTTCACCAGGAGCCCCTTGGCCATGTCGAGCATGCGCCGCTCACCAAAAGAGAGGTCCTTGCCCAACCGCAGCAATAAAAGGTCCCGCAGCACCGATGCTACCTCAAAAACCGAGCCGGTCCTGATTTTCTCCATATATTCCCGGTACCGTCTATTCCAGGTTTGTGAGTCAGAGGGCAGGGCCTTTTCCCTGAGTATTTTATAAACCCGGGTCACCTCTTTATCCGAAGCGATGCCGCGCAGCCCTACCTGAATGGCATTATCAGTGGGAATCAGAATGGTCATGCCATTGCTGAACAGGCGCAGTATATAGAACGATTGCTCTTGACCGGAAAAGGTTTTCGTCTCGATTGCATCAATGACGCCAACGCCATGTGCCGGGTAAACTGCCCTATCTCCTACTTTAAACATGGGACCCCTCCTTTGTTCCGCAATCATGCCGTTATCTGGTGCTTCTTTTTTTGCTGTATTACACTGCTCTCTTTTCTGCATAGAAAGGCTCAAATCTAGATTGCGAAGTCATGCAGTATCAAATATGTATACAGAATACTGAGTGAAGTGGAAGCGCTGCTGGTGGTGTATCCTGAGCTCGTGCCGGGTAAAATCTGTCGGTTTCTCTCAGGATGGCCCCTGTCGTTTTTTGTACGAATACCATCTATATCAAATTTTCCGAAAAAACACAATCGTTTTCTTTTGGAAAATTCATGGCCAAAACGCGGCTGGGGCTGCGCTGTCTATTCGCAGGTTGTTGAAAAAGCAGTTTTTTCCCCGGCTGGTCAAAAACATCCGGATGCAAGGCGCGCGAAATAAAGAGGAATGAGGCGTACGGTACCGTACGTCGCAATGACGAGGGATGAGCGCAACGCAGCAGATGGGTGTTTTTCAACAGCCGGTTAGAGAAACATTTTAATGGAGGCTTGCGCTAACTGCAGGTAGAATGAAGGGAAAAGGCCCATCTGCACGGTGAAAAAAATAGCGATAAGCACTACGCCGGCGAGTGCCGGGTAAAAGAAAACAGCTGCCTCTTCAGCCCCGGATTCAGGCTCCTGCATAAACATCATCACGGTTACGCGCAGATAATAATAGACACTCACCAGGCTGTTGAGGACCGCAATTATGGTTAAACCGATATATCCCTCTTTGACCGCGGCACTGAAAATATAAAATTTTCCCATAAACCCGCTGAACGGCGGAATTCCCGCCAGAGAAAACATGAATACTGCCATGGCTGCACCCAGCGCCAGATGCCTCGAACCAATACCTACATAAGCACTAAGATTAAGATTCTTTTCGCCCTTCTGCTCGATGGTGATGACCACCGCAAATGCGCCGATGTTCATGAGCGTGTAGACCAGCAGATAGTAGAGCACCGCTCCGGTGCCCGCCGAGCCCCCGGCCACAACGCCGATCAGGATATAGCCGGCATGGGCTATTGAAGAATAGGCGAGCATCCGCTTGATATTGGTCTGCCGGAGCGCCGCCACATTGCCGATGGTCATGGTCAGCACACTGCCAATCCATAAAAGCTCTTTCCAGTGTGGGCTAAGGGCTGCCAGACTCCCCGCAAATACCCGCAGCAGCGCTGCAAATGCAGCTGCTTTTACGCCTACGGACATAAATCCGGTAATGGGTGTGGGGGCTCCCTCATATACATCCGGCACCCACATGTGAAAAGGCGCCATGGCGATTTTAAAGCCAAAACCGGTGAGCAGGAGGCCCATTCCTGCCAAAAGCATCGGCTCCCGCAGTATCTGCTTCTGGGCCAGCACGCTGCCGATGTCGGCAAGACGGGTGCTGCCGCACGCGCCGTAAAGCAGCGCTATGCCATAGAGCAGAAATCCCGTGGAAAAAGCCCCCAGCATAAAATATTTCAGCGAACTCTCCGCGCTCCGGGTGCTGTCCTGCGCCATGCCTGCCAGCACGTACAGGGAAACGCTTAACACCTCAAGTCCCAGAAAGAGCATGATCAGGTCTGTGCTCTGCCCCATAAGAACCATCCCGGTGGTGGCAAAAAGCGTCAGCGTATAATATTCACCGGCGGCGATCCCCTGAGCGCGCACATAGCCGCTGCTCATAAGAAGCGTCAGTCCTCCGGCAATTAAAAACAGGGTGGTAAAAAACGCGGAAAAGTTATCCGCCACCACCATGCCATAAAAACCGTACGCAGCCTCCTGGCCCCAGAAAGAGGCGCTCACCGCCAGTGCTCCGAGCATGCCGACAAACCCGATCCACATAAGAAACGGCTGTTCCGCTTCACTTTTAACAAACAAATCGGTCATCATGATACCCAGGGCGGCTAACACCAGCACCACTTCAGGCCCGATAATGCTTAACATGACGGTACCCGTTTCAATTCCCATCTGCGCGGTCTCCCTTTAGCAGGTTGTTGAAAAAGTTGTTTTTCCCGGGCTGTTTAAAAATGCCCTGGTGCAAGGCCCCCGAAATTCTGAGAAGTGAGGCGTACTTCAGGGTACGCCGCAACGACGAAGGACGAGGGAAACGCCGCAGATGGGCGTTTTTCAACAGCCCGTTAGTTATGGTGCTGGGTTGTGAAATTCTGCGGCGCTGTTGCCGCGGCGGGCTTCTCTGCGGCTGTCGCTGCAGCCGGCCGCCGCGGGGCGGCGCGCTCTTCGACCCGCTTGAGCACCAGCTTCAGCGACGGCTCGATCCGGTCAATATAGGGTTTCGGATACACCCCGAACTGGATAATGAAGAAAACCATTACCAGCAGCAGTGATGCCTCCCGGAGGTTCAGATCTTTGAGCCCCCGGTTTTCTTCCTTGTCAACTTCACCAAACATGACCCGCTGAAACATCCACAGCATGTACACTGCCGCCAGTATCACACCCAGTCCCGCCACCACTGCCCACAGCGGTTCCGCCTGGAATGCACCCAGCAGCACCAGAAATTCTCCGACAAATCCGTTCAGTCCCGGCAGTCCTATGGAGCTTAAGGCAACTATCAGGAAGAAGGTGGCAAATACCGGCATCACCGTGCTCAGGCCGCCGAAATCTGCAATCATGCGCGTGTGGCGGCGCTCATAAATCATGCCGACGATTAAAAAGAGCGCTCCGGTTGAGAACCCGTGGTTGAGCATCTGCAGCATCGCGCCGGTCATGCCTTCGACATTCAGAGCAAAGATCCCGAGCACCACAAACCCCATGTGGCTCACCGAGCTGAAAGCCACCAGCCGCTTGACATCAACCTGCACCATGGCAACCAGGGCGCCGTAAATAATGCCCACCAGAGAAAGCCCTGCCAGAAGCGGCACAAACATGACGGTGGCCTCTGGAAACAGGGGCAGGTTAAAGCGCAAAAACCCGTAGATCCCCATTTTAAGCAGCACCGCTGCCAGCAGCACGCTGCCCACGGTCGGCGCCTCGGTATGGGCGTCCGGCAGCCAGGTGTGGAAGGGAAACATGGGCACTTTAATCGCAAAGGCCAGGCCAAAGGCGAGAAACAGCCAGATCTGCATCGAGAGCGGCAGCTTCAGGTTATACCAGGACATGAGATCAAAGGTGTAAATGCCGGTGGTTTTGCCGTGATAGAAATACATCACCAAAATCGCAACCAGCATCAGCAGGCTGCCAAACATGGTGAAAAGAAAGAACTTGACTGCAGCATAGATGCGGCGGCCGGGATTTCCCCAGATGCCGATGAGCAGATACATGGGGATAAGCATTACTTCCCAGAAAACATAAAACAGGAACAGATCCAGGGCAACAAATACGCCGATCATGCCGGTTTCAAGAAAGAGCAGGCAGATCATGAATTCCTTGACCCGCACCTTTATGTCGCTCCAGCTCGCAGCCATTGCCACCACTGACAGCAGCGTGCTCAGCAACACCAGAAACAGGCTGATCCCGTCTATGCCGACCCGGTAGGTTATCCCCAGCCTCGGCACCCAGGGACGCATCTCCACCAGCTGAAAGCCGCCTTCTCCTGCCACAAACCGGGTAAACAGCCCCAGGGATAAAAGAAAGGTTACCACGCTGGTGGTGAGAGCGATGCCCCGCAAGAGCCCTGGTTTTTCCCGCGGCCCCAGCGCAATCAGGACCGCGCCCGCAAGCGGTAAAAAGATAAGTAAGCTGATTAATCCCATGTGTTCCTGCCTCTCATAACTGACGCTGAAAGGGTATCCTTAGTGCTTCGATTCGCAAATACAGTGACGTATGTGATCCACATAAAAGCTTTACAATGCTGCCTCAGCACGAAGTCCTGAGTGAGTAAGTTCGTCACCGAATTTATGAATCGTAGGGCTTAGGTTAAGAAAAAAAGGATATAAAAGATTGCCACCACGCCCCCAACTATTCCCAGGGCATACTCCTGAACCTGGCCGGTCTGAAGCCTGCGCAGCGCCCCGCTGGCCCCCAACACCAGCGCTGCTGTTCCATTCACCGCGCCATCTATTACCTTTTCATCAAAGAGCCGCCAGAGCCATCGTGAGCTGTTTTTGATCGGCTGAACAAACAGGGCATCGTATGCTTCATCCACAAAGTACTTGTTATAGACCAGCCGGTAGAGCGCGCTGAAGCGCGCAGAGAGCTTTTCCGGTAAAAGAGGCTTCTTTATATACATGACCCACGCAAGCCCGATGCCGGAGAGCGCTATTCCTAGGGACACGAGCATCATGGTGATTTCAAGTCCGACCTCATGCGCAGCATGCTCTGCCGGGGCAGCATGTCCGGCAACGCTGAACAGCGGCTGGAGAAATTCTTTCAGCTGGTTTCCCCCCGCTATAAGCGGGAGCCCGATCCAGCCGCCCGCAACGGACAAGACGGCCAAAGCGCACAGCGGCAGGATCATGCTGCCCGGGCTTTCATGAACATGCACATGGCTTTCGATTCGGCTCTCGCCGTGAAAGGTCATGAACACGGCCCGGAACATATAAAATGCGGTCATGAAGGCACCGACCGCTCCGCCCAGCCACAGCACCGGGCTTTTTTGCAGCGCTGCCCAGAGAATTTCGTCTTTACTGAAGAACCCGGCAAAGGGGAAAATGCCTGCCAGGGCCAGGGTGCCGATAAGAAACGTTCCGTAGGTCCAGGGCATCTTAGTCTTCAGGCCCCCCATCTTGCGCATGTCAAGCTCGCCGGACATGCCGTGCATCACGCTTCCGGCCCCCAGAAAGAGCAGGGCCTTAAAAAACGCATGGGTGACGAGATGAAAAATTCCGGCCGTGAACACACCCACCCCGCAGGCCAGAAACATGTACCCGAGCTGGCTGATGGTGGAATAGGCCAGCACCCGCTTGATGTCGTTCTGCAACAGCCCGATGCTGGCGGCAAAGAGAGCGGTCAGGCAGCCGATAATAGCCACGACCTCCATGCTGATGGGCGCCATGCTATAGAGCGTTGCGCAGCGCGCGACCATATACACGCCGGCGGTGACCATGGTTGCCGCGTGGATGAGGGCCGAGACCGGCGTCGGGCCTTCCATGGCATCAGGCAGCCACACATACAGGGGAATCTGAGCTGACTTGCCGCACGCCCCCACAAAGAGCAGCAGCGTCATGAGGGTCACCGCCAGCCCCCCTTTTTCCAGCACCTGGGGCGCGGCGGCAAACACTTTGTTGAAATCAAGGGTGTTAAAGGTGACAAAGATGAGCAGCATGGCCAGCAGAAACCCATAGTCTCCCACCCGGTTCACCACAAAGGCCTTTTTGCCGGCATCAGCCGGTGCCTGGCGCTGATACCAGAACCCGATCAGCAGATAGGAGCACAGTCCCACGCCTTCCCAGCCCACAAACATGAGCAGGAAACTGTTGGCAGAAACCAGAATCAGCATGAAGAAGACAAACAGGTTGAGATAGGTAAAGTAGCGCCT
>Ga0209777_10009220_pt1 | contig 10653 bp, 5 predicted proteins | sample FrelakmetHBP12HB_FD_187147 | JGI IMG/M metagenome (GOLD analysis project Ga0209777, IMG submission 187147) | Freshwater lake sediment microbial communities from the University of Notre Dame, USA, for methane emissions studies -HBP12 HB (SPAdes)... | ecosystem: Environmental > Aquatic >... | reverse complement strand
CGATTCCGATTCGGTAGTTCTTGTCAACTCATCAAGATCGGTAACAGACTCTATTACCGGTTGCATCCAGCAACTACTACTGAAGTCAGAAGCAGATTTCTCAGGCATTGTCCTCCTTGCACAACTATCTCACGAGATAGTGCATCCCGAGCGGGTCGGATACGCCCCGCACTTATCATGCGATCAAACACTGGAGAAGACCTGACAGGATGCCTGGGATTGCCCTTCCTTTTGGCAGATTCTCTTGTCGGTCTGACCTGTTGAACGTTTCGGCTGTATCGCCCACTTCTTGATCTGACTTCCGAAAGAAATCGCGAACTGTGCAATAATTGGCACGGTCATCCGTTCGTGGTTTCTTGGCGTCTTGCCCCCTCGCTCAAGAATCCAACTCAACAGGAGGCAACGGTCTATCCATCGACCTAGCAACCGGAAGATAATGGAGAAGCAATCGGATAGTGGTGCGTTGTGAGACGATTCGGCGCAAGTGCAAGGCTGACGGCCAAACGCCGGGAAGCCTTGGTAGCATCGGTCCGTACGCGGTGTACTCAGTGACATCCCATCCTGTATTCTGGCGAATTGTCGAAGAGTTTTGCATAAAGGAAAGCGGTTCCACATCCGAAGTATTACAAGTAGGTTGAGACCAGAGATCATATCTGGAAAAAGGCGGGCTATGAAAGACTACGCGCTCCTTAAAAGCGTTGTCGGCGCTATTTTCTGCGATGTTGGAGTTGCGAATGGAACCGTGTTGGAGATTGGGCACACTGCACTCCAGCGGAAGGTCAAGAAGTATAGCATTGCCAAAGAATAACCGGTGTCCGGAGTTGTGACTCCAACAAGGGGGAATTGCCATGTCCACCTCGACCAGAGCCAAACTCGCCCGCTTGATAGGTGAGTTGGCGGATCAGAAACGCCCTCCTACAGAGGGGAGAGAATGAGCGACCGCCAGCCGCCCTGGAGGAGATTGAGAAGAACAGGGGGGGGCTTTGCGATAGCCGTTCGTTGGATGTGTGCCTCACTTAGTCCGGGAAAAAGGGTTTCAATTCGAAGGGGCCAGGTTTTAGATGGCAAACTCTGAGATGTCATCACCTGTCCGAGGGGTCTTAGGCATGAATAGAAGACATCTGTTCTATTCATTACCGATGATTCTTCTGTTGATGGTCGTTGTTGCCGGCTGGTTTGCCACGGACTATCTTGGCAATAAGGCTCGACAGGAAATCATCGAAGAAAGCAGATCTTCGGTATCAATCTTGTCCATCTCTCTATCTACTACATTAAGCAAAAATGAGGAAGCCGTTAAGTCCTTGGCCGGTTCGCCTTGGATCGCACCCGCACTGCTGTCTAAAGGGGAACGTGATATCGAACAGGCCAACAGCGCGCTGGACAGATACGGTTCCGCCTTCACCGCCATCTCCTACCTGATGGACGCCGATGGCGTGACGGTTGCATCCTCCAACCGTAAAGATCCGGACAGCTTTGTAGGGAAATCCTACGGCTTTCGTCCTTACTTTCAGGAAGCGGCCAAGGGTCAACCCGGCCGCTATTTTGGGCTGGGCGTCACTTCCGGAAAGAGGGGCTTCTATGCAAGCTACCCTGTTCAGAATGATTTAGGTGAAGTGGTTGGTGTGGTGGCGATGAAAAAGGAAATTGACGATATTGCGCCCTATTTCCGCAATTATCCGTATTGCTTCTTCATCAGCCCTGACGGCGTTATTTTCCTTTCCGGCACACCGGCAATGGTTGGAAAAAGCCTTTGGCCGCTGGACAAAGCAGTGCGGGAAACGTTGCTTGCCTCCAAGCAATTCGGCAATAACCTCTCTGAAGCCGTTATCAAGAAGGAAACTACAGACGGCGCGGAAGTCGCTTTAGAAGGAAATGACTATTATGTCACCATGAAGGTCGTTGACAGTGACGGATGGTCGATTGTGCTTCTGGCCCCGACAGATCGGATCGGGACTTACCGATTGATCGGCATTCTAGTGACGGTTCTTGTGGGCTCTTTAATTATAGTCTTCTCACGTATCATCTATGTCACAAGCCGATCTGAAAAGGCGTTGCAAAAAAGCGAGCGCAAATTCCGACTCCTTTTCGAGTCCATGACCGCCGGCTTTGCACTCCACGAGATTGTTCGGGACGCCGATGGTAAATCCGTTGACTATCGCTTTCTGCAAGTGAATCCGGCATTCGAGGTTCTCACCGGGTTGATAGCTGAAGACATAATCGGCAAGACCGCGCTCGAAGTTATGCCCGTCTTAGAATCGTCCTGGATTGAACGATACGCAAAAGTAGCCACGACCGGAGAGTCGATCCAGTTCGAGAACTACACCCAGTCTTTGGACCGGCACTATCAGGTGACCGCCTATAGTCCCGAAGCTGAACGTTTCGCAACCATCATCGAAAACATCACCGACCGCAAGCGGGCGGAGGAAGCCCTGCGTGAGAGCGAGGAGAAGTTCTCCAAGGCTTTTCAGAACGCATCGTATGCCATCAACATCACGCGCGCGGAAGACGGCACGTTCGTCGAGGTCAACGACGCCTTTACCACAATGACGGCGTTCACGCGGGAAGAAGCCCTCGCAAACTCGGCAATCGGGCTGAAGCTGTGGGTCAATGAAGGCGATCGACAGCACGCGGTGGCCGAACTTCGCGCAGGCCGTGCCGTAACTGATCAGGAGTACCAGTTCCGGACGAAGAGCGGTAAGATTATCATCGGCTTGTTCTCCGCTCAGGCGATCCAACTGAGCCATGGACGCTGCATTCTATCCAGTATCGGTGACATCACCGAGCAAAAAGTGGCTCAGGAAGCGCTGCGCGAGAGCCGAGAACAGTACCGCGTTCTAATTGAAAGCCAAGGCGAAGGCGTCGGTATCGTTGACCTGAATGAAATCTTCCAGTTTGCCAATCCTGCCGCGCACGAGCTTTTCGGCGTGCAGACGGGCGAACTCGTCGGACGACATCTCGAGGAGTTTGTTGTGCCGGAGGACTGGCAGGCCACTCAAGATCAAACCCGAGAACGCCAGAATGGACTCAAGTCAACATACGAACTGAATATTGTCAGACCGGATGGGACCCATCGCTGCCTCTTGGTTACCGGAACACCACAGTTGGACGCAAACAGCTTGGTGTCGGGAACGTTTGGCGTTTTCTGCGACATTACTAACCTAAAGCGCGCCGAAGAGGCATTGCGGGAATCGCGCGGGGTTCTACAGGCGGTTCTTAATTCAATACCAGTAAGGGTATTCTGGAAAGACAGAAACCTGCAGTTCCTTGGATGCAACACACCATTTGCGCAAGACGCGGGCTTCGAGAAGCCCGAAGATATCATCGGAAAGGATGACCATGCCATGGGTTGGCGAAATCAGGCAGACCTCTATCGTGCCGACGACCTAATGGTAATCGAGAGTGGAGATACCAGACTCCATAAAGAGGAACCGCAAACAACACCATCGGGCGAGCAGATTCATCTACTGACAAGCAAGGTCCCGCTTCGGGATGTTAACGGGGAAATAGTCGGAGTGCTGGGCACCTATCAAGACATCACCGAACACAAGCGAATGGAAGAGGAAAAGATGGAGTTGGAGCGACGGCTCCTTCATGGGCAAAAACTCGAAAGCCTCGGTGTGCTTGCAGGAGGTATTGCTCACGACTTCAATAACCTGCTTGCGGCAATAATCGGAAATCTCAGCATGGTCACTGATGACGTCACTGAGCTGCCCTGTGTTCATGACGCAATTGAACAAGCCATGCTTGCCGCCGAAAGAGCGGCAGATCTCACAAAGCAGATGCTGGCTTACTCGGGACGGGGACACATAATGGTTAAGGAATTGAACCTGAACGAATTGGTGCAGGAAAACGCACAGTTGCTTCGGGCTGTCGTCCCCAATACCGTGACGTTAGACCTCCAACTTGGCGAAAGCCTGCCCAAAATCGTGGTCGATACGAGCCAGGTTCAGCAGGTGGTTATGAACCTCATCACCAACGCATCGGAAGCCATCGGAGATCAGGCCGGTGTCATAACCGTTCTCACGGGAATCGATAACTGTGATGAAACCTATCTCAGCCGCAGTCGCACCGAGCAAAAGCCCGAAGCCGGAATGTTCGTCTGGGTCGAGGTCCGAGACACGGGTTGCGGAATGAGTGTAGAGACTCAGAAGCGGCTGTTCGAACCGTTCTATACGACCAAGTTTACCGGTCGAGGTTTGGGAATGTCAGCCGTGCTGGGTATCGTCCAGGGGCACGGCGGCGCTCTCATTATCGACAGCGAAACCGGTAAAGGCACGAACATGCGCGTTCTGTTACCGACCGTGCCCGGAGAGCAAGGCGACAAGCAGCCCGTAACACCGGTTGCGAAGAATGACGTGGAGCATGTGCGACCGTCTGGCACAGTTCTCGTGGTGGACGATGAGGAAATGATTCGCGTCCTCTGCGAAGCAGTTCTTCACCGTCTAGGTTTTCGAACGCTACAAGCTGTTGATGGTGAAGATGCCATGCGGGTCTTTCAGGCTCATGTTTCGGAAATCTCAGCCGTGGTCATGGATTTGACCATGCCCTTGATGGACGGAGCAACAGCATTCAAAAAAATGCTACAAATCAAACCGGACGTGAAGGTGATTTTGTCGAGCGGGTACTGCGAACATGATGCGACCAAAAATCTTGCAGAGTTCTCGCCCGCAGGTTTTCTCCAGAAACCCTATAGTTTGAAGTCGCTGAAGGCCGAATTGGAGAGAGTCTTGAAGACAAGTGAGACTATCGGTGCGCCAGTCTGCTGACGCCGCGATCGCAACCTCAGTGACACAAGTCGGCGGCATCTTGTTTCTGATCCCGATAACCGAGCAATTGTTGCAGAGTCCACTATTCCTCACCTCTACGCCGTAACCCGATGGGAATGCTGTCGTTAGAATCCGTGTAGGTACATTATGTACCTACTTACGTCCTATCGGAAGTATCCATCCCAATAAATTATTGACTTGACTCGCCAAAGAAGGCTTAGTAAATATACGTATACAAGTTATTCTGATACAGTATTGGGGACTGTTGGGTGAGCCCTAACACAAGAAAAGCGCGGCAAACAATCTGTTTAGAGGATATCTATCTTGTCTGCGGATGGCGATAGCGGCAGGTCTGGCTCGCAAGATTCCCCTGACGTATTGTCTCAGTTGAATCCTGTAGAGAAGAGAACAGGCGATCAAGCTAGAAAATCGCGACGTGGTCTGAGAACATCGGGGAACAGGATCGCGGAGCTATTCGACGATTCCCTCGACGCTCACATTGCACTTGATCGACGCGGGCGCGTTATCAAAGCCAACCGATGCGCAATGGACTTGCTGGGTAGCGAGCGAGAGTCACTTCTTGGACGCCCGTTCGTCGAATTCGTTCATCAAGACGGCGTCACCGAATTCTTACAGTTTCTGACCACTCTTCTCGAAACTGAATCCCGCAGATCAATTCAGTTACGACTCCAGGCTGGCACTATTCCGTCAATGGCCGTTGAAATACACGGTTCCTCGGAGGGACACTCGATTGATCAGAGCACTTGTCGCCTCGTCATAGTCGATATCTCTCAGCAGTCACCTCTTGACGGATATCACCGATTTCTGGAAAATCTGCACACCACAATGAACAAGGTGTCCAGCAGACGGGAGTCGATTTCACAGATTACAGATCGACTGGTTGACTGGCTAGGTTGCGATGCGGTCGGCATCCGTCTCAAGGACGGTGATGACTACCCGTACTACGAATCGCGAGGATTCCCTAAGGAGTTCGTCGAGTCGGAGAATACGCTCTGCCTGACGGATGAGCAGGGGCGAACCGTGCGTGATGGCAACGGCAATCCGGTCCTCGAATGCATGTGCGGCAACATCATCTGCGGTCGGTTCGATCCAACGCTTCCTTTCTTCGCTCCCGGAGGGAGTTTTTGGAGTTCCTGCACGACAAAGCTGTTGGCCTCGACTACCGAAGCTGATCGGCTGGCCCGCACACGAAATAGGTGCAACGGTGAAGGATATGAATCGGTTGGTCTATTCCCGCTCCGTTACGGGGAGACAACCTATGGTCTGCTCCAGGTTAACGATCGTCGGGAGGGATTTCTTAGCAAGAGCCTGGTATTGACATTAGAAATGGCAGCTCGGAATATCGCTTCGGCATTGGCCCTCAGACTAGCGATCACTGACCAAGCTTCCGCCAAACTGGATTACGAACGCATTGTTGAACTGGCGCTGGAGGGTGTTCTGGTTCTGGATCACAATCGCCGCATAAAATATGTCAATCCGCAAATGGCCGGAATGCTAGGTTTCAATGCCTCTGATATGGTGGGCAGGTCAATATTCGATTTTATATTCTCTGAGGACACTCTGGGGTACGAGACGCGGATGGAAGAAAGGGCTGAAGGCAAGGCGGAACGCTACATGCAGCGTTTCCGTCACGCTGACGGTCACGGTGTATGGTGCTTTGTATCTCCCCAGGTACTTAGGGAGAAAGATGGATCGTTCGCCGGATCTTATGGATTAGTGTCGGATATAACCGAGAATCTTCGGATGCAAAATACTATCGAGGGCCTGCTGCGTGGAAGTAGTGGGACGGGCGAAGAATTCATGCAGCGATTCGCGCGCCATGTGGGCTGGGCCTTCAAGGCCAAGGCTGTTCTTATTTCAGAACTACTGCCCGGTGCTGCTCCAAGTGTCCGCACTCTGGGACTTTGCATTGACGGACGAAACGTGACCCATGCCGATCACGATCTGATGGGTACACCTGCCCACGCCGTACTCGAATCGGGACAGTGTTTCTACCCGGGGAACGTGCGCAACTTGTTCCCTGAGGATCGACTTCTTGCCGACACTCAAGCTCAAGCCTACTGGGGCATGCTATTGAAATCCGCTCAGGACGAGCCAATAGGGATACTTAGCATAATCTTCAATCAACCACTTGCTCCCGACGCTCTGACCGAGAAACTGCTTGGCGTCTTTAGTACAAGGGCGGCCGCGGAACTCGATAGGCACCTAGAGGAGAGACAGCGCAATCAGTCGGAATATGAGTTGAAAACGATCTTCGACAATGCGCCCGTGATGATCTTCATGTTTGATAGCGAGATGCGAGCGCGGCGGCTCAATCCTCTTGCGATTGATTTAGGCGGCGACGCTTCTGCCGAGTTGATTGGCAAACCCTGCGGTGACATTCTTGGCTGCCCACACATTCATGATCATGAAGATGGGTGTGGACATGGCACTGCCTGCGAAGTCTGTCCTGTTAGAGTCTCCTTGGAGGAGACGCTTCAGACCGGCATTCCGCAGGCGGGGATCCTATTCCAGCCTTCTGTCGCTTTTGGTCAGCCAAGAACCGATTGCTGGATCAGAGCGTCGACGGCACGAATCGAGATAAGGGGTCAGCATCACGCGCTGCTTTTTGCGGAAGATGTTACAGAGCCAGAAAAGGCCAGGCAGCAAATTCGGCGGGGAGAGGTTCTTCTCGAATCCATCCACAAGGCGCAGTCGATGTTTATTGCCGGAGACAATGCCCGGCAAGTCTTTGGTGAACTGCTGCGGACTCTGATAGAACTCACAGGAAGCGAATACGGATTTATTGACGAAGTGGCTTGCGGCGATAATGGTGCATTCCTCAACGCAGGTCTGGCAATCTCTGACATCTCTTGGGATGAGAAGTCGCGGGCTTTATATCAGAATCTTGTTGACCGCAATTTCCGACTCGAAATGAAGAATAACCTAGCCTGTGCACCGGCTCTGTCCGGGAAATTGGTTATCGCCAACAATGTGAGCCAGGATGTGCGTTCGGGGGGGACCCCCGAGGGGCACCCTTCTTTGCAGAGCTTCATGGGTATCCCGATGTACTTCAACGAGAAAGTTGTTGGTGTGGCTGGTGTGGCAAATCGACCGGGCGGATACACTGAGCAGCTGGCGGAATTCCTCGATCCATTTGTTCGATCATGCGCCGCAATGATTCACACCATGCAGGCCACCGAACAAGAGCAGAAACTGCGAGCCGAGACCGTTGCCCGAGAGCGGCAGTTGAGCGCAATTGCAGACTCTGTGAATGAGAGTATTGTTCTGCTTGAGCGAGATGGCTCGGTTAGCTTGATCAATCGCACCGGCGCTCAGAGATTTGGCAAGAAACCCGAGGAATTTATTGGCTGTCTTTTCCATGAGCACCTGGATGCAAAGCTGGCCGCTTCGAGAAGACAGGTTATTGACAGAGTCTTCCTCAGTGGATTCCCGGCTTTCGCGGAAGATACCCGAGACAACAGACACCTTGAGCATTCGGTCTATCCAGTTTTTAACGACAGAGGAGGTGTTGACAAGGTAGCCGCTTTCTCGCGTGACATCACCGAGCGCAAACTGGCTGAAGAAACTCTGCGGTTGAGCGAAGCGAATCTGGTTGCTTCGAACCTCGCTTTGGAAGAAGAGAAGACGACTTTGAAAAACAAGACTCTGGTTCTCAAAGAGCTCCTTGATCACATTGAAGAGGAGAGAAACAGAACCAGATCTGAGATCCTGACGAACAAAGAGAGGGTAATAGACCCTCTCCTGAAGAGCATCCAACGAAAATCCCCCAACGAACTTGTCGCCAATATCGAGAAGCTTAAGCAAGCTTTGGATGACATTGTCTCGCCGTTTGCCAACAACGTCTCTCGCAGGTTTGCCTCTCTGAGTCCAAGGGAAGTTGAAGTCAGTGCCATGATCAAAAACGGACTGATGTCCAAAGAAATCGCAGATTACCTGTGCGTATCAATACAGACTGTTCATAAGTTTCGTCAGCGGATTCGGAAGAAACTCGGCATCTCTAACGATGAAGTGGATCTGACGGACTTCCTCAAAGCGTTGTGAACGCCATTCCACAAACTGGATCTACCGCTCCAGGCTCTCTTCCACCGGCATTTAGTTGAGACAAGACGGACTCCCGATACTGTCCGCGAGACGCCTACTCTCTGTTACCGGATTCGCCCCGCCAGTGTGTATGTCGCTGTATACCATGCGATTATGGAGTATTAGAGGTCACATTCCGACCTTGCGGATGTGTATCGTTACTCGGTATGTAGCGTACCTATTAACGTCCCATCTCGTATTCTTATGAACTGTCGAAAACTCCAGCATGAACGCGAACAAGAAGATATTCGAAGACATCGAAGTTGCAGCGCAGGGTGTAGACGTGCAGATGGGAGCGGCATTTTCCGGTTCCAAATGTGATTTGTCTTCCAACTCAGCACGAGGAGTCGCAGTGGATGAGCGGTGTGAATTCGGCGAGAGTGAGACGGGGAATGTTTTGTATCATCAAAGAAAAGGAACAAGCCTCAATCAACTGCTCTGGGAACTGAGCCGACTTAATCGACTGAGGATTGAGTAGAAGAGTACATGGTTGTCCCAGCGCTAAGAGGGGGCCGCTGGGGCGATTTGATAGACCATCTAGCAGAGTACCAACTCCTCGGTTAGGTGCATTTTGCTCTTGACCATCTTGTTGGTCAGTTAACGACCGCCGGTTCTTTTTCATGATGCCTTCCGGCGGTCGTTTTTGTTTTCAGAAAATATTGATCGTTACTCCAATTCGTCATGCTCTTACAATTCGCAGTCTGCGCATATCGGCAACGAGCCAAATCCGATTCTGGCCTCGCCAGCCTTTCCCTTTGGGGCCCACTTCTCTGGCGTTGACCGTCCGGGTTTCCGGTGGGCCAGCGCTTGATTCAGCGCGAAGGCCGCTACCCCCACATATCGCCGCCAAGCGGGACTCTCGGCAACGTGTCATTGTGCCGGTGATCGAAGATTGCGTCAGTCGAGCTACCTTCTGCGGAGCTGGCCAAGGTGAAAGAAACCAAATCGTACACATCATCGCCTGCGAATCAAGGCGACTCGGAATCGCACCCGCCTAGGCAAAGAACATTCTTTCCTCAGTATGGAATCCACAAAACAACCCACCTTTGAGCGAAATCGAGCTCCTTCTGGGCTCAGCCTTCGGCCGAGAGGAGTACACATACGGCTGCAAATCGGCCGGCACTTTGAGACAGCGACTGACATATGTCGGATACGAGGCCTGTGAGTATACAAACTCATTTCGAACGCTATCAAAGGGCGATCCTCCTCAAAAGAGCGACTTACCGTCATGAAAAACCACAACGGAAACCAGCAAACAACGCAGCGTTCAAACGCCCAGATAACAACAAAGGGACAATTCCTCGACAAGAAACAACTCGCCGCACTCCTGGGACTCAGCATCTTCACAATCGACTCCTGGGTCTCGCAGAAACGAGAAATTCCCTTTGTGAAAATGGGAAAAAGAGTTAAATTCGCGACAGAAGATGTGCTGGAGTGGATTGAAAACAACAAACAGTATCCGATTCCATGATATGGCGATTTTCAAGAGAAACAAGACCTACTACAAACAGTACTATTCGCAGGGAAGACGGTATTGCGAAGCGATGTCGTTGCTTCAGATTTCGGTAAGCGAAATGGGAACATACGGACAATCTGCACAGCCCCAAAATAGCCCCAAGAGGAGTGTTTCTCAAATCAATAAAACGGGGCGTGCGGATAACGCATTGTCACATAATGTATTACATTGTTTGCCCTCGTAGCTCAGATGGATAGAGCAAGGGTTTCCTAAACCCTAGGCCGCGCGTTCGAATCGCGCCGAGGGCAGAATAATTCCCAGTGCGGG
>Ga0209777_10009219_pt1 | contig 10654 bp, 9 predicted proteins | sample FrelakmetHBP12HB_FD_187147 | JGI IMG/M metagenome (GOLD analysis project Ga0209777, IMG submission 187147) | Freshwater lake sediment microbial communities from the University of Notre Dame, USA, for methane emissions studies -HBP12 HB (SPAdes)... | ecosystem: Environmental > Aquatic >... | reverse complement strand
GGTGCCGAACGTCTCGGGCATCTCGAAACAGGCCTCGACGACGCCTCGGATCGAGTTGTTGATGACGGGGGACGGACCGCCCGACTGGGCGACGACGACGTTCTTCGCTCGGGCCATCCGAGTCTTGCTCCTTCTCATGTAGGCCGGGGCGTGCCCCGGCTTCCTTATCGTCCGTGGCTAGGGTATACGCGATTCAAAGCGTGGGCTCAAAAGAAAACTCGGGAAGCCGGGGCACGCCCCGGCCTACTTCCTCGTGACCTTGTCGCTCGGTCTTAACCGGGCCGCCGACCAGGTGGCGTCGATCGAGAACAGGGAGACGATACGCAGGCCCTTCTTCGCCACAGCCTCCCACCCGTGGTCGCGGTCGATGTCGGTCTTGATGGCCGAGGTCTTCTTGGGGTAGGCGATCCAGAGCAGGCCGTCGGGCTTCACGCAGGCCGTCGCCTCGTCGGCCCAGTCGGCGAGGTCGGCGGCCGAGCGGACGAAGAGCTGGACGAGGTCGCACGTGCCGTCGGCGCACTGGTCGGCCAGGGCGACGCCGGCGGGCAGCGGCAGCAGGTCGTTGCGGTACTCGTCCGGGGTGTTGAGCAGGCGGATCTTCATCCCCGGCTTCAGAAGGAGCTTCTTGTACAGCGCGGCATTGGCCATGGATCCTCTGCATTCATGTAGGCCTCGCTGCGGCGGGGCGCCGTGCCGTGACGACCGAGAAGGAAGCCGGGGCCCGCCCCGGCCTACATGTCTACGTGTCCGCCGGCTGCTCCGACTTCAGCCGATACAGCGTTTCGCCCGCGTGGTCCACGAGCAGGATGCCCTCGTCCTCGCGGTTGATCCAGTCGGTCATGCGGATGGCGTTCGGGTCGAGGTAGCCGAGGTTGATGCGGCGGCACCGCTCCTCGGAGATGCCGGTCGAGAGGATGACCCGGACGCGCGGCGTCTCGACGCTGTTGCAGTAGGTGCCGAGGCCATGGACGTGCGTCGAGTGGGCCATGACACCGCCCGGAATGTCCGCGAACTTGTCCATCTGCTCGCGGAAATAATCGAGCGAGTGGTAGCCGATCCGGTCGAGGATGTGGCCGTGGGTGTACGAGACCTCCATGATGTGCGGGGCGTAAATGATGAGCTCGCCGCCGTCCTCGACTATCGGCTCAAGCTTGTACATGACTTTGCCGGCAGTCCAGAGGTCGTCGTACATCTCCGGGGCGATCCCGAGGACGCGCTTGTAGGGGCGGTCGACGTACTTCACGTGGACCTGGGCCGAGAGGTCGGACGCCGCGGAGAACGCCTCTTTCGCGTCGCCGATGAAGAGCCCCTTCAGGCCCTTCCGGGCGACGACCATGTCGAAGTTCGTGATGGGAATCTTCACGAACTCGACCGCCCGGTCGATCACGCGGCGGACGACGGTGTCCTTGACGCCGTTGATCTTCCAGTTCGTGACGAGGGCCCCGAGCCAGTGGAAGAAGTTGATGATCTCGGGCCCGGCCACGCCGGGGAAGAGGTACTTGTGGCCGCCGGAGAACCCGACCACCTCGTGCGGGAACGTCGGGCCGACGATGAAGAGGTGGTCGTAGTCGAACAGCCGCCGGTTCAGTTCGACCGGGACCTGGCGGGCGTAGCGGCCGCCGCTCAAGGAGCCCATCTCGACGGCCGAGAGCGTGCCGATCTTCTTCAGGGCTGCCGGATTGCTCCACTCGTGGTTGAAGACCTCGACGTTTCCGTAGCGCTCGCGCCACTCCTCGGCGGTCATCTCGAGGAGTCTCAAGATGCGGTCCTCTCCCATCGGCATGTGGGTGCCCAGGGCGATGAGGAAATCGAGTTTTCTGGCGCGCTTCGCGAGCAACCCGCACAGGATGCGGAACATGAGGCCCACGGGGGCCGTGCGCGTGCTGTCCGGAATGAGCGCCAGCACCCGCTTGCCGTCGAGGTCGAGGCCCTCGACCGCCTGGCGGCAAAGGCTTTCGACCTCCGTGTCCGGCAGACACCCTTCTTTGTGACCGCGACCGATAATCAAGGCTCCGCCCTTCAAGCTCCCCCGACCGTTACCGGGAAGCCCAGCGCGGCCAGCGCCGCTTCGAGCTTCTCATCCGGGGCCTGCAACTGGACCGTCGTCTCCGGAAACTCTCGGCGGACCGGGTACTCTTTCCGCAGCAATTCGAAGAATTGGCCGCGCCGTTCGGGCTCCTGGCCGGCGATGGCCCGCAGCCGCGCGTCTTCCGCCTCGATGTCGTAGGCGGCGGCGATCGCGCGGCAAATGGCTTCTTCGGGCGCGACGCCCGCCGGTATCCGCACGTGCGGCCTGGCCGCCGGCGGCATCAGGGGCGATGGATCCCAGTCGCGCGTGAGGCCGAAGTGGCGGCACAGGGCCTCCAGGACCATCCGCGTCCCGTTGACCTTGCCGTCATAAGAGTACCCGGCGATGTGCGGCGTCGCAAGGTCCACCCGGTCCATGAGGTCGAGGTCGAGGTTCGGCTCGCCGGGCCACACGTCGAGCACGACGGCGCTCAGGCGCCGCTGGGCGATGGCCGCCTTCAGGGCCGCCGGCTCGGCGACGTTGCCGCGCGACGTGTTGAGGAGCACCGTGCCCGGCTTCAGCATGCCGAGAAGTCTCGCGTCGATCATCTGGTAGGTCGCGTCCGGCCCCTCGCGCGTCAAGGGCACGTGGAACGTGACGATGTCCGCCTCGGCCAGCGCCTTCATCGGCAGATAGATAGGATCGCCCGTTTGCCGCGCCAGGGGCGGATCGTTCCGGAGGACCCGCAGGCCGATCGCCTCCGCCAGCCGCGCCGTGCGGCTGCCGACGTTGCCGACGCCGACGATGCCCAGCGTCCGCCCCGCCAGGCGCCAGTGGCCGCGCGAGGCCAGGACGGTCAGGGCGGCCATCACGTACTCGGCGACGCTCCGGGCGTTGGACCCGGCAGCGCTGGCGAAGCCGATCCGGTGCGACGCCAGGTACGCCTCGTCGATGTGATCGACACCGATGGTGGCCGTGGCGACAAAACGGACGCGGCTCCCCTCGAGGAGCGCGGCATTGACTTTCGTGACGCTCCGCACGAGCAGTGCGTCGGCCCCGCGGACGGCCACGGGCGTGATCCGGCCGGCCGGCAGGACAACCAACTCACCGAGCGGGCCGAAGGCCTCCTCCAGGAGCGGAATATTCGCGTCGGCGACGATCTTCACTCGTGCATCCACTCGGTGTGGAACGTGCCCGCCTTGTCCGTCCGCTGATACGTGTGGGCCCCGAAGTAGTCGCGCTGGGCCTGCGTAAGGTTCTGCGGCAGGCAGGCGGTGCGGTACGAGTCGATGTAGCCGAGGGCCGACCCCAGGCCCAGGACCGGGACGCCCGCCTCGGCCGCCTCGGCCACGACCATCCGCAGCGAATCGGCCGAGGAGTTCACGATCTTCACAAAGGCCTTGTCGAGGAGCAGGTTCGCAAGCGCCGGGTTCGCCTTGAACGCCTCGGTGATCGGCGCCAGGAGCTTCGAGCGGATGATGCAGCCGCCTTTCCAGATGCGGGCGATGTCGGCAAAATTGTAGTTATACTTGTATTCCTTCGACGCCTCGCGGAGGAGCGCCATCCCCTGGGCGTAGCAACAGATGATCGCCAGGTACAGGGCGTCGCCGAGGGCCTTGGCGAACTCGTCCTCCTTCACGCGCAGCGTCGCCTTGGGGCCCTTGAGCACCTTGGCCGCCGCCACGCGCTCGTCCTTGAAGGCCGAGAGGATGCGGCCCTGGACGGCCATGTCGATCGTCGGCACGGGCACGCCGAGGTCGAGGGCGTTCTGGCTCGTCCACTTGCCGGTCCCTTTCTGGCCGGCCTTGTCGAGGATGAGGTCGACCAGGGGCGTCCCCGTGTCCGGGTCAATCCGCCCGAGGCACACGACGGCGATTTCCGCGAGGTAGCCGCCGAGCTTGCCGACGTTCCACTTCTTGAAGACTTTGCTCTGCTCGGGAGCCGAGAGGCGGAGGGCCGACCGCAGGAGGTCGTACGACTCCGCCATACACTGCATGATGCCGTACTCGATCCCGTTGTGGACCATCTTGACGTAATGCCCTGCGCCGCGCGGCCCCAGGTACGTGCAGCAGGGGCCGTCGACCTGGGCCGAGATCTTCTCGAACACGTCCTTCACGAGCGCGTACGCCTCGGGCGACCCGCCGGGCATGATCGAGGGCCCCTTGAGGGCGCCCTCTTCGCCGCCGGAGATGCCCGTGCCGATGAAGAGGAGGCCCTCCTTCGCGAGGTCCGTGACGCGCCGCTCCGTGTCGAGGAACCACGAGTTGCCGCCGTCGATCAGGAGGTCGCCCTTCGCCAGGAACGGCTTCAGGTGGGCGATCGTCTCGTCGACGGGCACCCCGGCCTTGACCATGAGGATGATCCGGCGCGGCACCTGGAGCGCCTCGCAGAACTCCTGCGGCGAATACGTGCCGACGATGTTCTTGCCGGCGGCCGGGCCCTTGACGAACGCCTCGGTCTTCGCGCCCGTCCGGTTGTACACGGCCACCGTGAAGCCCTTCGACTCGATATTGAGGGCGAGGTTCTCGCCCATGACCGCCATGCCCACCAGCCCGAATTGCTGCGTTGCCATGACCGCTCTCCTTGAAACAGGCGCCGACTCCGAACGGTCGATTCTAGCAGAAGGGGGGGCGCTGTCAAGGAAACCGATCTGCACACGCCCGTTGACTCGCACTCGCTCTCGTGCTAACGTTTGGGCATGGATTGAACGGATGCCGGGCAGGGGGCGGCGGGACCGTCGTTCGAGCTTGACCCGAAACGCCGCTCAGGGGCCCCGGAACGCTCCAGGGAACCCGCGCGCCATGCGAACCTTCGCACCGATCGTTGTTCTCGCGTCGATCTTCGTGCTGGGACCGGCCGTTGCGGCCGCGCCGGCCCCGTCCGCTCCCCTCGGGTCGCCCGAGTTTCTCCCCACGCCCGAGCGGCCGGTGGGATGGCGCGGCGACGGGACCGGGCGATACCCCGGCGCCACCCCGCCGACCTCCTGGGAGCGCAAGCTGAACGGGAACGGCTACACCACGAAGAACGTCCTCTGGGCGACGCCGCTGCCGAACACCAGCATCGCCAGCCCCATCGTCGTCGGGTCGCGGGTCTTCGTCACCTCCGACTTCGCTGACCTCGTCTGCCTCGACAAGCAGACGGGCCGCCTCCTCTGGATCCGCTCGAACTCGGACTTTGAGGGCCAGACCGACGAGGAGCGCAAGGCCGAGCCGGCTTACGGCGAGAAGCTGGCGCCCCTGGCGGCTCAGCTCGAACAGGCCAACGCCGAGGTCGTCGAGGCGCTGAACGCCCTCCAGGCCGACGCCCCCGCGGCCGCGGTCCGCCCTCCGGCCCCGGCGCTCCTCAAGAAACGGGCCATCGAGAAGCAGATCCAGGACGAGCAGCAGGCCATCGACAAAAAGAAATACAAGCGTTACTGGGCCCAGGGGGTCTATGGCTACAGCGGCCCGACGCCGACCAGCGACGGCCGCCGCGTCTTCGCCTGCTTCGCGTCGAACGTCGTCGCCTGCTACGACCTGGACGGACGGCGCCGGTGGATCACCCTTGGTACAAGCGTCGGCTGGCCCGAGAAGGGCAACTTCGTCAGCCCGCTCCTCTGCGGCAACCGGCTGGTCGTCCAGGCCAACGAGATGCGCGGCTACGACGCGGACACGGGCAAACTCCTGTGGGCCAACCGAGCCGACATCGAGACCAACGGGGGGCTGTTCCGCCTCCAGGCGGGCGACGAGGCGGTCGCCGCGATGCAGTCCGGGTTCTTCACGCGCGTCCGGGACGGCAAGGCCGTCTGGAACGCCGAAGCCTTCGGCAACGGCACGCCGACGCCGATCGTCGAAGGCGGCGTCATCTACGCGTGGGCCGGCCGCCCGCGCCTGTTCAATGCCTTCCGGATTGCCGCCTCGACCGAGGGGGGCAAGCTCGAGCCTGCCTACAGCTTCAAGATCGAGTGGGCCGACGACGAACTGCCGATCACCGAGAAACGGAAATTCGACCGCGAGATCAACGCCTCGCCGCTCTTCGCCGACGGCCTCATCTACCACCTGATCGTGGGCGGCGGCCTGGTCGTCAGCGACGCCGCCAGCGGCGAGATGGTCTACCGGAAGCTCCTGCCGATGAAGCCGCGCACCGAGTATTGGGGGTGGGGCGGCGCGTCCGCCAGCCCGGCCCTCGCGGGGAAATATATCTACCTCATGGATAACCAGGGCGGATCGGTCGTCATCGAGCCCGGCAAGGTGTATAAGGAAGTGGCCGTTAACCGGCTGGAGGAGCTGAGGGACGGCAAAGAACAGGTCCAGTGCCTGTCGACGCCGGTCTTCGATGGCACGCGGATGTACTACCGCATGCCGGGGTATCTCTATTGCATTGGCACCCCGTAAGGGGGGCGAGGACTCGCTGGCCGCGCGGCTTGCCGGGCGCGTGCCGCAGGAGCTGCTCGATGCGTCGAATCCCGATCTTGGCGTCACTGGCCCTTGTGCTGGCGCTCGTTCCGGGAGCTTGCGGCCGGACAGAGACCACGCCGGGCCGCAAGCTCACGCAACTGAAGGTGCCCCAGGTCGCCGACCCGCCGAAGATCGACGGCATCCTGGACGATGTCGCCTGGAAGGGGGCTGCCGTTGCCACCGACTTCCGCCTGGCCGACGGCCGGGAGCCGAAGGGCAGGGCGAGGCTGCTCGTCGCCCAGGACGCGAAGAACCTCTATGTCGCGGTCGAGTGCTTCGAAGACGAGACGGCCCTCAGGGCCCTCCGCACCCGCATCGCCGAGCACGACGGCGACGAGATCTGGACGGACGACGTGGTCGAGTTGTTCCTGGACCCCACGAACCGCCGCCAGGCGTACTACGAGATCATCGTGAACGCCCGCGGCATCACATGGGACGCGTGGCACGCCGTGCCGAACCACCCCGACAAGTCCTGGGAGCCGCGCTATGAGGCGGCCGTCAAGGTCGGCCGGACGAGTTGGGTGGCCGAGTTCGCCTTGCCGTGGAGCATGTTCGACCGGACGTCGGACTCGCAGGCCGCCTGGGCGTTCAACGTCCTCCACTTCCGTCCGTCCGCGCCGGAACTGCTCTTCTGGTCCCCCGTCTTCAGCCGCACGGCCCACACGCCCGAGAACTTCGGCACGCTGACCGGCATCGTGCACACGACCCGCCGCGCGAAGGCGTGAGGGGCAGGCGACGTATGGCCAACTCATGGGCTGGCAGGCTGCTGTGATTATCCGAGCCGCGCCCGTAAGGAAGCGGTGATGTTCGCCGCGGCACACGGCACCGCTTCCTTACGGGCGCGGCTCGGATAGGGCCGGGCGCACGTAACTGGGGCCTTGCCAACCACCGATGTTTTGGATGGACGCCCCCGGACGAATCCGGTAGGCTGCCCGGCTGAGGGAAGGGGCAGGGTTAGGGGACGGGCGAACCGAGGGGATTCGAGCATGCTTGCGGCCGCGAGCACGGAGCTCCGGTTCCTCGTGCCGGCGTGGGGGGATGTCCTCGTCGCCCTCGTCGGCCTGGCTTACATGGTGCTCGGGGGGCGATGGTCTCGCCTGTTCGATGTCCTCACGATGACGGTGCTCGGGTGCGCGGCAGGCCTCGTGGCGTCGGTGTGGGTGCCGGTCCACGTGGCCGTCCTCATTTCGACGGGAGGGATCCTCGTCGGCGGCCTCGCGGCCATTTTCCGGAACATCGCCCACGCGGTGATCACGGGCCTCGTGCTGGCGGTCGCCCTGTCGGTGATGGCGGGCCTGGCGGTCGGGAAGACCGGGTTCGCGTCGTACCTGGTGGCCGACATTTCGCTGAAGAACTCCGCGCTGTGCGTGCCGGGTCCGAACCTGGCCAGCGATCCGGTCCTGGCGGTGGCCCTGATAGGGCTTCTGGCGGGCGTGATGCTGGCGGTCGTGCGGTTTGAACTGAGCGACCGCGTGGCCACGAGCGCCCAGGGGGCGGCGCTGCTCCTCTTGGGCGCGGTCCTGCTGGCGAACCAGGTCCGCGGCGAGGACTCGGCTTCAATTGCGGATCGCTATCCGCTGACGATGGCGGCGGCCTGGGTGTGCCTCGTGGCAATCGGCCTGGCGGCCCAGGCGGCGGTGCACGAGCGGGCCCTCAGGCGCGAGGCGGCCGCCGAGATGCCGTTCGACGAAGAGCAACCGGAGGGGTGACCTTGACCGCGGGACACGAGATTTCGGGGTACTGGGCCGAGTTCAACGATGGCCTGCAAAGGGTCGTGCGGGACCTGCCGGGCAGCCTCCAGACGCTCGGCCCGTGGGAGGCGGCCCTGGTCGTCATTCCCGTCGGGATCGTGTTCCTCCTGTACGGATACCGGCTGAACCGCCTGCTGGCCACGATCATCTTCGCCTGCGCCGGCCTGGGCCTGGGCATCGCGATTGCCACGGTGGCCGAGTTCAACCCGCTGCCGGCCGCGATCGTCGGCGCGATCGTGTTCGGCATCCTGGGGTGGTTCCTCATCCGGATGGTCTGGTCGCTGGTGTGCGGGTCCGTCGGATGGGTGGTCGGAACGCATGTATGTATTCAGTGGCTTCCCGACGCCAGCCAGGCGGCGTACCTGTGGATGTTCGCCCTCGGCGGGTTCTTCGTGTTCTCGACGCTCGGGTTCTGCCTGTTCCGGCTGGCGGTCATCGCGGTGACGTCGCTGGAAGGGGCCTCTGGGTTGGTCTGGGGCGCCCTCAGGCTGGTGGCCCTGGTGCCGACGGTGTCGAAGCCTGTCATGGCGTCGCTCCGCCAGATGCCGTGGCTGCTCCTCGTGGCCGTGCTCGTGCCGACGGTCGTCGGCATCCTGATCCAGAGGAACGACACAAAGTCGATGCCCGGCAGGCCGGTGAAGGTGAAGAAGGCGAAGCCGAAGAAGGGCGAAGAGGAGTAGCAGCCGTGTGGCACTGGTGGCTTGTCCACCAGTGTTCTGTGGCCTGTCAGCATTCGAGGAGCACTGGTGGGCAAGCCACCAGTGCCACACAAGCGGCGGTTCCTGCCGCAGTTCCTATGCAGTCGTCTCCGCGCCGTACATCCCCACCCACAGGTCCTTGAACTGGACCTCGACCTCGGGTTGCCGCCGGAAGTTCGACATGTGACACGTGAAGGCCGCGCCGCAGGATCCTGCCCGCTGCAGGCGCTCCTGCAAAGGCCCCGTCCTCCACCCCATCGCGCGATCGACCGACCATGAACCGTGCATTCCAGGACGTAGACCCCATCACCTGCTGAATCTCAAGGCCACGAAGCCTTGCCAGTCAATCGTCTTGGCGTCTCGCCAAGCGGCGAACGGGTATTCGCCAGCGTCGCCATGGAGACGCAGGAGCGTTCCGAATTGAGTCATCCGGTCGTCTTCCGCAACGCCGCCCCTCAAGTCCACAGGCATGCCGTTCTCATCTACCGAATCCGAATCGTAGGCATCCCACCAGTCGGCATTGAGCAGCGTGCGCAGGGTATCCAGACTTGATCCGGGCGGTAGAAGCGGCCCAAGAACATCTGGCTTGTGGCGCTGGGATTCGACTGCCTCTTGAGAGAACCGTTTCTGCCCGAAGTATGGTGGAAAGCTGTTGTAGGCGTCGAGGTGCTCTCCAGAGCAAGAAAGGTCATAAAAGAACACATCGCTGTCATGGACGATGAGCGCGAGTGAATAGCAGTACATCATCGAGCCGAGGTCCCTAGCCAAAGCCACAGTCTGTGGCGCGCCTTCCACAGGGCAGTGGGCCTCAATCACAGTCAGCCAGTCGCCACGTAAGTCGGACACAAGATAACAGGGACGCCCTGGAACTGCGACATCATCCCCAGTCATGCTTTCGCGGTGCGACAGAGTAACGGGAAGCTGCTCCCTTCTCTGGAAGCCGTTCCTGTACAATACAGCATCAATTGCTGGTCGGACGGCTTCCCTTTGCACGTTCCGCAGGTGGATTACAGAACTGAAGAGACCCATCGCTTTTCCCCCTTGACTGCCAGCACGCATTCCGTCATATGGAGCGTGGTTCGCACCCACCATCGTAGATACATCTCGGTCGCGAAGCAAGTCGCGGCTATGCAAGCGTCAGCAGATGTGTGCGGACCACCCGCCCTCATGGGCCCGGTTCTCCAGGCGCGGGGGCGCCCTCCGCCAGTTCTCCCGGCGCCTTTGATCCGTACTTCCCGACCCACAGGTCCTTGATCTGGACCTCGACCTCCGGCTCGCGCCGGAAGTTTGAGATGTGACACGTGAAGGCCGCGCCGCAGGACCCGGCTCGCCGCAAGGGCTCTTCCATCGGCCCCATCCGCCACGCCACCGCGCGGATCGACCGGCCGGCCTCCGTGAACTGCATCGAGAGATGCTGGCCCTGCTGGCCGATGCGGCGGGGGGCGGACGCGAAGCGCAGCTCCTTCGAGGCGAGGACCGGGGCGGGGTTCCCCGCGCCGAACGGACCCATGCGGGCAAAAGCCCGGGCCGTCTCCAGTGACAGGTCGGCCAGGCGGACTTCGGCGTCGACGGTCAGTTTCGGCGAGAGGTCCTCCGGCTTCAGGACCCCGGCGGCGTGGGCGAGGAACGCCTCGCGGAACGCGGGGACGTTCGACTCCTCCATCCGCAGGCCGGCGGCCATCTGGTGCCCGCCGAAGGTCGTCAGGTGCGCCTTGCAGGCCGACAGGGCATCGAAGAGATGAAAGCCCGCGATAGATCGGA
>Ga0209777_10009217_pt1 | contig 10657 bp, 8 predicted proteins | sample FrelakmetHBP12HB_FD_187147 | JGI IMG/M metagenome (GOLD analysis project Ga0209777, IMG submission 187147) | Freshwater lake sediment microbial communities from the University of Notre Dame, USA, for methane emissions studies -HBP12 HB (SPAdes)... | ecosystem: Environmental > Aquatic >... | reverse complement strand
GGATAAGCGGAGTAAACAGATAAATCCCGACCAGAGCCAGATTAGTCTTGGGTTCTTTGGGCTTCTCTACAAGGTGAATTACCTCACCTTTACCATTGAGCTCAGCAACACCAAAAAGGCGTGGGTCCGGGACTTCCTTGAGCAGGACCATGGCATCGGGAGAGTGGCTTCCGAACTCTTGAACAAAGCTCTTTACCCCGCCCTCAATGAGGTTGTCGCCAAGAAACATGAGAAATGTGGAATCGCCCAGGAAGGGTTGCGCAGTTTTTACGGCATGGGCCAAGCCCATGGGATTGGCCTGTGGAATATAGGTGATCTGGCTATTCCATCGTGAACCGTCACCAACGACTTCTCTGATGTAGGCGCCGGTTTCCGGCGAGATGATAATACCTATCTCTGTAATACCTGCTTCTCTAATCTGATCCAGTACATAGAACATGATTGGCTTATTGGCAACAGGGAGAAGCTGTTTGGGTATGGTATGTGTAATAGGCTTGAGTCTTGTCCCTTTGCCACCTGCCAAAATCAAGGCCTTCATTCCGACTCTCCATCGCGAAGTATAGTAAGAGTATACCTTACATAGGTGTTGATAGTAAAGGCTGATAGGGAATGGAATTCGCGATAGCTCGGATTTTTTGGTTATAGCACAGCCTGGGTTCTATGGCGCATGAATTATTCAATTTTCGGGTCGCTGAGCGCCGGGATTTCGCAGGCCGCGGTCAGCTTCAGCCGAACGCAGCGGGGACCGCTCGGGTAAAAAACGTCCCTATATTGAGGAGTAATTTCCCCCAAACTGAATCCCACGAACGAAACCCCACATATTCAATCTTCCAGGGATGCCAAGAGCTTGGTGCAACCAGCAATCAGCTTAAAGCTATCAGCCCACAATAGTGCGGCTCCGTAGATGCCGGCTGCGGCTCTTGAATTTGGTCGGGAGATGTGTACATTCAGTCCCGACGATATGGGGCCATTGTAGAACATAAGTTCTCATACTGTCAAGAAGAGGATGTCGCAGGAAACCGGTTTGCCGCCGAGAATGAAGATAGCGTGTTTTCAAAGGAATAGCATGTTGCCAGGGCGGGTTGGAAACCGCCCTGCTGGTTCCATATTTACCGGGGGCTTTTTTAATCGGGGTCTAAGGCAATCCCATCAGCTTTGCTGTGAAGCGGTTTACCGGATTAGCGATGGTTATTCCGCCGTCAACGAGGATTGTCTGTCCTGTTATATAGCTGGCACCCGGAGATGCCAGGAATAGGGCTGTTTCGGCTATGTCCTCAGGCTCACCCCATCTCAGTGCCGGGATCTCATTTTCAAAGTCGGGTGGAGCGACTTCGACCAGCATCTGCCCCATTGCTGTTTTAATGACTCCGGGGGCTATCGAGTTAACAGTTATACCTTTTGGGGCTAACTCGAGGGCTAGCGATGTGGTGAAAGCGATGACAGCTCCCTTTGCGGCGGCGTAGTGTGTGCTGAAAACCTGGCCCTGAATTCCGTCCATTGATGAGATGTTGATTATGCGGTCGCCCTTTTGCATGGATTTGATTACTGCTCTGGAAAAGAAGAACATCCCATCGCAATGGACTGCGAACATTCTGCGCCATTCCTTTGTTGCCAGGTCGGCGATGAAGCATCCTCCGGCGAAGCCTGCGTTGTTGACCAGAATACATATGTTACCCAGTTGTTCCCGGGTCTCTTTGACTGTTTGCTCCACCTGTCTTTCATTGGCCACATCGCATTTGATGGCTATAGCTTTGCCTTTGAGCCCTTTAATCTCTTGGGCAACCTTGTTAGCTCCCTCCGGGTTAATGTCCACGGCGGCCACCTTTGCTCCCTCGCGGGCGAAGCGGAGGGCGATGGCCCGTCCGATGCCCGAGGCAGCACCGGTTACTAGAGCGACTCTACCAGCTAGTTGTCCTGGCATCTTATCACCCCTTCTATGGAATTTGGCTGTAGTTACCAAATGCTAGTCGCAGCAGGGGTAGATGTCAAGCCAAGGGGGATAGAAGAGGTTTGATGCTATTTAATTTTTCCAGCCAGGTATAGTAAAGTTGAAGAGTCATCACATTTTCAAGGGACCAGGGGCGGGTTGGAAACCCGCCCTACGGAGCGGTGCTCTGTGCTCCCCTGTCAGTGAACGGCCTTCGTTGTTTCAACTTCACTATGTGGGGGCTTTCTGGTATAATGTTGAACGTTATGGCGGCTCATTTGAACTCATTTTAGCCCCTGCCTGCCTAGCAGGAAGGGGCCTTTTTGCGACTCCGGGCAGATTTCAGCGATACGGCGGCGTGAAGAATGAGGATATGCCTCTTAACCTACAGGGGCAATATGTATTGCGGCGGCCAGGGGATCTATGTCTATTACCTGGCCAAGGCGCTCAACCAGTTGGGCCATGAAGTCCACGTGATGGCCGGACCTCCTTACCCCTCTGTTCCCGAGGGTGTGAAGCTGCACGAGCTTGACGGCCTGAATCTATATGAGACGCAGGCGTTGTCTTCCTTGAAAGACCCCCTACGGATGCTCGATCCCATCAACTTCTATGAGGTCGCGGCAAAGCACGTGGGAATGTTCCCCGAGATATTCACCTTCAGCGTAAGGGCATATCTGAAGTTACGCGAACTGAACCCCAGTGTGAAGTTCGATGTTGTTCACGATAACCAGACGCTGGGCTATGGCTTGCTGATGATGAAGAGCCTGGGGGTGCCGGTGGTGGCTACCATACATCATCCTATCCCTATCGATATGCAGGCAGACCTGGCTCAGGCGAGGAGATTTGCGAGTAAGTTCAAGCGCATTATTTTCTATTCTTTCAGCATCATGCAGGGTGTGGTGAGCAAGAGGATGGACCGCGTGATAACGGTCTCAAAAAGCTCGGCGGACGATGTGGTCCGCATCTTCCATGTCCCTGAATCTAAGGTGAGGATTGTGCATAACGGCATCGATACCGAGGTCTTCAAGAAAGTCGACCATATCGAGAAGGAACCTAATAGAGTCATCGTGGTGGCCAATACCGAGGACAGGAAAAAGGGCGTTATCTATTTATTGAAGGCGATACAACTGTTGAAAGACGATACAGATGTTAAACTGACCATTGTGGATAGGATAGGCGAACATACTAAATATGCTCCCAGGCTGGTGCGTGAGCTGGGGCTCGAAGACAGGGTAACATTTACCGGCCGCCTCAGCACCGAAGAGCTGGTCAGGCATTACTCCACGGCAGAGGTAGCGGTTACGGCTTCACTTTACGAGGGCTTTGGCCTCCCTTGCGCGGAAGCTATGTCTTGCGGCACGCCTGTCATAGCTACTAAGGCGGGCGCTTTGCCGGAGGTCGTGGGCAATGGCAGTGCAGGGGTGCTGGTGCCGGCGGAGGACCCCGTTGCCCTGGCAGAGGCAATAAAGCGACTTCTCTCAGATAAGCCGTTGAGGCAGAGACTGGGGCAAGCAGCGAGGAAAAGGATAGAGGAGGCTTTTAGCTGGGAGGATGCGGCAAAGAGGACTCTGGAAATCTACAAGGAGGTTGCGTAGTTGCTCACTGTAGATTTCAAACTTTTTACCGTAAAAAGCGGAGAGCGAGTATTGGATGTGGGGTGCGGGGCAGGGAGGCATAGCTGGCATGCCTGCAGCCTCGACCACTGTGACGTATACTCCATGGACATCGACCTCGAGTCTTTGCTCAAGGCGAAGTACATGTTTCAGATGATGGAGAAAGACAACCTGGCTAAAGGCAATTGGAATTTAGTCCTGGGGAACACCATGAGGTTACCTTTTAAGGATGGCAGCTTCGATAAGATTGTTTGTTCAGAGGTGCTGGAGCACGTAATAGATGATGAGCAAGGCGTGCGAGAGCTGCTGAGGGTATTAAAGGACGGCGGAGAGCTGGCTGTCAGCGTGCCTACCTGGCTTCCGGAGACTATGTGCTGGGCACTGTCTGAAGCTTACCATACGAATCCGGGCGGGCATATAAGGATATATCACGCAAACAAGCTCATTAACCTGCTGGAGCGTAACAACTTCGAGGTGTACGCTGTTAGACACAAACACGCTTATCACTCAGTGTATTGGATGCTACGCTGTCTGTTTGGTGTGAGGAACGAGAAGGCGCTGGTCCCTGCAATCTACCACAAGTTTCTGGTCTGGGAGATGGACAATAACCGGCACAGGAACCGAATTTTTCAGCGTTCGGAAAGCTTTCTTGACAATTTTTTCCCCAAGAGCCTCGTGGTCTATTTGAAGAAGGCGCCTCAGCAGAAGACGAATAGCTGAAAAGGGCGTTCAATTGAACGCCCCCTGCGTGCTGAGACGCTATGGACCAATGGCTTTGTGCGCAGCTTATTGAGGCATCATAGCAACGAACAGCTTCCTCTCCGAGACTATCGAGAGCAATCAAGCTTTCGGAGTTGGACACTCAACGCAGAATCTCATTGATAATACACAATCAAATCTTCTACTCTTAGCTCTATGCCCGCAGTCTTAAGCTCTTTCTTTCGCCTTTTGAAGAGTTCTCTGACTAAACCCTCTCTTTCATCAGTGGCTGCGTGATGAAGAAGTCTATGACAATTTGGGCAAAGCGAAAGTATGTTTGCTTCGTGATCTAGCCCATTTTCTCCGAACTTTTCCTGAGCTCTCAGTGGCACTAAGTGGTGTGCTTCCATATAATTCTCATTAGTTACAAATGACGTAAATGTTTGATGACTGGAGTCTATCTCACACTTGTGTTTTGCTATTAAGATTCGCCTTTTGGCGATACCAGGCTTAGTTTTCACTTTGTGACCGGCTTTGGTGTTCGTGAATTCGGCTTTTCTAGGCGTTTTTTGATAGTCTACTGGCGACGCCTTTTCTATTTCAAGTTGATCCTGTGCATCCTCTAATTCTTCTGGAAAATACTTGCGTATCAACTTCCTATAGTCACCTCGCCGCACGCAATATTCTAAAAATCGGAGCGCCTGAATACTATCAATCTTCAGTACGTCTAATTTGCCAAATTTTTCGAAACTGCCTTTTCGGGTTATCTCGTGCGCCTTTTCCTCTGAACAATCAAGTGGTGCTATCCATTTGGTTTTTGCTATTTTTGTCCACTCCCCTGAAGAAAAAGGCAAGTTTGTAACCCCAACAAGTGCTACAACCTTTGAATGACCGTTGTGAATTGTTTTCTTTCTATTGTATTTGGTCTCGTAGATGAAAACGAGGTCTCCGACTCGCATTCCTTTTGCGGCATCCTTTGCCTTCTTCTCGTCACTTGTGTGCACCCAAACGCCGTGATGATCGCTATCTACATGCGGATCGTTACACGTAAACCAGTACCCCATTTTCATCTCCCTTGAGGTTGCTGCCATAAAACCGATGTGCATCAACTAGAATTTCACATTTCAAGTCTTGATGAAGGGACAGCCAATCCTCATCGCCAGACTAGTCCGATGATAAACACCTGTCGCAGGGCTGTCAAACTCCTTATACCCCGCTTAATCTACAGGTCTCTTTACAGCACTCTGCTGTTCCTGTATGACTCAGGCTACTAAGTGCCGACTCAAATCCCTCCATCCCCGACAGTAGTTACTCCCACAAATAATGTAGGTGTTGGATGCCCTGACCCCATGCGAGTTGCAAATCACAATTGTCCCACGATCGCATCACGCCACCACATCACAGAAATTGTAGGAAAAGCCCGAAATGACTTTAATATCCTTGGTCGAAATCCTGGGTGATGAATGCCGAACTTGTCATAAGGATTTCAGCAGGCCCCACAGGCCAACTTTGTGAAAATAGAAGAGCACAGGGCTTATAAAATGGTGGATTTTGAGGCTAGTGTGAACCTGGAACCACCGGCATCCGCCTGAGGCGGACTGCACCTCTTTCAACCCCTTATCCCCAAATCTTGGGGGCAAGGGCATATAATTATGTGCCCCTACACGGGTTGGAGACCGCCTGAGGCGGACAACTTAAGAATCTCTGATAGTAGCGTAAGGCTAAGTACTGAGATTCTTCCCCTTCACTGCGTTCAGGGTCAGAATGACACGGAATCCTGACGATTCTATTTTCAAAGCGATGACGTGTGAAAGGGCAATTCGTGAATTGCCCCTACGAAATGGTCGGTGGCGGAGAAGCGACCCTATGCTCAAATTAGGGTAGACACATGGGTCTGCCCCTACGCTGGTGAGGACACGCCCTTCGACAGGCTCAGGGCGAACGGGGGAAAAGGCTATTCAACAAGAATCCGTCATGACGATTTAGATGGTCACCACGAAGAATAAAAATAGCATATTTTTTAAGATAATGACATCCTGTGAGGGCGGGTTGGGAAACCCGCCCTACGAAAGGGTCGGAGTCCTTCACCAGGAAGGACTCCGACCTACCCATAATGAACGTTTCACCATCATAATTCGGGAGGCTCAGGTAGGCGCGGTAAGATTGCCACGGCCTTTGTTGGGAAGGCCTCGCAATGACATAAAAGCACGAGGGAGAGAGACACCGAAAATGTGCGGGTTAGGCCCAGCGCCAGAGGATGCGGCCGTCTTTGAGGTCGTATTTGAGAAGGCCGTCGGCGTACCATCTCTTGATGCTGTCGCTGACTCGCTGACGGGGATGCAGCGAAATCTCCATTATCTTGTCTACCAAATCTTCTACGGGGTCTCCCTTGGGCTCAATCGGCCCCAGGTTCTCGATGATATCGCCCGAGACTAAGTCCCAGGCCAGTGGGCTGCGCCTTCTGGGCTGAGAAGGGTCCGGCGGCGGCTGTTTAAGCCCCTGGAAGTATTTGTGCAGAACAGCGTTTATATCTTCGGGGCCAGCGCCTTTAGTCCTCGTCACCGCCCGGTTAGCGTCGTATTTTGCCCAGTCACTGGTCAGTATCTCGATACCGTATTTGTCCGCTTCCTCTCTCACCTCGCTGCCAGGGAAAGGCGCCAGCACGTGGAATCCGTAAAAGGTCTGAATCTCCTGGGCAAAGTCCATAGTGTCTTTCAGGGTCTCTTTGGTCTCACCGGGCAGCCCGATGATGAAGGATGCCAGGACCTTAACGCCAGCCTCTCTGGCTATGGCGACAGCGTATCTGACCTTCTCCAGGGTGATTTTCTTCTTGACTAAGTCCAGAATCTGCTGGTTGCCGCTTTCAACACCGTAAGAGACCCAGGTGCATCCCGACTCTCTCATCTTCTTGAGTATCTCAGGCGTCACAGTGTCTACCCGGGCGAAGGCGCTCCAGTTGAATTTCAGGCCTCGGGCGATTATCTCGTCGCAGACAGCATTGAGGTGCTTGTGGTTGAGCGTGAGCAGGTCGTCCTCGAAGTTGACTTCCTTGAAACCGAGGGCCAAAGACTCCTCTATCTCATCCACGACGAGCTTGGGGTTGCGGTACCTGGCTTTCCTGCCTCCCATCTTGGAGCCGACGCAGAAGATGCAGTTGAACGGGCAGCCCCTGCCGGCAAGAAGGCTGGCGTGGGCATCCAGGGCGAGATATTTCGAGATGGGGAAGAGATGCCTGGCGGGAGGCGGCAGTTCGTCCAGATTCTCAATCAAGGCACGCTCTTTAGTCAGTTCTATGCTGCCGTTTTGGTCTCGATAGGCGATCCCGTCTATATCGGCGAGCTTCTTGCCGTTCACTATGTCCAGCATGGTGAACTCGCCTTCACGTCTCACCACGATATCTATCCACGGGGCCTCTCTGAGCGTTTCCTCTGCGTTGAAGGTTACATGCGGGCCGCCGATGACCGTAATGATTTTCTTGTTGACTGACTTGCAGTACTTGAGGATATCCGAGGCGGCGGGGTAGTTCATGGTGACGCAGGTTATGCCGACGACATTCGGCTTATACTGTTCGAGCTTGTTCTTTATTTTATCTTTGGAATACTTGGATACCAAAAGGTCCAGGACTTCTACATCTTTCCCGTAATGTACCAGCACACCGGAAACGTAAAGCAACCCCACCGGTATGATGGGGAACTCGGAAAAGGGGTAGGGTGGGTTAATCAGGAGTGTTCTCTTACTGGCCATGGGAATCCATTCTCTTGGGGCGGCAGGTGATTAGTATGACATCGCTGAGACCGGGGCAGCGCTGCGCTATCTTGTCCAGATTTCTCAACATGAAATAGGCCGCTTTTTTGGGCATGGCCGAAGTTATGCTATCCCAATTGGGCGATCCCCACATAAATGAAATGCCTATGCTTTGTTTAATCTCCAGGTAAGGACTGACCAGTTTCTTCAATACTGGGTATGTAAGTCTGATCGTATGGTCAGGCGGGGTTTCCCAGGCCTGGCGCTCTTTGGGTCTTTTTCTGGTGACGAACATGCCTATATAGTGGCCGCTTTTGCCCAGACGGTGCCCCAGGCTTTCGAAGTTGGCAATGGAGATAATCACCCTGCCGTCGGGTTTGGTGATGCGTGCCATTTCGGCCACAGCCTTTTGGGGATTGGGGAAATGGTCCAGAGCGCCTTTGCACACAACCCAATCGAAGGAGCCGGTCTTAAAGGGGAGGTTTTCGCCTATCGCCTGAACCAGGGCAATCTCCTTGCCACTGTCAGCCACACACTTCTTGCTATGGTCAAGCATTACCCTTGAGGGCTCAAGTCCGACCAGCCTGCCACCCTTCTTTGCTATCTTTATAGCGTCCACAGCTCGCCCGCAGCCTACATCCAATACCCTGTCACCGTTCTTCGATGCCACCTTATGTATGGTAGCCTCGATCATCCTGTCAAAGAGGAATATCAAATCGGGGGTGACATGCTCGGGCACAACATGGCTGTCATCCCATTCCAAATCTACCTTCCCTGCCACCTCTCCAGACGAGCTCATTTCTTGGCTGCCCCGACTTGAATCCTGTATTTTGCTTTGCCTTCCTGGTATAAATCTCCGCCCTTGGAGTCGTTTATCACCACGGCGGGGAAATCCTTCACCTCTAACCGCAGGAGCGCCTCGGGGCCAAGCTCTTCGTAGGCTATAATCTCCGACTTGGTGACGGCTTTGGCGATAAGCGCAGCTGCTCCACCTGTGGCGGCTAAATAGACCGCCTTGTGCTCTTTTATCGCTTCTTTCACTTTGTCGGTGCGCAAACCTTTGCCAATCATTGCTTTGAGACCGGCTGCAAGAAGTCGCGGCGTGTAGGCATCCATGCGGCCGCTGGTGGTGGGACCTGCGGAGCCGATGACATGTCCCGGCTTTGTCGGTGAGGGCCCCATATAGTAGATGGTCTGCCCCTTGATGTCGAAGGGCAGTTTCTCTCCCTTGTCGAGTGATTCGACCAGGCGTTTATGCGCCGCGTCGCGGCCCACGTATATGACGCCGCTGATTAATACCTGGTCTCCCGCCTTGAGGCTTTCCACGACGTCAGGGCTTATAGGAGAAGTGATTTTCTTTTCCATCGTATCCTCCGAACGAGCGAAACTTCAGGATTTGGCGCCGGGTCGCTTTATGGTGAACTCAGGCACTGCCACCCTGGGCTTTTTCTCCGCCGGCGGGGGCGCCACAGACGGTGGTACGGGCTTCTTGCGCAACCGCAGGCTGTCGGCGATAATGGCCCTCTTCAACAACTGCATCGCCAGAGCAGGGTCTACGCCTTTGGGGCAAGCCTCGGAGCAGGCACCGGCAAGGTGACAGAGCCATATTCCGTGAGGCGTGTCGGTCTCACGGAATCTCTCTTTGGCTCCGCCGTCCCTGCGGTCTGCAGAATACCTGTAGGCTTGAGCCAGAGGCTGAGGTCCCAGGAAATGCTTGTCCGTTGCCATAGTGGGGCAGGCTGCCATGCAAAGTCCGCACTTGACGCAATACGCGAATTGTACGAATTCTTTCAGTTGGCCCTGGGCCTGCAAGAACTCGGCTGTGGGCTTTTCTATTTCCATCATATCCGGCGCAATTATATAGGGCTTTATGGACTTATGTTTTGCGAATAGCAAAGAGAGGTCGGCCACTAAATCCCTGACAATAGGGAAGTTGGGCAGTGACTTCACAGTTATGGTGTCTTTTTTCAGTTCCTCAATCGGTGTATGACAGGCGAGCATAGGCAGATTGTTGACGAGCATGCCGCAGGAGCCGCAGATGCCCATGCGGCAGGAACTGCGGAAAGAAAGTGTGTTATCCACATTCTCCTTGATGTAGATCAGGCCATCCAGCACAGTCATGCCATGCCGGAAGGGTATGACGAACACCTGGATGCGGGGTTTCTTATCGTGGTCCGGATCGTATCTTTGAACCTTGAAGGTTATTTTTTCCATTCATCGCTCCTTAGAACTTTTGAAACATTTTCAGCTCCCTGTGTCCCCCAATCTTGGGGGAGTTGGGAAGCTGGGGGCACCCCCAGACCCCCGACAGAGGGGCGAAGCCCCTCTGTACACCCCAGTTGGTCAATAGTCCTGTGTTCCCCACTCTTGGGGGAGTTGGGAATTTGGAGAACACCCCTATCCTTTCGCGGAAGGACTGAACTTTCTATTAGTAAACGACCTCCAGCTTTTGATATTTGACGGCTAAAAAGCATGTACGGGGATGTAGACGGCATAGCCGAAGACAGCTATGCCGACGAACACAATCGAGTAGTTCAATACTTTGACTGCTCTGTCTGGCAGAGAGAATTCCAGAATCAGCCCTCTGACGCCGTGAAGGCCATGGTAGATACCGAATATGAGGATCAATATGTAGATGGTAAGCCAGCCGGCGCTAGCCGCCCTCTGGGCAACC
>Ga0209777_10009216_pt1 | contig 10657 bp, 11 predicted proteins | sample FrelakmetHBP12HB_FD_187147 | JGI IMG/M metagenome (GOLD analysis project Ga0209777, IMG submission 187147) | Freshwater lake sediment microbial communities from the University of Notre Dame, USA, for methane emissions studies -HBP12 HB (SPAdes)... | ecosystem: Environmental > Aquatic >... | reverse complement strand
GACCAGATGGTTAAATTCCCCGTCTGGGAAATTTAACCATCTGGTCATTTTCTATATTTTTGGCAACCATTGTATTTGCTGTTGCATCAATCGCAAGCTGCATAGCCATATGGCGTACTCACAAGAAGGAAGTCCGCTCTCGTGTGCGCATGTATTCGGCGATTGTTACGGTCGCTTTGATGATCGCTACCGCATATTTTACATACTGGGGCATCATTGGTTTGCGTACTTGGGTGTAGTTACCCTCAATTTCAAAAGGAGGCCCTCGTGTATCAAAAGCGAAAATTGGGATTTGCCGGAACTGCTGGTGGCATTGGCTGAGTGGAGAACCATTAATGAAAAATATGGAACAAAAATTAATCGATTGGGGTCAAGCAAATCCAGAAATCAAAGCATTGTTATTGGTTGGTTCCCGCGCGCAAGAAAATAGAGCTGATGAATTGTCTGATTATGACGTTTCTGTGTTCATGGAGAACATTCCATCGTTCATTAAGGATGATCAATGGATCAGCCAATTCGGAAAAGTTTGGATTTGTGTTCATGAGTACAAGGAATGGGAAGATCAATCATTTCCCACGAGACTCGTGATTTTCGATGGGGGAATCAAAGTGGATATTTCCTTTTGGCCCACGGATCTTCTCAAAAGATGGAATCAGGGCCATTCAATGCCTAATGAATTTCAGGCGGGATTCAAAGTCTGGGTCGATAAAGAAAATCTAACGCAAAACCTACCGAAACATATAAAACCATTCACGCCCAAACCCACGCAGCAGATGTTCGATACGGTGATTCAAGAATTTTGGTTCGAGGCATATCATGTCGCTAAATATTTAAAAAGGAACGATTTGTGGTCGGCTTTGTTTCGGCTGGGTTTACTTCGCGATCATTTTCTTCTCAAGATGATTGAATGGAACGAGCAAGCACGCAGTAACTGGACTGTCCTTTTGCATTCGAATGGAAAAAATCTGCAATCTTGGGTTTGTCCAGAAACTCGAGAAGCCATTCAGCATATTTTTGCTCATTTCGATCGGTCAGACTGTTGCGATGCGCTCAAGCATGCGATCGAATTATTTCGGAAAATTTCGGCAGAAACCGCTGCAATGTGCAGTTTTACACTCTCCGAATTAGATCAAACGATGACTGAATATATTTTCAACATGCGAGATCGATCATGAAAGCGATCATTATCGGAGCATCATCGGGCATCGGCCGCGAACTTGCGAAAATCTTGGCTCGCGAAGGTTATGAAATTGGCATAGTTGCGCGTCGTCAAGATCTTCTGGCTTCCTTACAAAAGGAAATTCATTCACCGATTTTCATTAAACAGGCGGATATCTCTCATCCGGAAGAAGCGATGGCCTTTGTAGAGACCCTTATTCAGGAAATGGGAGGAGTGGATCTGGCCATTTTAAGTTCCGGTGTTGGATTCCTTAACCCCGACTTGGATTGGAACAAAGACAAGGAAACGATTGAAGTGAATGTTTTGGGTTTCTGTGCGATGGCCAATGTATTCATGAAGCATTTTCTATCGCAGGGACAGGGTCATCTAGTGGGTATTTCTTCTATTGCCGCTTTGCGAGGCAGTGGGTGCTATAGCGCGTCCAAAGCGTTTGTTTCGAATTATCTGGAGGGCCTTAGACATCAAATGGCTAAGAAGCAAAGATCCATTTCGATTACCGATATCCAACCCGGATTTGTCGCTACTGCAATGGCAAAAGGCGTCACATTTTGGGTAACTCCTGTCGAACAAGCGGCTGAAATGATTGTTCAAGCCATTCAAAAGAAAAGGACTCATGCGTACATATCCCCTCGATGGAGGCTTGTTGCATGGCTTTTGAAAAGTGCGCCAAATTTTATTTATGACAGAGTATTTTGAGATTGATCATGCCTGCACCTATTTTAAGAACGAAACGATTGTATCTTCGGCATTGGAGAGAAGAAGATCTTCCGGTTTTTGCTAAATTGAATTCCGACCCAAAAGTGATGGAATTTTTTCCATCCAAGCTGACAAACGAAGAGAGCAATCATCTAGCAAAAAGAATCGAAAACGAACTGAATGAAAAAGATTATGGCATGTGGGCGGTAGAGTTGCCAAATATTGCCTCATTTATCGGATTTATTGGATTGCATTATCCAGGTTTTACGGAACATTTTACTCCGTGTATCGAGATAGGTTGGCGTTTAGATTGTAATTATTGGGGTCATGGCTACGCGATAGAGGGAGCTCGAGAAGTTCTTAGATATGGATTTATGGTTTTAAAATTAAAGGAAGTAGTTGCTTTCGCGCCACAAATACATAATAGATCAAGACGAATCATGAAAAAGTTAGACATGAAGTTTGATCTTAATGAGAATTTTATTCATCCAAAAATTCCAAAAGAAAGCAATTTAAATCCATTTGTTTTGTATCGAATAACAAAAAGCGAATATGATGCAATCAATATTAATGGTAGTGATAAATGAAAATACTTCGCGGAATCGTTATTGTTTGTTTATTATGTTTTAATCTTTTTGCTCAAGATAAGAAGCCCGAAAAGGGTGGTTTAAAAGTCCTGATTTTGGGCGGCACTACTTTTTTAGGTCCCCATCTGACCAACGAATTGTTGAGCCATGGTCATACAGTAACGCACTTTAATAGAGGCAATGAGCACGATTTTTATTTTCCTGAAGTAGAAAAGCTTCAAGGCAATCGTTATGGCAATTTGAAGGCGTTAAGAGGACGAAAATGGGATGTTGTGATTGATACCTGCGGTTATCTCCCCGGAGTTGTTGAAGCTTCTTCAAAGATTTTGACTAAAGCAACAAAACATTATACTTTTATTTCGACGATTAGTGTTTATAATGACTTTAATCAACCTACTATTGATGAAAATGCCCCTTTAGCAAGGTTAAAAAATAATCATCACGATGAAGAAATAACAGCCGAAACCTACGGACCTTTTAAAGTAGGTTGTGAAAAAGTAATCAAAACCTATTTTCCAGATAACTCATTAATCATACGACCGGGCTTGATCGTAGGGCCGTGCGATTCATCTGATCGATTTACCTACTGGGTAAGACGAATCGCTGAAGGAGGTAAAGTATTAATCCCGAATACGCCAAACCAAAAACTCCAAATTATTGATGTGCGGGATCTGGCAAAATGGATAGTGAAGATGGTCGAAGAGGAGGCCGTGGGCATATATAATGCGACTGGGCCAAAAGAAGAGCTTAGCTTGGGGCAATTTATTAATGAATGCAGTCAATTTGCGAGAAAGAAAGTAGATTTTATTTGGGTCGACGAACAATTTTTCATTGATCGCCACCTCGATAATTGGGATAAACTTCCTTTGTGGCTTTCAAGCAAAAGCAACATGGTTGGCCTGTTTAATATTGATTGTCGGAAAGCTCTCGATAGCGGCCTTTCCTATCGGCCTCTCTCGGAGACTATTTCAGATACCTTAAACTGGGATGATCAAAGAATAGACCGATCAATGAGAGTCGGGCTAAGTCATGAAGAAGAAGGGAACCTTTTGAACCAAATAAGTAAAGAATAGAGAGTGTGCATGACCGAATGCTCGTCTATGGATATCACAAAATTTGTTTCGTCAGACTTAAATGACTTTCTCGCAATGTCATTGGATCTTTGGCCGGAAGAAAAGAGAGACGACTTGAGAGAACTATTCCACCGTATTTTAAATGCATCGGATGGAACCGGATTTATCGCTCGAAAAAATAAGGAAGCAATTGGTTTTGCGACCGTATCTCTTCGCAATATTGTCAACGGGGCCAAAACCAGTCCAGTTGGATTTTTAGAAGGGCTCTATGTGAAAAAATCACATCGAAGACATGGTGTTGCCAAAAAGCTAGTTGAAACGTGCGAAAAATGGGTGAAAAATCATGGCTGCGCCCAGATAGGATCCGATGCGATGGATTGGAATCACGATAGCATCATGTTTCATGAAAAATTAGGTTATAAAAAGCTTTATACAACCGTTAATTTTATTAAAAATATAGACGAGACCAAAATATGCTGCACATCACCGAAGTAGATACGAGCAAAGAGCAGATGCGTCAAGATCTCATAGCTTATCTTAAACCGCATGAAACACATGCCCTCTTTCTTTTGGGAAATCTCCAGAGTCATTTTCATCCTGCTTTTGTCTATGTGGCTCAGGAAAATGGGAAAATTGCTGGAGTGTGCGGTTATTACCCCGCCTTTGAATCGTGCACCATTTTTTCGACGAGCTCCATCGCTTCTCGCAAATTCGCTGAGCTCGTATTGCAAAAGCATTCATCTGTTAACACCTTGCTGGGAATGGCCAGCATGATCAAGCCAGCTTTCGAGGAGTTTGTTGCACAAGGACGCAAGCCAGTCAATCCTCCCGAAATGGATTTTTTTGAACTAACGATGGAAAGTTTCAAGCCATTTTCTTTGCCGGATGTTGTCATTCGCCCGATTACTGAACGCGATGTCGATTCTGTAGCACGGTTGCTGCATCTTCTTCATCATGTTCCGATCGACGATCCAATCACAGAAGAAGAGCGCTTGAAAGTGCGGGCCAGTTCGGTTTCGTTTGGCCTGGAAATCGATGGAAGAATTGTCGCGGTTGCCAGCAGCAATGGACTCGCTATCCATGCCTTTCAAATTTTAGGTGTTGCTACAGATCCTGCTTATCAGCGAAAGGGATATGCAAAAGCGGTATGTTCGCATCTCATTTGCTACATGCAAAAGCACGGTGGAAAAAAAGCGGCTCTTTTTACGGGCAGAGAAAATGTAGCGGCCCGAAAATGTTATCTCGACTTAGGCTTTCAGATTACCGATTGTTATTATTTCGGAATTTTTCAACCTGTGGCTCAATAGATATGCAAAAAAGAATCATTCAACGAATTGAAGCTGAGCTGCAATGTCCTCATTTATTTGAGAGTCTGGTCGAAAAATGTTCTCCTTCAGACTTAACCTCTTTACTGCTAGAGGCTTATCGCGAAAAAACAAAGAAAATTACTCCAAAAGCATTGCTGCAGCAATATACGCAAAATCGCTTTGTCCAGCCTGCAAAAGCAAATGTTTGCGAGACGATGAAATTTGATTTTTTGGCCCTTTCTTTGCTTCCTAATGACTTTGAAATGATTGAGTTTTCTCCAGTCGCTCCGCTGGGATCCAATTCAGTGATCGCTTCCGTGGATCAAAATAATGTCCTCTCAACGATTCGCAATACCGAAGTTTGCTCGGATCCGACTAACGTTATGGCCCTGGAATCGGCTATTCGAAAACAACAGCTGAAAAAAGATGTAAAACTGTGCAGCAGTCACAAAGTCGTTCGATGTCAAAAATTTGAAGAAGCGAGTTTTTTTGCCAGTTTTCGTATTCTGGCGTTGACAACCGCTGGAAAGGACCAAGGCTCATTTAAATTTGAAACCGAATCGTTATTTGAGCATATTTCCTATTACGTCGAATTGCTTAGCAAAGCCCAAATCCTTGGTATCAAATTGGGCGATTTAGTTGTACATAAGACCTCACTAGACGAGAGCCGCTTGCCGATTTTGCAGAAAAATGTATTGGACCTTTTAGCATCAGCGCGTCAAGCCGTTCGCTTTGAGTTCGACCAGAATCGCACAACAGGACGCGGGTATTATTGCGACGCTTGTTATCACATCCTTGCCAAGGACTCTTCTGGAAACGACCTCTTGCTGGTGGACGGCGGGTTTACGAATTGGACTAGACAGCTGTTGAGTAATCAAAAAGAGCGATTTTTGATCAGCGGATTGGGCAGTGAACGATTACTGGTTTGCACTTAGGAGCTGTCAAATATTAAAACGAAGCGTTTAGCAGCGCCAAAGCAACCCAACTTGAATAAGTTGGGTGATGGAGGCGGACACAAAGGCAATGCAAAGCCGACGCAACATAAACCGATTTTAGAATCACTAGCGGTAAATGCTGGCAGACTTATAAAAAATGTTTTGAGGTGTATTATGGATTTTCAGGAACTTTTAAAAAACCGTCGATCAGTAAGAAACTTTGAGAATAAAAAAGTCCCATTACAGCTTCTTTATACAATTATCCAAGAAGCTTGCTTTGCTCCAAGCGCTATGAATCAACAGCCTTGGCGCTTTATCATCATTCAAAACACTGACTTGATGAAAAGAATTTCCGACGAAAATAAAAAAAATATGCTTTTAGAAATTCAAACTCATCCGGATTCTCCTTTGAAGCACTATGAATCGAGTTTAAAAGCAAATCATTTCAATGTTTTTTACAACGCTTCATCGCTTATCATAATTTGCGGAAAACGTCATTTCTCTCTTCGCGAGGATTGCTCTTTGGCTGCGGCATACTTGATGTTTTCGGCGAGTGAAAAACATCTTGCAACCTGTTGGATCGGTTTTGGTGCGAACATCTTTGATCCTAAGTTGCGTGCCGAAATTGGGTTGACCGATGATCTAGAAATTGTTGCTCCTATTGCGATTGGCTATGCCACATCTATACCAGAATGTCCGAAACGATCAGCGCCTTTTATCTTAAAAGAGATAACTTAATATGTTTAGGAATACCAGCGACATAAAAAAAGAAACAAATCCTGCGAATTTAAAGCTTGATTCAACCACAAAAAACCAAATTTATAAGTGTCTCGATTTAGTTAAGGAAATTTTTGGACAAGATCTGCTTGGAGTATATTTATACGGATCATCAATATTAGGAGGACTTCAAAAATATAGTGACATTGACTTATTCGTCGTTTCCAATAGAGCTACAACACATGAAGAAAAAGCAAAACTTGCGGCAGCCTTGCTAAAAATTTCCGGCATTTATCTGGAAAGAAAAAAATTACCTATCGAAATGACGATAGTTGAAAAATCTGAAATTAATCCCTGGCATTATCCGCCTAGATTTGATTTTCAATATGGTGATTGGTTGCGAAAACAATTTGAGCAAGGAAATATAGAACCCTGGCCAGTTAAAGAAATGCCTGATCTTGCCTTACTTATCACTCAAATTTTATTGACCTGCAATACATTGGTGGGTGCCAATCCAAATCAGTTGCTTTGCAAGGTTCCTTACAAAGATTTTATGACTGCCATAATAGATGGATTACCCAATTTAATGTCGGAGCTTGATAGTGATGTTCGTAATGTTTTATTAACGCTTGCACGAATCTGGAGCACTGTAGCGACTGACGCGATTCGTTCCAAACTAGCTGCGGCAGACTGGGTTATTAATCGCCTTCCTGAAAAATATCTGTCAGTTATGGAACGGGCAAAGGCAATTTGCAAAGGAGAAGAAACAGAACATTGGGATGATATACAGGAACTTATAAAACCTTGCGCCGATTTTATATTAAGCGAGGCAAATAATATAATTTCTGAAATTATGTTATCTGAGGATCTTAATAGATCTATTAGGATTGTTTAAAAAAACTGCGCCATTTAGCGGCTGATCAGACGATTAGGATGATGATTTTGCAATGCGATGAAGTGTCGGATGCTGAAAAGCTTTTGCATGACGTAAAGCTTTCACCTTCACCAAGCAATGAAACGAGACAAGTTGTTCATTTAAAACATTTTAAGTTCATCCCAGTTGCTAAAAACTGGTTTTAATGTTATAATGAACATTATATTTCAGGAGCAGTAGGACCCATGCGCAAGTAAGTTTGATTCCATTATTAATTTTAACCACGGATCAAACTTATGTCCCAGTTGCTTATTCATTTTCACAATATTTTCAAATCTTATGGCCAGAAGAAAGTCTTCGATGGAATCTCTATGTCCATCAGCCGAAGTGAATGCTTTGGTTTAATCGGCGAAAACGGATCGGGCAAAACGACTCTTTTGCGTTTGCTCGCATCGGTTGAGATTCCTGATGAGGGAAAGATCGAACGCGCCAAAGAGCTTTCCATCGGGTGCCTTTGCCAAGAGGCATCCATCGATTCTTTGACGCAAACTGTACGCGATTATCTTTTTAATTCATTGAATCAAATCGAACAAAAGATGGAGTCATTGCAAGATCGGTTGGATGATCCAACGATTTTGGAGGAATGGGCGGCTCTTCATGAAGAATTCGAACGAAGAGGCGGCTATCGATCTACGCTCGATGAAATGGTTCATGGATTATCTCTTGAAATCGATTTGGATCGTTTTTTGAAAATGTTAAGCTGCGGCGAAAGACGTCGTGTCGATCTGGCAAAAGTTCTTTTAGATAATCCTGATTTGCTACTGCTTGATGAGCCAACTAACCATCTCGATGAAAAAAGCATTGATTGGCTGAAAGACCATTTAAGGCAGCGAAAAGATGCTACAATCATTGTTTCTCATGACCGATGTTTTTTGAATGACACTTGTAATCGTATGATCGAACTAAAAAACCAGCAGCTGACCCGATTCGGCGGCAACTATGATTTTTATGTGAAAGAGCGCAACCGATTGATTGAACAACAGATTCGAGCGTTTGAAGAGCAGCAAAAAGAGCGTGCCAATCTTGTTCAGCAAATCCGAGCTATGACATTTTCCAAAGGAAAACCGGCGCCGCCCAAGGATCGCGACATTATGGCATATGATCAAAAAGGCGAATATTACCAGCGCTCGGTTCAACATCGGCTTGGCCAAATGAAGGAGCGCTTGGAGAAGATTGAAGCAAATCCTGTGGTTCATCCGCGCCCCAAGTCGATTACCGGAATAGTTTTTCGTGATTCGTCGTTTTCGGCGCCGATCGCCATCGAATGGGAACACTTATCCAAATCTTTCGATGAAAAGATCGTTTTCCAGGGCCAAACAAATGTTTTGCGATCCAATGAAAAGCTCATTTTGACAGGACCCAATGGCTCGGGTAAGACCACTTTTTTTAGATGTCTTCTTAAAGAACTCATTCCAGATGCGGGAACGATCCGAATCAATCCATCGGTTCGGATTGGTTATCTTGATCAAGACGGAGATATGCTGCCAAAAGATCAAACACCTTTGGAATATTTTTCCCGCGAGTTCGGCCTCAATGAAACGCAGCTGCGCTGCGAACTTCATAAAACTGGCCTTGATGGATCAGATCTGTTGCTTTTGCCGTTCAAACTCATGAGCTCAGGGCAAAGAAAACGCTTGATAATCCTCTCTCTGATTTTGACTAAGCCCAATGTTATTCTTCTCGATGAACCCACCAACCATCTTGATCTTTTGACTTTAGAAGCGCTGGAAACAGCCCTAATGAATTTTTCAGGGGCTATCTTAGCTATTTCGCATGACGCGACATTTATCGAAAAAATTGCGACGAGGCAAATATCAATTGATGCTTTTTAATCAAAAATCTTTCATTTATCGATAATTATGTTAAGGGTAAAATGACTGAGTTTTTTAAGAAAGATATCTTTGTCAATAATCTGAAATTACATTCGGAATCTTTTGGGAAATCCTCAAATCCTGCATGTATTCTCATTGCCGGAAAAATGAGCACGGCGAGATTTTGGAGTAATGCTTTTTGCCAATACCTTGCCAACCATGGTTTTTTTACTATTCGCTATGACCATCGCGATGTTGGCGAATCTTCTGAAATTGACTGGCAAAAAGCGCCATATACTATGTCAGATCTTGCCAAAGATGCCATATCAGTTATGGATGGCTATGGTATAAAAAAGGCTCATTTCGTTGGTGACTCCATGGGGGGGTGGATCTGTCAAAGAGTCGGAGTGGATTACCCTGAAAGAGTTCTTAGTCTGGTCATTATTTCTGCAGGACCAATTGAAATCACAAAAGAAGGCTTAATGGTTCTAACGCCCGCTGAACAGGAGTTTCTAGATCGTATGACGAAGATGTTCCTTTCAGTTAAAAATGGAAATACGATCGACGAAACCGTTCAAAACTTGCTGCCTGTTTGGCGTTATGCAAATGCAGAAATTTTATTCGATGAAGAGATGGCAAAAGCTTTCACAATCGATTTTCTGACCCGCACTAAAAATAAAAATGCCAAAAATCACGATCTTATGATGCAGGAATTTCTTTCCCAGATGAAGCAGTCAAATACTCTTCAAAAAATAAATCGACCTACTTTGGTCATTCACGGGGATAAAGATCCTATTGTCTTGCTAAGGCATGGTAAAGCTGTGGCTGATGCAGTTTCCAACGCTAAGTTTATCATGATAAGTGGCATGGGACATGTGTTCTTTAATCAAGATCTAGAAGAAAAAATCGCAAAACTAGTTGTTGATCATTTAAAAAAGCATCAAAAGAATTAAACTCGATTTTGTATACCGGGAGCGATTCAAAAATCGGAAATAGGCAAGGCAAAGCCGACGTCGCGTAAACTGATTTTTGAATCGCGAGCGGTATACATTTTTAGGACAGCCTGTCTCGTCTATTTGCCCGCAGAACGTTCGACTCTTGGTCGGGCTGGTAGTCATTAACCAAAGTAACTATAGGTTAAAGTGTTAAGGTTTTGTTGATGGAAATTGCTGCATCTTTCAACTCCGAGTAGTAAAATGTTAAATTCTACAGTTGTTGTTTAATATCATTAATCGGTTTTTATAATTCGCAAATTATTAAGGTCTTTTTTTATGCCTATTTTAGTGCTGCCAAAAGATGAAAATGGCTGCCCATATCTTCAATTGGCTCCCATGGAGGGAATTGGGGATCCTGCGTTTCGGAAAGCGATAGCCGCTGTTGGCGGATTTGATGAGGCGGTGATTGCTTTTCTTCGGGT
>Ga0209777_10009215_pt1 | contig 10658 bp, 11 predicted proteins | sample FrelakmetHBP12HB_FD_187147 | JGI IMG/M metagenome (GOLD analysis project Ga0209777, IMG submission 187147) | Freshwater lake sediment microbial communities from the University of Notre Dame, USA, for methane emissions studies -HBP12 HB (SPAdes)... | ecosystem: Environmental > Aquatic >... | reverse complement strand
TTTTTTTTAATAATAATAATAATAATAATAATAATAATAATATATCCTTCTATAGAATGGCCCAAGTGGCCCAAATCCTGCCCTGAAAACAAGAGTAGCTCATGGAACAGAAAAGAGTTGCTGGGATAGAACCAAAAATGGGGCAAGAAATGGGACATTCGGGCCAACTATAAAAAGATATGAATGCTTTTATAATATATAAACAGATATAGAATTAAGTATTTGAATTTTTTCATATTATTAAAAAAAAATAATAAAATGAAATATTGGTTTTAATATAGAATTACTATTCTTCTATTATCTCGGTTTCCTCGGTTTTTTGTCTCCAACCAATCAATGATTTTATAAACTTATCTTTTTAAATTATAGCATATCTTATTATAATTTAAAAACTTTGGTATATCATATATCATAAGAATGATTAGCAATTTTATTAAAATTTGTGACGAATTGAAAGAACTCTTAACTACACCTGAAAATAAAATTAAATATGTATTTCCTCAACCAAGCAAAGAAGAAGGTATACAAATTATATTTTATAACTTAACTTATATAAAAACTATTATATTAAAATCGTGTAACACTCATAAATTTGTATATGATATGAAACCAATAATTTATTATCAAAGCATATATTTAAAAGCATTAGATAACGCTCCACTTTGGACTTTGAATGAATTGAAAATAGTAAAAGAGGTATTTGAAAAATATAATATACCAATTAAATCCTTACCTGAAACACAAGAGTTTATAACATTAAATTGAAATAACTAATATAAAGGGATATAATATATTATAGTATCCTATGATTAATATCAATGAAAGTGAAGCTTTTTTATCTTCTGTTGTTACTGAAATTAAAAATGCGTTTGAAGTAAAACTGGTTGGCATATATGATTACAAATTAGATTTTATTGATAGAATTTGCGATATACCAGTAAATGCTTTTATTAGATTTACTTCAAATTATCAAAACGAGTTATATATATGTATTGAAATTTTTGTAAATCATAAAAAATTTAGAGTGTGTAATTGTGGTGATAAATATATATTGTTCTATCATAAATTAATGGGATTAATGCTACCGGCATTATGTAATAAAAATATATTTACTATTTTTGAAATTACTATGAATGATTTGATTTCATTATCATATGATAATATTAATGGATGTTTGACACCTAAAAAAAATAACATTAATGACAAATTAGTATTTTTTAAACCACTATTAAATACACCAACAATACATACACCATATGAAGATTGTTGTGTATGTTATGAAAAAACGCAAACTATTCTTAAATGTAATCATAAAATTTGTTTGCTGTGTATTGAAAAAATTCATAAACCGAAATGCTGTCCTATTTGTAGAATAAAAATTACAACATTAAATATTCCTGACAACTTAAACTTTGGTTATATAAGAAATCCATTAGGTAATCATTGTTATTTGAATGACATAATTATTTTAAGCGACAATGAAGAAGAAGGTATGGAAGAATATATTGATGAAAACGATGGAAGAAATGACCCCGCGAATTATCCGCCAGAGATTGAAGAATTTATAGAGCAATTACGAATTGATTAATCTTTTTTAATTATAATAATGTGCGAAATCTTCGTATATATCAATTGTATGATTATAATAATAAATTATTTGTGGTTCTATCGGTTGCTCTTGTTTAATTTTTATAATTGGTTTATAATGTATTGGCACAACTTTATAATTATTTTTAAATCTTGGTTGGTTATAAATTTTAGAATTAACTTGGTGGTTGTTTAGATTTGTCATATAAGTATAATTTATTTTAATACTTATATGATTTTATTGAAATACTTTTTTTATAAAATAAAAATTGATATAATAATACCATATAAAGATAAGATAAGATATACTATTATAAAATGACTTTAAATTTTAAAATCACTGATTTACCTAAAAATTGTTACTCATTAAAAACGTATGCCAATTTGAAGAGAGAAATTACGTATGAACCACAGAAGAAATTCATACACGAATTATTAAATGATTATCTCTTATCTTGGGGTAATAAATATTGTATAAAATATATAAATTATACGTGGTTATGTATGTTAAATATGAAGGGATTAGAATATATTTGTAAGCATATAGAACTACATAAATATTTTGATATGGAAATGATAAACTTTTCTATTGAATGTTTTATGCCTTTCTTTTTAGGATACGTCATTCTAGAAAATGATAAATCATTAACACAATGTAATTCTAATGTTAGATATATTAGGGTCATAAAATCATTAACACCTCATATTGGAGTAGGAACTTTTATGATAAAATCTATGAAAACAAGATTACATAAGGACGTTATACCGCTTCATATAACTTGGGAAAGCACCGCTTTTTGGGGAGGATTTTTTGAAAAAATATATGACATTACTTCAACTTATAAAATTAATGAATTCATTAAAAATTTACGCACTACAGACGACCTTTATTATAATTATTTATTATTGTATTTTACCGAGCAAGACGAAAATAAATTAATGCTTACTGAAGACAAGCAATATTTTTAAAAATCAATATATTTTATATTATACTTTTTATATAATATAAAATTCAAATACTTTTTTATAAAATAAAAATTGATTATAAATATCAATATAAAGATATACACAGATATAACATAACCAATAATAATGAATTTATTATCAATTGAAGAAAAAATTGTGGTAATGAATAAAATTATAATTTGTAAGCATAATATAGAACAAAACACTTGTAAAACTTGTAAATATTATTGTGAACACCATAGACAAAAATATAATTGTATTTCTTGTGGTGGAAGTAGAATTTGTGAACATAAGAGACGACATCGTGATTGTATAGAATGTAACGGAAGTAGAGTTTGTGAGCACAAACGAATTCGTAATCAGTGTATTGAATGTAACGGAAGTTATATTTGTGAGCACAAACGACGGCGTAATATTTGTATAGAATGTAACGGAAGTCAAATATGTCAGCATAAACGACAGCGTAAACACTGTAAAATATGCGAACCAAATTTATATATTATTCATTTACAACGCTCTCAAATGAACCGTATTATGAAACAAACTAATATTGAAAAAACACAACCAAGCATTGAATACCTCGGTTGTTCTGCTGTTTATTTTAGAGAATATATTAGTAAGAAAATGACTGCTGAAATGACATTTGATAATATTCATTATGACCATATTAAACCTGTATCTATATTTAAATTGAATGAGATTGAAGAATTATTACAATGCTGTAATTATACAAATTTTCAACCTCTATTAGCAACTGCTAATTTAGAAAAATCTAACAAATGGAATGCTACTTGTGAAGCATTTTGGCGAGAAAATATTTGTGGTAAGGAATATTACGAAATATACAATCCCTTTTAAAATCAATACAAATGATACTAATATTTTTTTAATGTTATAATTAATTCAAAAACTTATTTTTTTTATAATGATTTTCTATCAAATTATTAATGGTATGAATATCATATTGGATACCGCACGACTTGTTATTATCCTTAACTATGTAAGAAGCAACCACTAAAGTATCATTCATTTCTATCTCCAAATCAATATCAATTATATCTCCTAATTTAAATTCAGTCAAATAATTTTTATCAATTCTATATGATAATTCACTCTTTAATCGGTTTGGAGATTTCACGTCAAATATTTCAAATTTATCAAATAATTCAGCGGTGTATCTTACCCAAAAGTATCTATAACTATTATCCTTTTCTAAATGACTAAAAACGAAAATACAATTATCACATATACCCTTTCTAATTCCAATGATTTCAGTGGGATATTTATCGTATGGATATAAGTAGGATTTAATTTCAAATAGAAAACCAATCATTGAATATGCGTCAAATATTGAATATTTATATTTGCTCCTTATTAGCACTGCTTTAAAATATATTTGTAAAAAAGGTATTAATTCTTCTTCTTTACAAATACCTTGTATATATTTATCTACTATTGATAAATTATTAATTGCTAATGCTCTATCTTTTTTTAATTTGTCTTCATATTTAGCAATCTCAATATTTATATTTTCTTTTAAAATATCTTCTTTTAGGAGAATATAATTATAATTTGTTTTTAAGATTTCAGTTAAAACAGACTGCTTTATAGACTGTTTTTTTTGACAAATCGTTTTAATAATTTCCTTTGAAGCAGTTGTGAAAAAAGCATATTTATCTGTTCCTATTTCAGTAAAGACATATAAATTTTTCATTTTTGCTTTTCCTAAATCTTCCTGATTATTCATATATTTTCTTATATATACAAATAATATAATTTCGTAAAAATAACATAAATTAAAATATTAACATATATTAGTTATGTTTGAAAAAAATACTCAGCCTCATTTTGACCTATATTATAGATTGAAAATCCACTCGTTGTTAATGGAGGAATTAGATAAATTTTTCTATTGAATATAAAATTTGAATACTTATAGTGATCTTTTAAAAAAAAATTGAAATGAATTTTATTGATATTTGAAAATGATAATTATATATAATGTCAGTCACAGTTGAAACAGATAAAATTGAAAAACAGAAGCAGTATTATCAAGAGAATAAAATAAAGATTATAGAACGACAATTAGAATATTATGAAGCAAATCGTGATACTTACATTGGTAATTTTAAAGAATATAATAAAAAATATTACTTGAAAAATAGAGAACAATTACTAAAAAAAAATATAACAATGAAGGTTTGTTGTCTTGGTTGTAAAAAACAAGTTGGGTTAATTCGTTTTAACAATCATTTAAAAAGCGTGTATCATACCAAGCATACTACGATTTAAACACCAATTGTATTTTATATTAATATTTTTTAATGATATATGTTTTATAAAAGAATTTAAAAGGATAAATAGTATTATAATAACTTATACATAAAATGAAAAAAACAATTGATTATGAGACAGCGGAGTTTTCAATCTATAAAATTGTATGTTTGTCAAATCCTACAATAACAATTCCGTTTGTAGGAGCAACTACTAATTTTGTTAAAATGAAAACAACTCATAAGCAACGAGCAAATAATGTTAATAATAAATATCATACTTTTATATATGATATTATAAACACGAATGGAGGGTTCAATAACTTCAATTTGATTGAATTAGAAAGACGAAAATTTGATAATAAAATGATTGTTGATTTACACTGTTATGAACTGTTGAAAAGAAGTTGAAAATTATATCGGTTTATTTAAAAATACTTATTGTATTTATTTGAAAAAAAATTTGAAATACTTATTTGTATAATTGAAAAAAATTGAAATGATTTTAAAAGATATAAAAAGATATACAATACTATAAATATTCTAAAGAATGAAAAAAAACAATGATATGTATAACTCGTATACTAAAATCATTAGCGAAAAGGACGCAAATATTTATTCACAATACAATATAGACGCTTGTTTAAAAAAATTGGTTGTTGTAAAACGAAACACGCCTGATTATGAGTTATATTTAAATAGACATATAATAAATTTTGGGTTGTCATATTATAACGATTTCTATAAACTATCAAAAAGTAATATGAATAATAATATACTTGAAGGAATAAATTGTCCTATATCTGCTGATAAATTTTGGGTCTTTATGTCGGTTCATTCTAAAACAACCGACTGTGCGTATAATAAATCAATCTGTTCTATTAGTGATAATAAAATAATTAACCACGCTATATTTTTATCACTTGATTACGCAAATATAACAAATGATATTAACAAATCGTATACTGATTTAAATATAACAGAAGATAAACAAAAATTATATACTGATATTGTTGATAGAGAACATGGCACAGTAGATAAATTAAACACTTATGTGCGAAATTCTCTTTTAGAAATGATACAATTGAAATATAAAAAACAAGGGTTTATAATGAGTGAATTTTTATCATTTATTGAAGTAAGAAAAAATGCTATGGATACTATAACTTCTTCCTACGAAAAGGTTATTAATGATAATCTTGATATAGAATATTTAAATATAGTTACAAACCCACAAATTACGTTTGAAAATTTTAATATGTTTATTATCATTGATAAATTGATTTATGTATTCAAATTGAAATCATTGGTTGTAATTACTACAGACGTTGATTTATCTTGTATTCTGTCAGTTTGTATGATACTACCCTTTTTAACAATGAAAGACCACGTAGAATATAATAAACTTGTAAAATTTTTATGTTGCTATAATCATTACAACATAATCCCTATATTTAAAGTAACTCCATATTCTTCATTTGACGAATGTAGGTCGTGTTTTAATATATTTGAAAAAAAAATCAAAGTTTTGAGTGATAGTGAATTATTAAATTTATTTGGTGAAACCGATCACCTACCCAAAAAAAAAGCAAAGAAAATAAAGAAAGTAAAAGTTGAAATAAAAACTGAAATAGAAAAAGTTGAAACTAAAATAGAAAAAGTTGTAATTGAAATAGAAAAAGTTCAAATTGAAGACCAAATTGAAATAGAAAAAGTTGAAGAACAAGTTGTAATTGAAGAACAAGAAGAAGAACAAGAAGAAGAAGAAATTGTAGTTGTAGAAGTAGAAGAGAATATACCGACAAGCACTACAATAATTGATACTTTTAAAGCACCATATAATATTTCATTTAAAAACTACGAGTGGTTCAAAGATAGAAATTACATATCTTACTTGATAAATAATTTATATAAATCAAATATAAAATTTCAAGTCCTAATGCGAAATTATAATTACATACGTGTAGTTGCTGATTTACACACTGATATGTCTGGAAGACTTAATACACTTCATTTCAATATTCAATTATATAACAGCGAAACATTACAAAAATCAAGTGTAATACACGCATATATTGCTGACAATGAGATTTATTCAATGACTGAATTGAAAAATTTAATTTAAAAATAATGCTGTAATACTAATTCATACTAACTATTTTTTTATTGCTTGTATATGGGGTTAAAATACTTTTACTTGTTAAAAAATATTTCTTTAACAAAAAGAGTTTAAAAGGAAATTATTATATAATTATAGTATAAGAAATATGTCTCAAACTAATATTGAAGTAATTGCTGAAACTGTTCCAATTCAATCTAAACCACCATTGAAACGAAGAGATAAAAATTATAGTAAAGAATATTATTTGAAAAACAAGGAAAAAGCAACTGATAATGCCAAGAAATTATATTACATTAATAAATTCAAATTTGATAAGGAGTTATGCGATACATTATCAGGAGACGAACTCTTAATATTGGGAAACGCAAAACTATATTTAGAACAAGCAGTTAATAATGAGAATGTGAGAAAACAAATGAAGACGCATATATATCCTCTAATTTTAGTATGAAACGTTAATTACAAATCATATAAATATTATGATTGATATGATTTAATGACTTATAATATTACATAATCTATCCCCCCAGTTTTTCAATTCTCTTTATTTAGGAAATTCAAAAACTTATTTTTTCAAATATTTAAATATAAACAAGTTAAAGATTTTATCTTGGTATATATATATAGATTTAGAATGACGACTGCCAATCAAACATTCCAAACATTACATCAATTCTTACAAGATAACTTGAGTTCTAAAAATTCTGGAACGCCAACTCATACGAGAATAGGTTCAAAAGAACATAATATTTACGGGGGTTCATATAATATTATAGAAGAACAATTACCTCAATTTAATATGCTATACTATGATTATAATATAAATCAATCTAAAAGTGAATATCTAACGGAAAAACAGAGTGGTAAGTGTATTGCTATAGATTTTGATTTTAAATATCCAGCAGGAACAACAGAAAGACAACACACAGTTGAAGATATTGACAATATCGTATCTCTATACACTAATGAATTAAAAGAAATTCTAATATTAGACGAAACACCATTTCAAATATTCGTTATGGAAAAAGATAATGTTAATCAACTTGTGGATAAAACAAAGGACGGAATACATATACTAATTAATGTGAAACTAGAGCATGCAGTTCAAGAAATATTGAGAGAAAATATATTGCCTAAAATAGCAAAAAAACTACAGCATTTACCTCTTATTAATACTTGGGAGCAAATATTAGACGAAGGTATTACAAAGGGAACCACAAACTGGCAATTATATGGAAGTAAGAAACCAGCACATGAAGCATATAAAGTTACAGTTGTTTATGAAGCACAATTAGATAGTAGTATAAATCAAATCGTTTTATCTAATAAAGATATATTTGAATTATCAAGCGATACATTCTATCAATTAACCGTTCAAAATCCAAACAATCCTCAATTTGAACTAAACCCTAAAATCATTATGAGATATAATGATAAAATAAAAAATCAAATACCAACTCAACAACACTCACCCGAGCAATCACCAGAACAAACAATATCAACTACAAATAAAGAATTATTAAAAATTTTATATTTTATGGATAATGGATTTGATAAAGAAATTACTAAAATTAAAGACCATTTAACCTTTACAAGAATTGGGTATGCTCTACATAATGCTTTTAAAGAAGAAGGATTACCTTTATATTTAAGATTAGCAGAACAATATTCTTCTAACTATAACGAAGCAGAATATACTCAAAAATATAACAACTCTATATCCAAGTGTAAAAATACTACTTTAGGAACACTTTACCACTTATTTAAACAATACAATTTGCCATTATACAAAGAATTAAATGCTAAATATCAAATTCAAAATAACCCCGAGTTGGATAATGCTCTTGAAGATAGTATTAAATCTCAAAAGGAATATGATATAGCATTGGTTCTAAAATTAATGTTTGGTAATACCAATAAATGCGTTGATATTAAAAAGAGAATTTGGTATGAATTTAACCAGCAAACGGGTTGTTGGAGAGAAGACCACTCTCTCAATATTCGTAATCATATCTCAACTAAATTAATAGGCTTGTATGTGAATAAATTGACTGAATGTAATATTAGAATAACTCAATTAAAGTGCCCCGATAAAGACACTGAAGAACGAAAAGAGTTGGATTTTTTGAAGAAAAAGTGTAAAATGATATGTATATTGATAGATAAATGTAAAACTACTAATGATAAAAATAACATTTTACGAGAGTTGAGCGAGATTGTTTGTGACCCCGAATTAATAAAAAAATTTGATAATAAAGATTACTTGTTTGCGTTTAATAACTGCGTATTTGATTTAAAAACAGGAGAAAAGATACAACCTAAATATGACGACTATATTTTAACAACGACTGGATATGATTATGAAGACAATTATGACCCTAATTTAGTAGAAGAATTACAACAATTAATAAATAGTATTTTACCCAATAAAGAAATTCAAAATTATTATTTAACAATGCTTTCTACTGGATTATCAGGTATTCAAATACAACACTTTTTTATTGCGACTGGTTCAGGAGGTAATGGTAAATCTATTATATCAAGTCTAATGTTAAATGGGACTGGTGATTACGGCTATAAATTATCAAGTAATTTTATACAAAATAAGTTAAAAGGGAGTGAAACTTCTAATGTTGAACTTGCGAGTTTAAATAAGAAAAGATTTGTAATTGTAAGCGAACCTGACACTGATAAAAAGGTATGTTCCTCCACTGTAAAATCACTTACAGGAGACGAAAGCTTAAATGGAAGGACTATGTATAGCGTTATTAATCAAATTCTCTTAAAACTGACATTTCTATTAGAATGTAATACCATACCATTAATGAGTGAAGTAATTCTGGCAGTTGTGCGTAGAACAAGAGCAATCCCATTTACAACAGACGCTATTGAACAAGCAGAGTTTGACGAAAAAACAGAAGAAGAGAAACAAAGCGGTAAGTATAATGTGAAGAATTTACATTACATTTCACCAGAATTTCGTAATAAATATAAACAAGCATTGATTATGATACTAATGAAAAAATTTGTTGAATTTATTGAACGAGGCGATATGCCACCGTTTCCTGAAGAGTGTAAATCTAAAACAACAAATTATCTTTCTTCCAGCGACGATATGTATTCTTGGGTTAATGAATATTATGAAAAAGTCCCTATTGAATTATTGGGAACAGAACAAGATTTACCTATTTCTATTAGCACTTTGTATGACGAATTCAAATGTAGTGAAACTTATATTAATATGAATAAGAATGACAAGCGTATATATACAAAAAAATATTTTACAGAACAGATTGAAACCAATACATTTTTAAGAAAGTCTTATAAACAACGTGATAATAGATATAATGGGATTAAATTAAAAAGTCCATCATTGATTGGTTGGAGACAAAAAACCGAGGAAACCGAGATAATAGAAGAATAGTAATTCTATATTAAAACCAATATTTCATTTTATTATTTTTTTTTAATAATATGAAAAAATTCAAATACTTAATTCTATATCTGTTTATATATTATAAAAGCATTCATATCTTTTTATAGTTGGCCCGAATGTCCCATTTCTTGCCCCATTTTTGGTTCTATCCCAGCAACTCTTTTCTGTTCCATGAGCTACTCTTGTTTTCAGGGCAGGATTTGGGCCACTTGGGCCATTCTATAGAAGGATATATTATTATTATTATTATTATTATTATTATTATTAAAAAAAA
>Ga0209777_10009214_pt1 | contig 10659 bp, 13 predicted proteins | sample FrelakmetHBP12HB_FD_187147 | JGI IMG/M metagenome (GOLD analysis project Ga0209777, IMG submission 187147) | Freshwater lake sediment microbial communities from the University of Notre Dame, USA, for methane emissions studies -HBP12 HB (SPAdes)... | ecosystem: Environmental > Aquatic >... | reverse complement strand
GTACCTCAGTTATTGCCGCTATCGTTCCAACAGAAGAAATGGGAATTGCCTCATCTATATTGGCTCTTGGCAGAAATATCGCCGGAGCTTTTGGAATTGCGGTTTTCGGCACAATTTTGACCAATACAACTAACAGCAATGTTTTGAACACCGCTTATCATAGTGTTATAAAAATTACGAACCCGGCAATTTATAAACAGGCAGTGGAATTGATTATATTAAAAGCGCAAATAGACGCATACAAACCAGTTTTTATTTGGGCTTCTATTTTATTACTTGTCGGAAGTGCGCTGTCTTTGCTTATAAAAGTTTCTAAAGAAAAAATGCGCGAAGGACATAAAGGAGAAGAGGCTTTTGTTGAAGTTTAAGCTTATAGGTGGTATTGTTATTTAATATTATTAAATAATTAAACATATGTTTTTAGCAATCGTTTTTATAATTTTAGGGTTGTTTTTATTATTAAACGCAATGGGCATTATTGTCGGCACAAATTTTTGGGGATTGTTTTGGGCAATAATCTTTTTAGCAATCGGCATTAAGATGCTTATGCGCCAGGGAAGGTGCCCGATATGCTCGGGCTATTGGTGGACAGGAAAAATCCAGGAAAAAATGCATGGACACTGCTGTGATCACGACCACGAGCATCAAGAAAACAAACAATAAGGATAAAAAAGTTGCCGAGAGGCAGCTTTTTATTTACAAATGGCCTCTAGAAATGATAAAATAATGGAATATAATAAAAAATTTACATGTTAAAAGATAAAATTTTTGGGATAAAACGCAATGTTTTCTTTTTGGGGCTGGTGAGTTTTTTTAATGATTTTTCCGGTGAAATGGTGCAGTCTGTGATGCCCGTATTTATAACAACCGTGCTCGGAGCGCCGGCTTTTTTTGTGGGCCTGATTGAAGGCACTGCAGATGCTTTGGCAAGCGTTTTCCGGTTAATTTCCGGCTGGATGTCAGATAAAATAGGCGAAAGGAAAAGGCCGGCTGTTTTGGGATATTCTCTTTCAACCTTAACAAGATTGTTTCTGGTCATTGTTAATAATTTCTGGCAGGTTTTTGCGCTTCGCGTAATAGACAGAATCGGCAAAGGGTTCCGGGACAGCCCAAGAGATGCTTTAATTGCCGAGTCAGTGACAGAAGATAAGCTGGGAATTTCTTACGGCTTCCATCGGGCCATGGATACATTAGGAGCGACTTTCGGGCCGTTATTGGGTTTTTTGATTATCTTCTGGGTAAAAGACGGATATAAAGCGCTGTTTTTGATAGCATTTTTTCTGGGGCTTTTGGCAATAGGAAGTTTTGTTTTTGTAAAAGACGTAAAAGTTGAAAAATTGGAAAAGCAGGCAAAACGGATTAAACTCGACTGGAATATTTTCAAAAGCCATAAAAAATTTATTTTTGTTGTCGGCTCGCTTTTTATCTTCGGGCTGGGGACTCTTCCCATCGCCTTGGTTTTATTGAAAGCCAAAGATGCCGGCTCTATCGCCGATGTGCCATTAATGTATTTTATTTACAGCTTAACTTTTGTTGTTGTTTCAATTCCTTTGGGCAAATTAGCTGATAAAATCGGGGAGAGGGCTGTTATTGCGGGTGGATTTTTGCTGGCAGCAATTTCCTATATCGGGTTGGCCTTAACAACTCATTTATTGGCAATTACTCTTTTCTTCATTACTCTGGGAATTTATTCAGCTGCCACCGACGGCATGCAAAGAATGCTGGCTGCAAAATCGCTTCACGGAGAGCTGGTAGCAACCGGCCAGGGATTTTTAAACATGGCAATTGGTTTTTCTTCTTTGGGCGCCGGAATCATCGGCGGGCTTTTATGGACAACAATAAGCGATAGTGCTGCACTATTCTATGCAGCAGCACTTTCCTTGATTGGCTTAATACTATTTATTATAATGTCTCGCCGATTAAGTTAATAAATTTGATAAGATTAATAAAAGGCCATCATGCTTGACAGGGCTTTTATTATGTGATACTATATATAACATAAAGGCGTAAGGTACGCCTTGGAGGTTTGCAGCCGGAGAGGCTGGCAGACTGTTGTACATTTCGCAAAGAAGGGAGGAAAGCGCCTATGGCTGTCTGCGCGAGTTTGTTCATTTTGTCCGAATGACGCGCCGGCGCGACCACTGTCACGCATCATCTTGTCAGTAACCCGAAGCGGGTCTATTGGCTGGTAAGGTGATGCTAGACAAGGAGGAATGATCGTGGTTCACGATCGTAAGGGTGCTGTCTTCTAGGCGTTTTGGTGTAGTACCGGGGCATAACCGTTGTCGGGCTCATTGTGGGTCTTTAGACACAGCGGCTGCTCTCACACACGCGACAACACATCGGAACTTCACCGGAACAGAAAGGAGGAGGGATAGGTGAATGCTCATCATGAGTGCGCGCCAGCCCACACGGCTAAGATCTGTGGTTAGGGCCGGATTATACCGCGCACATCGACAACACAGTTCTTTAACGTCGCAATCGTAGACAAACCCATTGACGTGAAAAGCGGACCGCTTATGTTCTGGCAGCCAACTTGGCCATTAGGCCATTTCTGTCGGCGCAAGCGCGTCAAACACGTCCAGGGTACAAAGGGCAACTCAATTCAAGCTTCACAGCAAGAATGGGTTGCCCTCTTAATTTGCATTTTATTTATCACTCTTGACAAGCGATTGCTAATTTAATAAAATGACTTTGTATAAATAATATGATTACCCAGAGGCAGGAAAAATTATTGGATTTCCTAATTAAGGAGTATATAAGCACAGCTGAACCTGTGAGTTCTAAAGCTTTAAAAAAAGTTACTGATTTGGATGTTTGCGGGGCAACAATAAGAAACGATTTGCAGGTTCTAACCAAGGAAGGATTTATAGAACAGCCGCACACGTCAGCCGGCAGGATTCCGACAAAAAAAGCTTACAGATATTTTGCCGATAAATTTGTTTCGCGGGGGGAGCAAAATTTCTCAGATTTTATTGTGCGACAAATCAGGACAGCTCATCAGCAAATAGAGCGTGAGATGGAATCTTTAATGGAAATATCCGAAATGCTTGAAATTTCCCATACGCCGGAAAAAGATACAATATTCAGGGCTTTAACAATTTTAGGTCCGGCGCGTGAAATTTGCGAGGATAACGAGGATATCATAACCAAACTCTTGCGAGAGCTTGAGAATTTCTAAGAAAATTTATAATGGAAAAAGACACAAAAAAAATAGAAAATAATGATGTTGAAGAGCTGCAAAAACAGCTGCAGGAAGCAAAAGCAAAGTGCGAGGAGTATTTAAACGGCTGGAAAAGGGAGCGCGCTGATTTTTTGAACTACAAAAAAGATGAGATGGAAAAAATCGGCCAGCTTGTAAAATATGCCAACGAAGAGTTGATTTTAAAAATAATTCCGATTTTAGATAATATTTATTTGGCCGAATCGCATGTGCCAGCTGAACTGAAAGATCATAAATGGATAGAAGGATTTAACCAGATAAAAAATCAGCTTAGTAATTTTTTGCAGAAGGAGGGGATTGAGGCCATAAAAACAGTTGGAGAAAAATTTGATCCAAATACCATGGAAGCAGTCGGAGAAGCCGAAGGAAAGGAAAAAGATATAGTTGTTGAGGAAGCCCAGCGTGGATATAGCATGCACGGCAAGATAATTAGGCCGGCCAAGGTTAAAATTTCAAAATAAAATGAATAAACAAAAAAATAAACAAAAAATAATCAAAGAAGTTGAGAATTATATTAAAAAAGAATTTGGAGGGGATTCAAGCGGACATGACTGGCCACATATTCACAGGACTTGGAAAATGGCAAAGAAAATTGCAAAAAAAGAAGGCGGGGATTTGTTTATAATTGAATTGGGAGCTTTGCTGCACGATATTGGCGACTGGAAATTTAACGACGACCCTAAAGCCGGCAGTAAAAAATCCAGAGCGCTGCTGGAAAAATTAGGGGCAGATGAGCCAGACATTGCTCATGTATGCCACATTGTAGATAATGTTTCTTTTAAAAGATCCGACCACACGAATGGAATTAAAACCTTAGAGGGCAAAATAGTGCAAGATGCAGACAGGCTGGACGCAATTGGAGCCATTGGAATTTCCAGAACATTTTCATATGGAGGAAGTGCGGGAAGGGCGATACATGACCCAAAAATCAAGCCGAAGCTTCATGGAAAATTTGATGTAGGCAAAAGAGCTAACTATGGCACAGGAATAAATCATTTTTACGAAAAGCTTTTATTGGTAAAAGACCGTTTAAACACAAAAACCGCAAAAAAGATTGCAGTCCCGCGCCACAAATTTTTGGAAATGTATTTAAAAGAATTTTTCAAGGAATGGGAAGTGAAGGTCACGAAGTAGACCGGAATCCTGAGCCTGCCGAAGGGTAGGATTTTAAAATTAGTAAAAATAAGAATACATGATTTGTTGGATATTAAACAATTTGGTTGGAATAATTGGAATTATAGTTGGTAGTTTTATCGCTTATCACGTTTATTTTCTATCGAAAAAACTCGACTTAAAAGACAAATTGACACATAGGGAAGATATAAAAAAACGCGTTGAACCAATCCTTGCCGAAATAAGAAAAGGTAGAAACAGCGACGCAGAATTGATAAATGTTAAAAAATATTTTACGCACTACCCAAAGAATAACCAAAAAAATAAAGACGGCTATACAAATCTGAAAGGAGAGCTTAAGGCACTTACATTTGATGGTATAGAATTATTTTGTGGAATTAGAGAAGTTTACAAAAGAAAAGATGGAAGCTTGACCCTCAAAAAAGAAGACGGCACAACTCGCGAAAACTTTAATGCCATAGAAGCTGGCATCATTCCGTATGAATGGATTGAATATGTTGATCATCGCGGAGATGAATTTAGTTATCGTCCTCAATTTTTCACTAAATTCAACGGGAAAGATAAGTCTCCATATAAATATCTGGTTTATTATACAGAAAGTGACACATATCATGAGGGTAGTGACCCAATGGATATGAAATGGAAAATAATTAATATTGAAAAATAATTAAAAAATAATTTTATGAAGAATATACCAGCAATAACTTTTTTCATAATAGCAATTATTGGCTATTTACTTGGTGGGTTCACTGGCAGTCCGATATTCGCTATTATATGGATAGTGGCACTGATAATAGCCATCGTAAAATTATTCACTAAGAAGAAATAAACTTATGGGATTTTTTTCATCAAAAGAAGAACTTACGGTAGAAGGTTTTTGTCTGAATTTTTACGACAATCTAACCTTCAATACTTTTGGGGGAACAATTGATGCTATGGGTGGATTTGCCGAGGTTGTAAAAAACACCATAGCTAAATCAGATCCGAGGTTCGCAGATGTTGATTTACAGAAGTTGAAGGATGAATTAACATTTTTAAAATGTGAACTATTTGCGCTCGCATGGACGCATAAGTTCCTTGATGGTAAAACCGTCATTGCTCAAAGTGTTTTTACAAAACATTATCTCCATGAAAAAGGAAGAGACTATATCTGGGAAGGCATGAAACCATATAATAATATGATTGAAAGCGCCACCCTTCATTGGCTTACGAGCCTCGGCAAATTCAATCTGCCCTTCAACTACAATATGAGAAAAGATTTGACTGCTCTAAATATCAAAGCTGCCAATGAAATGGGGATAAATGCAGACGAAATAAATGAAATCATTGAAATGGTTAATCATAGAACCTTTTCCGAAGCTGCTTGGAAAATACAAGAGTTTATTCTTAAGGGACTTGTTTACACAATTTACGAAAAACTTAATATTAAGGAAATAAATAAAGAAGCTGTGCTACAAATAGGATATGTTATCCGTGGTTTATATGATGGAGCGCAACAGTCTTGGGATAATAAAAAAATAATTAAAAAATAAAATTATGGAACGCAAGCAAGTTGGTATTCTTAATAAAGGAAAAAATAACACTTTCAGTAGGAATAAATTTGAAAATTTAGATGTAGGCATACAAGATGAAGGAGAAGGCACTATTGCGGAAGAGAACGAGTTTGTAGATAATACTTCAACAAAACAAGAAGGCGATAACGAAGAGATTTTAAAATTATCACCAGAGTTTTATGGAGTAGGCATTAATCTAAAAGCATTTTGGAAAAAAATTAAAAATTGGTTTGCAAAATAATTATATAAAAAAATAAATAAAAAAATATGAGCAAAATTTTAGGAATCGATTTAGGTACAACATTTAGCGCAATGGCCGTCGTGGAATCCGGCGAGCCGAAGATAATAGAAAATAAGGAAGGAGCCAGGACAACTCCGTCTATTGTGGCAATCACAAAATCAGGGGAAAGAGTTGTTGGAGTTTTGGCTAAAAGGCAGGCGGTTACAAACCCGAAAAACACAATTTATTCCGTAAAAAGATTAATTGGAAGAAAGTTTACAGATGCCGAAGTCCAAAGAGATAAAAAATTATTGCCTTATGAAATCAGGGAATCAGCTGATGGCGGAGTGGATGTTAAAATGGGGGACAAATGGCTAAATCCCGCTGAAATTTCTGCAATGATTCTGCAAAAATTAAAATCAGATGCCGAGGCAAAACTTGGAGAGACAATTACCGAAGCAATTATTACCTGCCCGGCATATTTTGACGACTCCCAAAGGAAAGCTACAAAAATTGCAGGGGAAATTGCAGGATTTAAAGTAGACAGGGTTATCAATGAACCGACTGCCGCGGCTTTGGCTTACGGATTGAACAAAAAGAAAGATGAAAAAATTTGCGTTTATGATTTTGGAGGAGGAACTTTTGATATTTCCATTTTGGATGTCGGCGCTGACACGGTTGAGGTAAAAGCAACCGGCGGAGACACGCATTTGGGCGGAGATGATTTTGACCAGAGGATTATGGATTGGATTGTAAAAGAATTCAAGAAAGACAACGGAGTTGATTTGTCAAAAGATATGCTGGCTTTGCAGAGAATCAAAGAAGCCGCGGAAAAAGCAAAAATTGAATTGTCTTCAAGTTTGGAGGCGCAAATCAATCTGCCGTTTATCACATCTGACCATAATGGGCCCAAACATCTGGATTTGAAATTAACCAGGGCAAATTTGGAATCAATGGTGCAGGATTATCTGGATAAATCCATTGAACTGGTGAAGAAAACAATGAAAGAAGCCGGGCTTGAACCCAAAAACATAAATGAAGTCGTATTAGTAGGCGGACAGACCAGAATGCCGAAAATGATTGAGGAGGTCAAGAAATATTTTGGCAAAGAGCCGAACAAAGAAGTAAACCCTGATGAAGTTGTGGCAATAGGAGCTGCTGTGCAGGGCGGAATAATGAAAGGAGAAGTAAGAGACGTGTTGCTGCTTGATGTTACGCCTCTTTCCTTGGGAATTGAAACTTTTGGGAGCGTAAATACGATATTGATACAAAAAAATACAACTGTGCCGACTGCCAAAAACCAGATTTTTTCTACGGCAGCCGACAGCCAGACATCGGTTGAAATCCATGTTTTGCAGGGAGAAAGGCCAATGGCGCAGGACAATAAAACCTTGGGGAAGTTTATTTTAGACGGCATTCCGCCAGCTCCCAGGGGCCTTCCGCAGATTGAAGTTTCTTTTGATATTGATGCCAATGGGATTTTAAATGTTTCTGCAAAAGACAAGGCAACCAACAAAACCCAATCAATCAGGATTGAGGGGTCATCCGGAATTTCAAAAGACGAGGTTGAGAGAATGAAAAAAGACGCGGAAATTCATGCCGCAGATGACAAAAAGAAACAGGAAACGATTGAAATCAAGAATACTGCGGATGCTTTGGTTTATACCTGTGAAAAAACCTTGAAAGATGCCGGAGACAAAATAAAACCGGAAGATAAAAAGCAAGTTGATGATAAAATAAATGCGTTGAAGGATGCGCAAAAGAATGATAATATAGAAGAAATAAAAACCAAAACCAAAGATTTATCTGAGACAATCCAGAAAATCGGAGCAGAATTGTATAAGCAGCAAAAGCCAGAAGAAAAACCTAAAGATGGAGAAGAACCAAAAGCTGAAGAAGGAAAATACACGGAGAAAAAGTAATAAACTAATTAAAAACTTGTTCTATGGACTATTATGAGGTTCTTGGGGTGACAAAAACCGCCTCAGAAGAAGAAATTAAAAAGGCATTCCATAAACTGGCGCATAAATACCATCCTGACAAGGGCGGCGATGAAAAGAAATTCAAAGAGATAAATGAAGCATACCAGGTGCTTTCAGATAAAACAAAAAGGGCGCAGTACGACCAGTACGGCAGGGTTTTTGACCAGGGACAGCCGGGAGGAGACCAGGGATTCAATTGGGCATGGGGGAATAGGCCTCAAGGCGAGAATATTGAGTTTGATTTTGGAGATATAGGCGACATCTTCGAGGATTTTTTTGGCGGGGGATTTGGAGGAGGGATGAGAAATGCAAAAAAAGATTCCAGAAAAGGAAAGGATGTACAAGTTGATATTGAAATACCTTTGGAAAGAACTTTAAAAGAATCTGTTGAAAAAATAAATTTAACAAAATATGTTGTCTGCCACAGATGCCAGGGTGCCGGAGCTGAAGCGGGAAGCAAGATAAAAGAGTGTTTTTCTTGCAGAGGCACGGGACAGGTCCAGCAGGTTAAAAAAACAATCTTAGGGTCTTATACAACTCTGGCGACTTGTCCGGAATGCAAGGGCGAGGGAACAATCCCCGAAAAGCCATGCAATGTCTGCAGGGGCGAGGGCAGGATAAAGGGGCAGGAAACAACTGAATTGCGCATTCCTGCAGGGATAGATACAAACCAGGTTATACGAGTTGACGGGAAAGGCGAAGCAGGGAAAAAGGGGGCAAAGCCGGGAAATCTTTTTGCAAGGATATTTGTAAAACAGCATCCGGTATTTGAAAGAAAAGGAGATGATTTGTTCACCGAGGCGGAAATTAATTTTTCGCAGGCGGCTTTGGGCGACGAGATAGAAATTAAATCATTGGAAGGGACAAACATTTTACTGGAAACACCAGCAGGGACTGAATCGGGAAAAGTTTTAAGAATTTCAGGGAAGGGGGTTCCGCATTTTGGCGGATACGGCAGGGGAAATTTATATGTGGAACTTGTGGTAAAAACCCCGAAAAAACTGACAAAAGAACAAAAGAAACTCCTTGAAGAGTTGAAAAAAGAAGGATTGTAAATTAAAAACGAAAAGCCGCCCGAAGGCGGCTTTTCGTTTTGATGTGATTTTTGTAAAAAAAAGCCGGTCGAAATAAGTTGAACCAGCTATTGATGCCAGCGGCTTGAGATTCAGTTTCGCCACCAGAAGAGGATGATAGGGGTATTATCTGGCAGACGGTCGATGAATTTCATAACGGCAACGTTTCCCGGAGATGTGCCGCGCGGGATTTCCAGCCCATCCTTAAACTGCTTGGCGCGGACGAATGTTAGCTCGGCGCCATTGCCATCTTCGCGTGTCCGCTTGCCTGGAGCATTTTTACAGTTCTCGAGCAGCATCTGCGGCGGAATAGGCTTTGCTTTGATGGTCGGTAAATCACCCTTATCAAAGTCAATTAGCTGCCCAAAGATTCTGTAGTCTTGAGTGAAGCTTAGCTGATTATTGCAATGTACTAAAGTCTTCCCCAGATCCTCCGGACTCAAAGGAATCAAGGTTAATTGAAGGTATTTCATCTCTCGCCCCCTAAAGAACATCTCTGCCACGACCCTCTCGCGGCAGAGATTACCGAATCTCACGATTCCAGTAATGCATGAGATTAACATATTTAAATATATAAGTCAAGAAACAGGTAATTTTAGAAATATATAGCTTTTATTCATAAAAAAAGCCCGCTAGAAGTCTTGCGACATAATAGTGGGTATGAATAAGTATAACCGATCAGGTTGAATATTCAGGCGGCAAAAGCGTTTTGCCGGTCTATGATCTCGCTAACCAGTTTGAAAGTGGGGAAAAGGATATTGTTCCCTTCAACAACCTCCAGAGAAAGAAACTCCTCATCAAGGAGCCCCTTAAATCCTTGGAGCACGTGCTGGGGACCCGCAAGCCAGATGTTGCTGACGGTCCGCGGTCGCGGAACGGAAAGGATCTTCGCGGGCTTTGGCGGATTTTTGAGGAATGAATACAGTCCAAATGTGATGCTCTGCATCCTTTGGTACCTTTTCAATTCCTCGGCATGCATGGCCTTTTCATTCTCGTCGATGCGCCGGGTTTCCGCGGCCAGCTTTTGAGCCGCAATTTCCCCATGCACTTCATCCATGAGCTTGGCCAAACTTACGCCAACCCAGCAACCGAACTGCTGGGAAAAAACAATCAATCTTGCCGCTGATTCGGCGTAGTCAAATATCAAGGTTCCGCGCGGAAAGCCGTAACGGAAAACCTTGATTTCTTCAGGCCGGCAAGGCATGATGCCGTCGGCCGCAAAGATTCCGTCCAGAAGCTTTCTCATGGCTTCCCCCTTAAAGAGCTGCGCCACAAGGACCTGTGGCAGGTTTCCTATACTTTTATACTATAACAATCCAAATATAATGTCAATACAAAGACCCTTTTTAAAGGGTCTTTGTATTTTTGTGCCCCGGCCGAGACTCGAACTCGGAACCAATAGCTTAAAAGGCTACTGCTCTACCATTGAGCTACCGGGGCAATAAAGTAATTAATGTAATTATATATCATAAAA
>Ga0209777_10009213_pt1 | contig 10659 bp, 17 predicted proteins | sample FrelakmetHBP12HB_FD_187147 | JGI IMG/M metagenome (GOLD analysis project Ga0209777, IMG submission 187147) | Freshwater lake sediment microbial communities from the University of Notre Dame, USA, for methane emissions studies -HBP12 HB (SPAdes)... | ecosystem: Environmental > Aquatic >... | reverse complement strand
GGCGCCCATAAGAAAGACATCATCGAAACCTATTTGAAAAACCAGGTATGTAAAGGTAAGATTGATTTAATTGATGCACAGAATTGGATAGCTACAGATTGGATCGCTACATATAAGAAATTCATTAAGAAGTGATTGACTTATATCGTAGTTGTGCTACAATATATAAATAAGATATTACGCCGCCTTAGCAGAGTGGTAATGCGCCTCACTTGTAATGAGGATATCGGGAGTTCGATTCTCTCAGGCGGCACCAAACACAACCAGGAATTATAATGGCAACATTCAGAATTGATTCTAATGAGTCTTTTACAACCGAAGTCACTATTCGTGAGAGTGATATGCATACAAAAGATGCGTATGTAAAATTTACACGTTATTACATACCAGAAGAAATTCGTGGTTGTAATGAGATGTTTTTAACACCGACACAATTAGATTTGCTCGGACGTTTTCTGATTAGGCAGGCTGATGAAATACGATTAGAACAGGCAAATCGTACATGCCAATAATTGTTCTTGTCATTTGTTTGATATTAGCTTTACCATATCTAATGATAAAAGCAATTATAGAATTCTTTACTGGAAAAATTTAAGCGGGATTAGTTTAATGGTAAAACCAGTGCCTTCCAAGCATTCGTCAGGAGTTCGATTCTCCTATCCCGCTCCAATTATAGAAGATAAATATATTCCTAGCACAATGTTGTGCGTAGGAGAAATATTATGGATCTATTAAGTTTAGCAGTCGGTATTGCAGTAGGTGCAGCATTTTCACCATTTTGGATGATGGTGTGGGGAAAGGTTAAGTCAGCAGTTACAAAGACACCGCCGCCAGCCGCATAAGTTTTTGGGAGTATAGCTCAATGGTAGAGCGACAGGCTTATACCCTGTGTAAGCCCTAGATAGGGGCACGATCTAGGTTCGAATCCTGGTACTCCTACCAATTTCTAAAGTATAGTTACAGCAACAAAAATTACATTCTTATCATAAAAGACCGGGTGGAGTTCGATTCTCCAACACTTTGAAAGAAGTGTTAGTGTAGGGGTAGCACGGAAGTAAACCAAACTATACTGAATACATATGGAAGCATGGCCGAGTGGCTGATGGCTCTAGTCTTGAAAACTAGCGACTCTTAATCGGGTCCGTGAGTTCGAATCTCACTGCTTCCTCCATAAATATAATCATGATAACATTAATTGCTGTAATGGGCCGAAATAATGAGATCGGTCTAGCAAATAAGCTCCTGTGGAATATTCCGGAGGATATGAAGCATTTTAAATCCTATACAATGGGTAAAGTTGTTATTATGGGTAGCAATACATTAGCGTCCATAGGAAAAACTTTACCTGGAAGAAAATGTATAGTTCTTACATCTAATGGCGGTGGCGGATTAGCTATCCCAGCACACAGCATAGAAGATATATTATCTATTGAACATTGTTATCCAGAATTAGTTATAATTGGTGGTGGATCGGTCTATAAACAAACTATTGATCTAGCTGATAAACTTGTAATAACTCATGTAGATGCTGAGTCTGAAGCTAACGTTTTCTTCCCCAAAATTGACTTGACAAAATGGAAGATAAATAGTACAATAGATGGGAGCAATGAAACTTATAAATATAGGTTCGTTGAATATATAAGAAATGAAGATGTTAGACATACTAAATGAGAAACCTGTCGAATCAGCCTGGATTTCTGATTTAGTTTATAATCGTCCGAATAGGACATTAACAATGAGGTTGTCGAACGGTAAGACATTTTCAATTCCAAATATTACACGAACAATGTTTGACAGATGGTTTAATTCACCATCAAAAGGTAGATTCTTTCATGACCAGATTCGTGATAACTATCAGGTAAATAGATTAAAATAAACCCGCTTAGTTCAATGGTAGAACACGACATTGACATTGTCGATACAGAGGTTCGATTCCTCTAGCAGGTACCATACAACTCGCGTCCAATGGATTGGCACCAGGCCTTCTAAGCCAGGTTCGGGGGGTTCGAATCCCTCACGCGGGACCATTAACGAAAGCAATCAATGACACATAATTTTGTATTCTTTTGGGGACCTAATAGTCCATTCTCGAACTGGTATATGAGTCCATTTGTGCATCAGGGTATGCAGTATAATTGCAGCGAGCAATATATGATGTATCAGAAGGCTCGATTATTTAAAGATTTCGATGTTGCCGAAATGATTATGGAGCAATCTCATCCACGTAAGCAAAAATTTCTTGGACGTCAGGTTCGCGGGTATGATGATGCAATTTGGATGGCTGAATGTCAGAATACAATGGTACCCGGACTGGTATCAAAATTCACACAAGATACATATTGTTTAAATACCATGCTCGATACGGGTGATAAAATTATTGTTGAAGCAAGTCCAATGGATAAGATTTGGGGTATTGGATTATCAGAAAAAGATCCGCGTGCATTAGACCAATCTAAATGGTTAGGACAGAACCTATTAGGAAAGGTACTGATGAGAGTAAGAGATGAAATTAACAACAAGTGAAATTCAATATAGGATTCTACAAAAGGAAGATGAGGTCCGTTTATATAAGGCTCATATGACATATTTTCCTCCACAGACAGTTGATGAATTATCATACACTCATTTAACTAATCTTCAAAATCAACTAAATGACTTATATGCTCAAAGAGCAAGATAAAGTATTTCAAGAAAAGTTGCAGATGGGAACATCTGCAGAAGATATTGTATATGGATATCTTATTCGAGAAAATAGTTCTGTGCAGGATTTAAGACAACAGAAACATGGCGAACATGTTGGTCCTCGATTAAAGGGAACAGAAGGTCCTATAGTATTACCGGACTTCGTTGTTTACAATAAAAATCCTAATAAAGGAGCCTATGCTGTTGATGTGAAGGCAAAGAAAGCCGTATATCCTGCATTGGGAAAACGATGTTTTACCGTAGATGATAAGTTTCTTCAATATAAGCAAGCTTCTCAAATTATGAGACTTGATTTTTTGATGATAATATTTTTCTATAATAATAGAATGTTTTTCTATAAAGATTCCGATTGTATAGGCACAACAACATTTCCTGATAAGAGTTATGGTGATGGACTTATATATTGTTTTGAATATGATGAAAGCAGGATCAGATACTAATTTGCTAGATTCCTTAGTTTAGAAATATATTTATTCTTAAAAGTTTCTTCGTTGACCGACGCGATGTGTATCATTAAGATGACCCGGGATCAACTAGACCTAATTTTGTGAATGCCCATGCTCTCTCATTACATTGGAAACATATATTGCATCTTCCGATAATTTGTTCTGTGCATGAATGAGTTAATTCTAATAATTCTGGAATATTTTCTTTATAGTAAAGATCGAGGGTGCAATCCTTAGTCACGCCCCAAAACGGTAAGGCGGCGCGACGAAAATTTGGTTGTGGAGCACGAACTGGCGCTAAGCCATTAATTTCAACAGGTGGTATTTTATTTTCAGCAACATATAGAAGATCATATTTGTTTGTATCTAATAATTCTCTAATAACAACCTTTACAACAATATTATGTGGTAAATTACCATCACCGTAGATTATAGGTTCTGGTAGATCAATATCTAGTTTGTTAGCTATCCATTTAACAATATTAGGAGAATAATTAGCGCCGCCATCGGGCCGAGGAACGGTAAATAATGTGAAGTTATGTTCTGTTTTTGCTTCCTTATTCATCTTAGCTAAGATATATAAGAGTATAGCTGAGTCTGCTCCACCAGAAATTGCAAACAGAATATTTTTCTTAGTACCTTCGGGTAAATTAATTTTAATTTCGGTTCTATTAGGTCCGCAAATATAGTTCATGCCCTTTACTCCAGTTGTTTATTTATAATGAGATAAATATGAATAAATTGTATTTAGATAAATTTAACTGTATACTTATTAACCTTATATGAGAAGTTATCTAAACAAAGATACATTTTTCAAGAAAATGAAGAAGAAACCTGAATTACAGGTAGTATTAGATAATATCCATAATTATAATGATGAACAAATCGAGGCATTAACTAGTCCTCATTTTCCACAATGGATTAAAGATCAGTTGAAACAATTAAATAAGCGTGGTGGTAAAACATCCGATGATATTGCTGAAGAAATTGCGGCTAGAATGATAGCTGCAAGTCAAAAATAAGCTGAATTAGTATAGTGATATTACACGACCCTCGTAACGTTGTGACGACAGTTTGATTCTGTCATTCAGCACCAATAGGCCTCTATAGTTCAATGGATAGAATAAGTATTTCCGAAATATTAGATTCAGGTTCGATTCCTGATAGAGGCACTATATTAATATGAAAATTTCTATAACAGGACATACCAGAGGTATTGGAAAATGTGTATATGATATTTTTCCAGATGCTCTTGTATTTTCTCGTTCTAACGGATATGATATTACCATACCAGAAATAAGAAAACAGATTTTTCTAGAATCTCGAGAATGCGATGTCTTTATAAACAATGCAAATTCAAATCCCGATTTTGGACAATTACTCTTGTTATATGAATTTTGGGAACGATGGAAAGATCAAAAGAAAATAATAATTAATATAGGATCTCGAGCTTCGGATCTCGCCTATCATGCTCATTATCCGCATTATAAATATGCAATTCAGAAATTAGCATTAGAGGGTGCCAGTAAGTATATGTCACATACCGAAAAGCCCTGTAAGGTAGTTTGTATTAAACCCGGTTTTGTTGATACAGAGAGTGTTCAAAACATAACTTCTCCGAAAATAGATCCAAAAGAAGTAGCATTATTCATTAAAGATTTATTAGAAAATAATAAAACATTTTGGATACCAGTAGTAACATTATATCCTAATAAAATATAATTATACAAATCTTAGCAGGAATTATGTTTAGCGTAATCCCTAATTAATTGAGAAATAGAATGGCATCGTATTTTACAGAAGGAAGCAGATTAAGTTTTAATGGCTTCAAAGGAACCATTATTAAAATTACAGAAACTTACAGGAAGAATGTTCTTGTAATGAAGGTTGAAGAATTTCCAACTCGTAATCCATTTCCTGGTAGGAAAGTTGAGGCAATTGGTATTTTTGAATATCCAGATGGTACACTAGAATTCATGTCGGTTATAGATTGACGATCCAAATTTTATCTGTATACTGCTGACGTTGTATAAAGCAAGATAAGTAATAGTCGAATATGGAGATTATTACACATGACGGTCGATATCTATGGTACAGAATCCTGTACATATTGTAAACAGGCGGTTTCATTATGTGAAGCAAACGCTATAGAATATAATTATGTAGATGTAGGAAATCCTACAAATTTACAAGGTTTGACAGAGAGAATGGGTGTTCGTCCTCGCACTGTTCCACAAATTTTCTTAGATGGAGCATATTTGCCGGGCGGATTTAATGGACTTAAACAGGAATTAGGTAAAAACTAAGATTTGAATATGCCAAAGAGATCAACGTACGACGAAGAAGACTTCGATTACGATGAGGATGACGACAAGCGCCAGGGCTATCGTCGTTATAAGAAAGAAAAAGAATACGATAAGAAAAAATCATGGGATCGTGAAAGTCTATACGATCATGATCATGATTATGATGAGCGTAGATAAGTAGTACACAGGAAAGTTAATTGGCCGGGGTGCCAAGCCTGCCTCGAAAACAGGTCGTGTGTTTAACGCATGGGGATCGAGACCTCAGCTTTCCGCCAAGGACTATATGAGATTTGATGAAATTGATCTATTAGGGAAACCTACACCTTCTTTCTATGAAGTACGAAAGAAGCATAATGTTTCATATGATAGATTGATGAAACAACTTTCAAAAGGTATCAAGGTCGAGTTAGAGCATACACCAGATATTGCCGTAGCACGTGAAATAGCACTCGATCACCTAAATGAATTTCCAGATTACTACGACAGACTAGAAAAAGTCGAAAAGAAATAACTCGCTATAGTACAGTGGAAAGTATAGGGGTTTCCTAAACCTTAGACGTAGGTTCGATTCCTACTAGCGGGACCATAAATGAAAAAGCCCACTCGAAGTGGGCTTTTTGTTGAACATAATTTCTTATGATAGATTTAGATCACACTGACCTGGTGCGACAGCTGGAATCAATGACCATCTGTAATCATCTGCTGCGTCTACGGCTGGATCACCTGTTGTGCGTGGAACAGAATTCGGCACTGTAAATAATGATACTCTATATTGCGCAATTGTCTTGCATGGCAATGGTGTACCACCAAATGGTGTTGCTGTGATATAGCATTGGCCAGGCGATAAAGCTCCGAGTCCATTTGCATTTACCATAAACACAATTTCTGATTTTGTTGTACCGTTGCTTACAATATAAGCAGACGAACCGGTTTGCTTAACAATATAAGCAAGTGTAGCGGTAGTGTTATCCGCCCATCTAACTCCGTTTACAACAATTTGGTTACCAGGCGTAGCTGCCGGACCGAACCATTTATTCTGAATAGGTCTTCCCATAATATTCTCCTTGAATGGGTACTCCCCGAAAGGTATCTCCATCATTCAAAAAGGAACAATTTCCTTATTGTAATATATTTATCAAATTACACCAATTGACACCTAACATGCTCTATAGCATAATAGTGACACATTGTTAAACATAGAAAGAACACACAATGAAGCTTGACGTAGCAGTTAATGAGGTAGTCCTTTCAAACGTAGGTACTACTGGCGAATTTAGAATTCGCAACTCAGCCAAGGCATTTAAGATCCTCTCCGACGGTCTTTATTCCAACAAAATTCGTGCAATTATTCGCGAACTTTCGTGTAATGCGGTAGACAGTCATGTTGCTGCAGGTAAGGAAGAACTTCCATTCGAAGTACATCTTCCTACTATCCTTGAACCCTGGTTTGCTGTTCGTGATTATGGTGTTGGATTAGATGGCGATTCCGTTGTCAATATCTACACCACTTATTTCGAATCTACCAAGACTGATTCTAATGCGTTTATTGGTGCGCTTGGCTTAGGTTCGAAGTCACCCTTCAGTTATACTGATAACTTCACTGTTACTGCTATTAAGGACGGAATCCAGCGTATTTACAGCGCCTTCATTAACGATGTAGGTGTTCCATCCATTGCAGAAATGGGAGAACAACTTACTGAAGAAGGTAACGGAGTTGAAGTTAAATTCAGTGTTACCGATAGGAATGATTATCAAAGCTTTCGTAGTGAAGCGCATAATGTGTTTACATGGTTTAAACACAAGCCGACAATCACTGGCGTCGATTCTTTTATCCATCGTGAACCTTCTATTAAGGAACGTAATATTGTTCCTGGCGTACATACTCGTGGTGATTATGATTCCTGTATTGCTCTAATGGGTAACATTTCCTATCCAATTCGTATTTCTGAACCAGTCAAGCATTTTGGTGATCTTGCATCATTGCTCGATTGCGGTTTGGTATTTGAGTTTGATATCGGTGAATTGGATTTTGCAGCATCACGCGAAGAACTCAGTTATGTTCCATTAACTATTGCGAGCATTAAGACCAAGTTGGTTGCATTGAATGCAAACCTTGCAAAGCACCTTGCAGCGAAGGCTGATGCAATTACAGGCGAGTGGGAACGCGCAGAATTCTTGTATACTGAATGTCGTACCAAGCTTTATTCGGCAGCAGTAAAGAAATATGTTATTGATACAAAGTTTCCGCTTTTTGACCCTGCTTCCTATCATGGTAAGAAAACATTCAAGCTTACCGTGCCGGATCTGGAAAAGGATGGTTTAGAAATTGTTGGTATGCATTGTTCTGGCAGTTCCAGTTATAAGACTGGAGAAGGTAGTGAATATGTAAATAGTAACTATATAAAGAATATCAATATTCCTGTAGATAAGGATGTTGTGATTGTATTGAATGATTTGAAGACTGGTTGTAGAGCCCGTGCTCGTTACCATTATGTGAATCATAATAATCACAAGTCTTCTACAGTTTTTTGTGTTTCACACAAAGATGCAGATTTGACGGTACGTCAGGTTGCGTATGATGATTTGATTAAGAAGCTTCATAATCCACCAGTAGTTGTTAAGGCAAGTGAATTACAGAAGCCAGCTCGTCGTACACCGATTTCTAATCAAGGTATTGCTACGCTTGGTCTGAAATCAGATAGGCGCTCTGGGTATGCAGATTCTTATAGTTGGACACCTTATAATCAAGAACTCGATGAGAATGAAACTTATTATTTTGTATACTTGAATAATCATACTCCGATTGATGCTGAAGGTAAGGATTTTAATATCAATGCTATCAAAGCATTAATGGATCAATGCGGTGTTGCAAGTATCTCGGATATTAAGGTTTTTGGTGTTCGTAAGAGTCGCATGAAGGAAATTGCAGAATTAGATAATTGGGTTTGGATTGAGGATAAACTTAAGATTGAAACTGCGACTGTTACTGATGCACACATTGCATCATTGGTTGCAACGGAAATGCTTGACTCGTATTACAACAAAGTTTATACTAATCACAATGTTGCAAAAATGGTTGGTCCCGATTCGGACTATGCTATCTATGTTAAAGAAACTAGTGCTATTAAGCGTGTTTCCGGAAATGCATCCCAGTTAGTTGAGTTATGCGGTGCATATGGTAAGTCGCTTCAGGTTGAAGCAGTTAAGAAGAAGATACAGGATGCAAAGGATGCACTGTATAAGAAATATCCGTTGTTGAAGCATTTAATGAGTGCTCCAGAAACAGATGTTGCAGGATATATCAAAATGGTCGATAAACAGGAGAAAGTAAATGAGTAAGGCAATCCCGTATTTGCTGCAAGGCAAGAACATTATTTTGGTAGTTGATGGTAAGAGCCACACTATTAGCAAAGACACACACATTGCCTATGGCAAGATTGTTGATGCTCTGAAGGCACAAGACTGGGATGCTCTGCATGACCTAGTTGAACCAAAGAAGGCAATCGTCAATTTCGGTAAGGGCTATGTGTCGATTAACGACAACAAGGTGTTTTGGAAGGGTCAACCGTTCCATAATGCGCTTGCAACTCGTATGATTGAGATGTACCAAGACGGTTTCCCAATCGATCCTATGGTTCGTTTCATGGAAAATCTGATGCAAAATCCATCCAAGCGTTCTGTGGAACAGGTTTATGGATTTTTGGAAAAGAACAGCTTGCCTATTACCGAGGATGGTTATTTCCTGGCATTCAAGCGTGTCAAGAGCAATTACATGGATTGTCATACCGGTACTATTAACAATAGTATTGGTCAAGTAGTTGAAATGGACCGTAACTTGGTTGATGATAATCCAGATTCACATTGTTCAACTGGTTTGCACTTTTGCAGTGAAAGCTATCTCGGTAGTTTTGGAAGCTCATACGATCCAGTAATGATCCTGAAGATCAATCCTGCCGATGTTGTTAGTATTCCTACTGACTACAATGGCGCAAAGGGTCGTTGTATGAAGTACGAAGTAGTTGGACAAGTTGGCGCAGATGTTGCTCCTAAGGATGCGTTTACTTCGGCAGTGAACAGTAATTATAACAAGAAGGTTCTTGATCCGAGTGCTGCCTGGCCATTTGCAACTGGTAATGATCCGTTGGAAGAATATGTTGATGTTCTCGAAGCCGATGAAGATCTGTACACTGTGGTTCGTGTATATGGTGGTCAAGTTGTGGCAGATGGTTTGACGCTCGATGAAGCAGAAGAACTTGTGGAAAAGAACATTCGCCAGAAGAAGGCAATGTTGATGATCCTGGACGCTGACGGCAACGAAGTCTAAGTAAATGGGGCCTTGCGCCCCATTTATCTTACAATGGGAAGAATAATATTTTCTCTACTGTTAGTTTTTTCTTCAAGTATCTTTGCAAAAGGGAATGATCTACCATCTACTGATCAGGATTTAACACCTGTTCAGGTAAGTCGAATATTTGACGAACAGAATGTAATCAGTGTGGAAGGATTATCTGACTTGGTAGACAGAGAAGATAAGGTTAATGCGTGTATTGATTCATATATTAAGAAACAATCACGTTCGTATGCCAGAATAGTCCAAAATAATTTGTATGATTTGATACATAATTTTGATCGCATAACTTCGAAGATATATGGTAAGAAACCAGAAATGGACGAAATATCATATGATGAGAAGCTAGAAGCTCTTGCAAGAGTACAATGTGAAGCGTACTATAATATGGGAGTTTTAAAATAGTTTGGTGTGTGGTTTTATAGGACCGGTTGCGTACCTGTAGTCAATAAATAGGGCCTATGTGTAAACAGTTGTTAACAGCTGACATGCTTCTATTATGGATGGTGCGGCACTTCTCCCTATAAGGAGAATGTAACCGCGGGGGTTCCGAAATACAGGACGGGGAACCGAGGTGGGGTGCCTCGGTACATACTTATGCGATAGCCGGGAAACTAGCTATCGCATTTTTTTGGATTTAATATGTTAAAGTCAATTGGATATATCGGATACGGATTTGTAGGTAAAGCCTGCCATCACGCCTTCAAACATAATACAGAAGCAATTATCATTGATCCGAAACATTCGGAAACAACCTGGAATGAATTTGCAATATGGCAACCCAGACTTACTTTTGTCTCTTTGCCTGCACCTACACTAGAGGACGGAAGCGTAGATGCAAGCGTAATTTACACTG
>Ga0209777_10009212_pt1 | contig 10661 bp, 6 predicted proteins | sample FrelakmetHBP12HB_FD_187147 | JGI IMG/M metagenome (GOLD analysis project Ga0209777, IMG submission 187147) | Freshwater lake sediment microbial communities from the University of Notre Dame, USA, for methane emissions studies -HBP12 HB (SPAdes)... | ecosystem: Environmental > Aquatic >... | reverse complement strand
AGGTGTTTGATCATGACGATTAAAAAGAAAATACTCCTAATAGATGATGACAAAGATTTTTTATTCGCGACCAAGCTTATTCTGGAGAAGGGCGGATACGAGGTATTTATGGCGGAAGATGGAAAAAACGGTGTGGAAATGTGGAAATCCATATCTCCGGACCTAGCCATCATCGATATGATGATGGAAACCTGGGGCGAGGGCTTTTCCGTATTGAACAAAATCCGCGCTACCGATACGGGAAGAAATACCCCTCTTTTCATGCTGAGCGCTGTCGATCTTCAAGGTCCTTATAATTCCTTCGAACCCCCTCCGGAATTTCCCAAAGTGAACAAAGTATTGCATAAACCTATAAAGGCGGATGATCTTCTCCAGTTCGTTGCTCAGGAACTGGGCGGCAAATAGACATGGCCGATCAATCTCGAAAACCTCTGATCCTCATTATCGACGATGAGGAAGCCCTGAGGGATGGGTGCAGGCAGGTCTTGGAAAGGTGCGGCTATGCCGTACTTACTGCTGAGCAAGGAGTCGAAGGTATCAAGCTGGCACGGGAACATGTGCCTGATATGGCCTTTATTGATCTTAAAATGCCTAATATATCGGGGATGGAGATAATGGAAATACTTTCCAAGGACATACCCGATATTGTCCTGATCATGATCACAGGATTCGCGAGCATTGTTTCAGCAGTGGAGGCCATGCAAAAAGGCGCTTACGACTACCTTCCCAAACCCTTCAACCCCGATCAGTTAAGAGCGCTAACAAAGCGCGGGTTAGACCACCGCAACCTCAAAATCGAGACGAAGAGGCTCAGAGAAGAAAAAGACCAGATGGAAAAGAACTTCATCACCTTCGTAAGCCACGAAATGCGTTCTCCGCTTGTCGTTATTCGGCAATGCATTGAGGCACTGAAGGAAATAGCGGGAGATCGCTTCGATAAAGATGTCAAAGAAATCATCGAACGGTGCAGAAAACGTATCCAGAGTCTCGAGGAAATGGTCGAACACTGGCTGGACATCAGTCGCATAGAAGATGGCACCTTTGCGCAAAAGAAAATCTCTCTGCGCCTGTCTTCCATTATTGCCCGGAGCGTGGAAGAAATGACTCCTCTCTGCCGGAAGAAGGGAATTTCTCTGGCAGCAAATATTCCCAAAAAGTTACCGGAGATAACAGGAGATGCGGAAAGCTTGGTACGGGTATTTACCAACATCATCGGCAACGCGACAAAATATACTCCGGAAGGCGGCAAAATAACCGTCACTGTTAACAACGACGAATACTACACCACCGCCAGCATAGCGGATACCGGGATTGGCATTCCCCTGGATAAGCTTCCGTTGATTTTCGAGCCCTTTTTCCGATGCAAGGGAAAAGACGAAAAAATCAGAGGTTCCGGCCTGGGACTGACTTTCTGCAAAAAAATTATGGGATCCCACAATGGTGGGATCGAAGTTTCGTCAAAGGAAGGAGAGGGAACGACGTTTGTGCTGACGTTTCCCGCCCGGATAAAGGCGGCAAAAAAAGCAACCGGAGCAATTTCTTAAATCTATTGGAAGAGTAATAGCCTTCCAGATAGCTTAATTAAAAACATTAAAGACACTTTCTATGAAATATCATGATGAAGAAAGCTATCGTTTTCATAAAAAGGATATTTCCGACAAATGCTTTTGCTGCAATCAAAATGCGCCGAGATTGCTGATTGTCCGGCATATTAAAAGTAACATGCTGGTTCACCTCTGTCCGGAATGCATGATAGAGCACAGCGATGATTACCTTTTGGATAACACCAGGCCGTGGCTTGGCCCGAAGGGAAACACGTAACTATTGAGTGCTTTTTTCCATAAAGACAAAAGTTATTTCATTGTTGTGAAACTCCGATTCCGAAAGCGAAGCGCGTCGAAATTGGCTGTTGTAATGAGACCCAAGCTTCAGAAACAGAGTGCACTGAAGGTTGCAGGTCGAATTATCCCGCAAAGCGGAGGGTATGAGACCACAAAGCTTGCTGCGAAAGCCTTTTCCGATGCTCCCTTGGGATTCATACCCGTGGTTAAGTTTTTGTGTTTTGAAAGATTTATACCCCAGTTGATTGTATAAGTATTGATTCCTTTGATCCCGGGAGCCGGTGAATAATTCATAGCGCTTGACAATTTTTTTGAATTGATTTTCGATTTCATTCATTAGGGCTTTGCCGATTCCTTGGTTCCGATATTCCGGAAGAACTATTAATCTGCTTATGTAGCAAGTATTGTCGTCATGATACGCGCGCACGGAGCCGACAATTATATTGACAATAGAAGCTTTTAAGATGGTGTGATTTTTAAATTCAGCCGTTAAGCTCTCCAGTGTTTGTTCTATCTGCGGCATGGATTTCAAATGGAAGGTTCTAGCCACTTCCAGGAATGCTTTTCTTTGTATATCAAGAATGATGGGTAAATCTTTTTTTACGGCTTTGGTAATTATTAGTTCATTCATTATAGAAATGACAAGATTATTATTTATCAAGGGTAGATTTTAATTTAATTAAGTATGCTGTCCTTGGGATTTCCCTGCATTTCCCACATAGCAGCTAGTGATGTACTTGGTATAGCTTTCCAAGCCCAACTATCCACATTTTTAACCCATCGGAAGATGTCTTCGCATCTGTAAGTTCTTCCTCTTGGTGTGCGACATATTTATTCCTGAAGTCAGTTATCTGTGCGACCGTCTGCAATAGACTTTCTTTCGCATATGAGATAAAAGCTTCTTTTATAGACTCGAATATACCGCCAACATTATCTTTGCTTGTCAATGCATACTCCAAACAAAACTGCAAAAGTCCAGACGGCCACAATCCGTTTCTGTCGATTAGTGTACGTCTTAAGTTGCTTGAATGACGTTTAAGCCAGAGTTGGTTTTTCTCATGTAGATTCTTGCAGTATGGATCGAAAAAAGCCTTTTGCTCCTGTGAGGTTTTTGGAACGTAAGGTAACAGCGCGTCTAAAATCAAACCGCGAGCGGCTTCATCCAATGGTCCAAGTAGTGAAGTGAAAACAGGTGAGAAAGAAACATCCTTTTTCTTCTCGAGGAATTTGAAAAGCACAACAGCCTGTTCAATTGCTTTTTGATAGCGTGTTGGTAGCTTCTGAAAATCTCCTGGATTTATAAAGGAATCTATACCCGCAGCCCTAGCAAGTGTTGGTTCCTCAAAAGCAAGCGCAAGCTGCGGCCCTACGTCTTCTTTGACAAGCATAGTCAATGATGGCAAACATGTCCGAATGAGATCGCCAATCTTGTTTGAATCAAATCTGTAGAAAATATCCTGCGGCACATACAAGTATTCCCATTTAATTTTTCCTGATGCCGCTTTACACCACCCCTTTGCCGCGCGCGCTTTATGGGGCACGTCTTTATCTTCGCGCCCTTTTGTTTCCACTAGGGCATAATTACCATCGGTTTTGCGCACAAGAAAGTCAGGCGTGTAGAATGCTAACCTTCCGCTCCCTATCAAATAATCAATTCTTAAGGATTGCGGGCCCGCATTCTTGCAAAATGCTTCAACATCAGGAGCTTTATCTAGAAAAGATGTCATCGCAACCTCAAACTCCCGGTTACACGGAACAAGATTGAAAGGCGTATTGGATGCTGGAATAGTTGGTCTATTCTCGGAATGCGTAACCTGAAACGGCTTCCAAGAAGTGACTGAAATCGGTTGTTCTTCGGGTAAACGTTCTTGAAGAAACGTTGACTTTGCAAGCAAAAGCGGGACAAATGTCGCCCTGACATGTTCTCGGACGTCAGCATCGGCAAGCCGATTGACGAGCCGTTGATCAAAGAGATCAAGCTTTTGTTCAAAGAGTATTTCGGTCAGGAAACTTTCGAGGAGTCGAGCAAGAACCTGATGTGTGCCCTTGAGGTTTGTAAGCTTTTCCAACTCTTCTCTAAAAAATGAGATGCCCCCAACGCCGCTTTCTAGCAGCGGAAGTTGAATCTTCATTTGTTCGACAATCTCATTAGTTATGAGATGTCTGCCCTCATATTGAATTTCGATTGATCTTATTTCGCCTATCGGAAGTGGTTTGTACTTGGAGAACTCCTTTTTAATGTCATCTAAAGTGAGATTCTCAATTATAGACGTGCGTCGGTAGCCACCGCTCAATTGCGGGATGCCCAAGTCGAGCTTTTTCAAATCCCTGTTTTTGTCAACGAAGACAGTTACTGTTGTCTTGGGAACTTTCTCAACGTCAATAATCTCAATATCAAGACCCTCTTGGCTCAATTGCTCTTTGTAAAGACTGACGAACGCACTGTGTTCGACGACTGTTACTATCTCGTTTGCCTGATCTGGGCCTGGAGGTGTGATTCGCCGTAATCCACGGCCAAGCGTTTGTTCGGGTAGGATGTTTGCCTTTGAACTGTATGGTCGGAGTGGAACGATCGTTGTGACATTGCGAACATCCCATCCTTCTCGCAACATCAACACGGAGACAATGCAGCGGTACGGACTTTTGTTTGAATCAAGCTCACGTGAAAGCTTACGAAGTTCTTTGAGGTCATCATCGCTGATTGCCTTTTCGTCTTCGACGAACACAACAGTTGCGCTCTCGCCTTTGCCGACTTTCTTCAATTTGCCTTTTAAGTTTGTGTGCAGGTTGACTGTCTTGCCGTTCAGTTCTGTGAATATTGGGTCAGTGTTCAGCCTGAGGGCAATCTTGTTCGCATCATTGGTGTCATTGGTCATGACAAACATGAGTGCTTTCTTGCCGCTTTCTTCCCATTCTTCCTTTGATTTCAACCAGCGTTCGTAGCCAATCCTGAGATGCTGCTCGTACTTCAAGGAAGCATCGTCGCTTGCACGCTCGGTCAGATTCTGACCTCGTCCGATGATGGGTGTCTTGACGATGCCGCCGTCAACGGCTTCCCCAAGAGGAGTGTCGCAAACAACGTGCTTGAAAACCTGTCCCTTGTTATCCTTTGGCGTTGCGGAGAAATCCAACTGAGCAACCAAGCCACTGCCACCACGTTTCTGCAAAGTGTCATGGAGATAGACTATAGCTTCGCTCCATGCGGAATCCGGATCCCATACATGGTGGGCTTCGTCGTTCAGTAACATCACCTTTCGATGCGAGGTGATACGGTCCCGCAACTCCTCGCCTGTGTCGAGCGCTTTGGACTTCGAAACGCTCGGACCAGCAAGGTCATACATTTCCGGCTCTCGTGTTCGCTTTTTGCTTGGGTCGTACAGGCGATGGATATTTGTCAGATAGAGGACGCCCCCTGTGGCTGCGCCACTTGATTCGTCCTGCAGAACGACAGAGAAATTCCAATCGCCTTTCCATGCTGGCGGGATCAGCGGGTCATTGTCGAAGATATCGTTTCCTCCATCCGCGGGCTTGAAATCTACTCTAAGTCGCTCGAATACAGTCAGATTAGGGGCGACAACAACGAAATGCTTCGCCATCGGTGAATCGGACTCACGCAAGGCATGGAAGTAGCTCCAGACAATTGCGAGACTCATCACCTTTGTTTTGCCCGCTCCGGTAGCAAGCTTAAATGCATATTTTGCCCAATGGTCTTCGTCGGGATCAATACCGAGTGCGGCTGTCTCACGGTTTTCGCCTCCGAACTCTGCCGTTACGGCGGAGAGAGTTGTGAGGCTACGAACTTCCATCAGATAGATAAGTGTTTCGATAGCTTCACGCTGGCAGAAATAGTAACGGAACGGGAACGATTCGCCATCTGGGGTTGTCGAGATATGGTCTCTGAAAAACCATTGATGGAGAAGCTCTCTCGTTGTGTCGGATGCACCCGGATAGTCTGTCTCACGCCAATCCCGCACGTGCCGACGCAGATTGTTGGCAATGGCAATTGGGCTTGGCCGACGGATGGAAACGATCTGAGCTGGTTCACCCTCGCGCTGAGCACGTACACGATGCTTGGTTGGTTCCTCGTGGGGGGCGAAGAGTGGTTCAAGTGCAGAGAGGTTGACGATCGGGCTACTCATAGTTTACCTCCAGAGTTATGGATGTGTCGCAGCCGAAAACGTCAACGACTTTCACACATGCTACATACTTGCCTGGTTTGAGGTAGGCGTATTCCTGACTTGAAACAAGCGGCAAGCTTCTATCTTTGCGTGTGCGGTATGCCTGCCAGTGATGTTCAAATGGCTGGCCGTCTTGATAGTCAAAGTCAACAGCCCAGAAGTCGATGAAGTCGAAGCCGCTCTTGAGGGCACGCTCTCGAAGCGCCTCAAGCTCTTTGCTCGGCACCTCAGCAAGTGATGGCAAGAACTTCGTGAGCTTGATGTCCACTGTCCGTTTGTCTTTCTGCTTGTGGAAGATGGGCTGTGCTTCAAGGATGGCAACTTCAAGGAATGGCGGCGGACTCGTCCGGTTCTTCTCCATGATCTCACGAGGGATGGGGATGAGTTTGATCTTGATTCCCTCGACATGTTCGATCTCGTTGCACACAAGCCGCAAGTCCATCTCGAACTCCCACGCTAGGCAATGGACTTCCTTGGCTCCAGCTTCCTTGGCAGCGCTGGCAACTGCACGAACTTCCGAGCGAGTGAGCATACTGTCGATGCCATCAACGTGGACTAAAGCCGGTCCTTTCCTGCCGTGCAGCAACGGTGAGTGTGCGTTTGCGAGAAGCTCTGCCCTGTAGAAACCGAGCACGACCCTGCGATGTTCTTCATCTGCACCTTTGAGCCGTTCCTTCTGCCACCATTGCCGCTCGTATCGACCAAGGTTGTACACATCAAACGACCGGTACGGCTTGCCCTCATCGTTTAACCTGCGCTGTAATTCGATTAAACGTTTGCGGGATGTGTGAATTGCAAATCGACCCAAATCGCTCATGATCCAGCGACGACCCAACCGCTCTGCCACTGCTGCGGTTGTTCCGCTACCGCCGAAAACATCGGCGACCAAATCGCCGGGGTTTGATGACGCTAGGATGATGCGTTCGAGAAGTGCTTCCGGCTTCTGGGTCATGTAATTTTGATATTCCATTGCCATCGAGTTAATGACATCGATATCATCCCAAAAATCGGGCACGTAAACGCCCTTGGCTTCGTCCTCGTAGTATTTCAATTCGGGCACATCTTCGGAATTCCAATAAATCAATTTCTTGCTATCGAGTTCCTCAAGAAGGGCCGGTGTCTTGAGCCAGTGCATTCCGTTCTTCCCTCGACTAGCGACATCAACACCGCGCCACGACTGTCCGGAAATGCCTGACGTTTTTCCGCTCGCCATGAGAGGAACGGTTCGGAAGATTCCCCGCTCATCTCGTTTGTTATAGTGCTTTTTTGACGACTCAGAGTATTCGCCAAACTGTGGATTGAATGTGTGGTGGCCGGTGGACGAATAGAACAGCAAGAAGTCCTGACTATTCCTCCATTGTGATTTTACACCGGCGGCAATTGCTGACCGCTTCCATGAAATCAAGTTCTCAAAGTGTGGAAAGATTTCATCCATCAAGACCCGTAAAGAGCCGACCATTCGCCAATCGCAATGGACGTAGATGCTTCCCTTGTCACTGAGCAACTCTTTCATCAGTGTGAGCCGCTCGAACATCATGTGCAGGTACGAGTCAATGCCTTTACCCCACATGTCTTTGAACGCCACCATTTCGAGACACGATTGGTCTTTGAAGACCATTTCCTTTTCGTCACCAATCGGCACATCCATCGTGAAATCCGTTCCCACGTCGAACGGCGGGTCAATATAAATGAGGTCGATCTTGCCTTTGAAATTATTGAGCAGGCTTGCCATCACTAACTTGTTCTCGCCCCAGATGAGCATGTTGCGAAAGTCGTCTTTCTTTTTCTTCTCAAGGAGATCGAGTCCAAGCTGGTCACCTGCGGCTTTCAATCGGCTTACTGGCTCGTCAATCGTTTCAATCTTCTGCATCGGCATTGACATACCGGCAATATCTACCTCACGTCGGTTGCCGTATTCGTCGTATTTGCCCTCCCAAATCAGCTCGGTCTTGCGTGTGCTGAGCGGGTGTGGATTCTCAGGGCTGAAGATGTATTTGTTGTTTTGATTACTCATGGCTTACAATGTACCTACCTTATTATGGAATTAGGTTTAGCATTGTTGTCAAGAGAGCATGTAACTAATTTTTATATATCCTCATTCGGTGCGGATATTTTACCTCTGGTTATAAATCAGCCTCACTCTCATCTGAGGCAATTTTCCCTTGTAAACAATTAAGTATACTGTTCCCGGAATTCTCACTCACCCAACCACCTTTTCTTCAAATGAATCTGGCGTCAGAGTTGCAGACGAAATAGGCCGACCACAATTTGGGACCATAATCGCAAATCGTTGGAAATCGCATGTAAAGGCAACTAAGAATAGCGTGTAATCCACCGCATCTGCGACAGTCATCATTTCGTACTGACCTGAAATCGGCGGAAGCTCTTTGTTAGCGTGGTTGACTATGTGAGAAATGTAAACTGTTTGGCCGATCCAGCAACCACCATAGCGCGTGGGTTGGGTGCGATTGGACCACTTTTTGAAATGACCTGAGGTGTCGGGCTTCCCATCAATAATCAATGTTCCTGAGAAAACGATGTGCGATTCCACCTCTGGTTTTGCAACGTCGTCGTCCTCATACCCAGCTAGAATAAATTCACAGATTTTTATAGGTGAAGTAGAGAGTTTCTCAGGAGCAAGAGAGAGGGTGGCGCATAATTCACTTCTCAGGTGGCCGACGTAAAATTGTAAGACATCATCGAAGGTGCCGTTGCCCGAATATTTTTTAGTGGCAGAACGAAAAATGGCGTACATCGTCTTGTGGTTGAGATTAGCTTCACCCGCCGTGATTACGGCGTAGGTTTTTCCCGCAAGATTGACAGAGAAAAGTTTACGAGCACTTTGAGACCAGCCGACTGGAACTGAAATGGGTTCAGCCAATTCAAATTCAGTTCCTGTCTTCTTGTCTTTTGCACGAACGACTACGTTGTTCCAGGTCGTTTGAGTGTCAGCCGCCAATGCAATTCCGTCCGGTACTGCTATTGCTATCCCGATACTCATTCGACTCCCTCCCTAGCTGGCTAACATTTAATATACGAACTTCGCTTTTTCCGATATTTTAATAGTTAAGTATACTGTTTCCGGAATTTCGATCATTCAAAATCAATTGACACTTGTTCAGCAATTCTTCTAATTAAATGTAAATAGGGCATTAATAAATTATCATTTTTTTCTGTCGGAAGAATAACTTTATTTTCTCTAGATTCTCTTAAATGAACAAGAACATTTCTAATGTTTTCAATATTAGTTTTTATCTCCCTGATGAAATTTTTTGGAGGATTATTTAAATTATCATTACAGTTTAATACTGGGGGTACGGAGAAACCCCCTTCAAAAGTAATTTCTTTACAGAAGTAATTAATATTAGATTTAACTTCCAGTGAAATGTCATTTACATCACAAAACTCAGAAATTAGTAATTCTAATTTCTGTGAGTCGTTATTTTGCTTAAAGTGATCTTTGAATTCATCAATAATGCTTTTTGAATAATCAGTTAAATTAAATGAAATATCAGGACTTTTTAATATTTTTTGAAGTCTTTTCTTTAATTTTTCATTTAAATAATAAAACGAACAATATTCTAATACTTGATAATAAAAAATATATTTCAATCGTATACTATCGGTTCGATTTGCAGCTAAAATTATATCAAGGATTATTGAATTTATTTGAGTGGAATTTATACTGCCCGGGAAACCACTTAATTGAGATAAGCATGGTTGATTGTATTCTTCTAATTTTTCCTGTTTATTTAAAATGACAATTGACGGCGTTTTTCTATCAAAAAAACCCATATAGAAATTAAGATGTTTTGATAAATTTATATAATCCCAATTTATTTTATCAAATTTTCCTTCTACAAAAAATGAATATGGCTTTCTACCTTTGAAAAACTTTTTGATATAGTTTGGTAATTTATCCTGCAAATAATAATCTCTTAATACATTTAAATTTCTATAATCTGAATCAGATTTACTATCTATTTCTCTAAATCCAGATGATAATAATTTTAGAATATCGGTTGGTGAATTAAAATAGCACTTAAAAGTTACTCCTAAATAGTTGAAATCAAATGCTCTTTTTATTATTGGGTCATCTTCTTTGATTACTGTGAAAATATATTCAATTTTATTGTCAGGCTTATGATAGATAGCAATGAGTTCTTCGTGCAATTCAATATTGTTTAAGAAATTAAAACCAACTGATTTATCAATTAAACAAATAAACGTATTATCTTTCCATAAATTACTAAGTACTAATTCATTGCCTTTCTCTTCAATAATAATACCATTTACTTCCATAATCATTCCCCCCACAAACTGAATTGTTACCAATTTCAATCCGGTTCGTTCACAGTCCTCTTTGGTACATATTTTATCTCTGACGTAATCACCAGAAACATTTCATCAGACAAATTAAATCGGTTTGGTTCTGCATAGCACGATAGCATAATTTGTCAATGTCAGTTAATTCGGCTTCCGCTTCAAACTTCACTACGTTCGTTTTCAGCGAGTGTCATTAACCACGGATATCTTCGATATCCTCCGCCTACGGCGGGATTGTTTCCAATCGCCTTTGGCTATTGGATAATTCGGCTAAAAAACTTCAATGCGCTTTGCTTTTGAAGTTTCAGCCTCATTA
>Ga0209777_10009211_pt1 | contig 10664 bp, 7 predicted proteins | sample FrelakmetHBP12HB_FD_187147 | JGI IMG/M metagenome (GOLD analysis project Ga0209777, IMG submission 187147) | Freshwater lake sediment microbial communities from the University of Notre Dame, USA, for methane emissions studies -HBP12 HB (SPAdes)... | ecosystem: Environmental > Aquatic >... | reverse complement strand
ACATTGCTCTCTAAAGGGGCTTATAATCTTAAATTGGAATGAAAACCAGCGATTTCGATTACGAGCTGCCTCTAGAGCGTATCGCCCAGACTGCTGCCGAGCCCCGTGACCATTCGCGGCTTATGGTGCTCTCCCGGAAAGACGGGAATATGGAGCATCGCTATTTCTATGAAGTGGGCGATTATCTTCGGTCTGGCGACGTACTGGTGTGCAATGACAGCCGTGTGATCCCCGCGAGGCTTCTGGGGCGAAAGGTTGATGGTGGAGCTAAGGTGGAGCTTCTTTTATTGAGGAGGCTGGAGCGCGGTGTTTGGGAGACGCTGGCCAGGCCGGGGCGAAGGCTCAAGGCGGGGGCAAGGGTGGAGTTGGGTGAGGGGTCTATTATTGAAGCGCAGGTGATTGAGAAGAAAGAGACTGGCACCGTTATCGTCAGCTTCCCCGATGAAGAGGCGCTGGAAAAGGCAGGAACTGTTCCCTTACCTCCCTATATACATACTCCCCTAACCAACCCTGAGAGATACCAGACAGTGTATGCCCAGGAGAAGGGCAGCGTTGCGGCTCCCACAGCGGGGCTGCATTTCACCCCTGAGCTGATGAACAGCCTTCATGGCAAGGGCGTTCGTTTCGTCTTTGTTACCCTTCACCTGGGTTTGGATTCTTTCCGGCCGGTGCAAGTTGATAACCTGGCTGAGCACGTTATACACAAGGAATACGGAGAACTTACGCCTGAGGTTGCCGGGGAACTCAATCAGGCCAAAGCTGAAGGCAGGCGGGTCATCTGTGTGGGCACCAGCGCTGTCAGGATGCTCGAGTGTGCAGCACAAGGTAGTGAAGGTGGTGTAAAGCCTTTCACAGGCTGGGTAGACCTTTTTATTCGGCCTGGACATCGCTTCAAGATGGTGGACGCCTTAATCACCAACTTCCATCTGCCGCGCTCCACGCTGCTGATGCTGGTGTCTGCCTTTGCGGGCAGGGAGCTTATCCTTCAGTCCTATCGTGAAGCAATGAGGCTGGGCTACCGCTTTTATAGCTTCGGCGATGCGATGCTGATTATCTGAGGGGAAAGTTTTAGTGGTGAAGGAGCGAATTGCAAGGTTGAAGATATTGGTATCGTTCCCATTTGGTTGATTTTGCCTTGTGTGCTATGTGCGATGTCAACCAAAAGTAGACGATACCTTCTTATGCTGAGGCGAGCTCCGTGTAGCGAAGATGCAGGGGCAGTTGCTGGACCTGCAAGGACGATCATGGAAAATCTGGCAAGATTGAGAACTCGCCTCCTTCTTAAGATTCAGGCTATCCTCTTGCCCGGTATCGGTGTCTGAGAAAGATAGACCTCATCTACCTTTATGACCCCTATCTGCTTGATATAGACCTGGATCCGTGGAGGGGGCAGGTGATTTGGCCTACACTTTCTATCTGGGGCATGCTACACTTCAAGGTGTGAAAGCCTATTGAAGGCCTTCACCCAGGAGGTGAAGATGCGTTTTGAGATAGTGCAGGGTGACGAGCAACTTTCCAGCCATTCAGGCTTGGCTCTGGTAGGGGTGATATTGGACAGAACCAGTATTCGGAAGCGATTAGACGCGGTAATGCTGCCAGAACATTCATTTCCGGAGATCAGCCATGGTGAGGTGGCTACAGCCATGATTGGGCTCATCTGCGTGGGCAAGCCCGACTTCGATGCTATCGAGGCCTTTCGGGATGACCCTTTTTTCATAGAAATCTCCGCTGGATACCCGCTAGCTTGCTGGCGGGAGGAAAGCGGCCAGTTCCCGTCAGATGAACAGCGTGGCATTTGCCTGAATTGAATATCATGGGTACGAAGGTAAGTTCCTCCAACTACGTATGCAATTCCCAGTGACTACGCATGTCAGAAAACCTTAAGATGCCCCACAGCTTGCTGTGGGGTGATTCACTCAGTCCCTGGGGCTGGATTCAGTACCATCCAGCCCGACCCTCAGGCAGCGACTGGATAGCGTGAAGGGTGCCTTCAACGACATCATTCTTGAGGAGTCTGCGGGGATAGTAGGACGGCTTGCTCCGGCGATTACCCCCTGCCACGGCAAGCTGGTGGCAGTGGACATTGACGTCAGCCCGTTCGACAATTCCAAGACGAAGAAGGAAGGAGTAAGCTGGACTTACAAGGGGTTTGATGGCTATGCCCCCATCTTCGGCTATGTGGGGGAAGAGGGCTACCTGGCGAATTTGGAATTACGTCCGGGAAGTGAACATTGCCAGAAAGGGACGGAGGCCTTTCTGAGGCGGACGCTGCGGTATGCCCGTCTGATGAGCCAGGCGACCTTTCTGGTGCGCATGGACGCAGGCAATGACAGTGTGAGCAACATCAAGGTATGTCGGGAGGAGAAGGCCCACTATATTATCAAGCGTAACCTGCGTCAGGAGACTCCAGAGGAATGGCTGGAGATAGCCAGGGAATGTGGTGAACTGCAGGAGCCACGGCCGGGCAAGCAAGTATGGATGGGAGAGCGGTATATACAAAGGCCAGAAATTGAGGAGCCTCTGAGGATGGTGTTCTGCGTGACGCTGCGGACGATGGAGGCTGATGGGCAAGCGCTATTGATCCCCAGGATAGAGGTGGAAACCTATTGGACGTCGCTGAACGATGATGTGGCGACGGTGGTGGAGCTGTACCGAGCTCGTGGTACCAGCGAGCAGTTCCATAGCGAGTTAAAGACAGACCTGGACCTGGAACGATTGCCGTCGGGGAAATTCCAGACGAACGAACTAGTGCTGCTGTTGGGGATGGTGGCCTACAACCTGTTGAGGTTGATTGGCCAGGAGAGCCTGCGGGAGGCCGATGCCCCCTGTTCGGAAGCAGGTTTCACGGCGCCGGTTGCGCAGCGTGATGCAGGACCTGGTCTATCTGTCATGTCGCTTGGTGAAGCATGCACGCCGTTGGATGCTGTCCTTCGGACGGAACTGCCCTTGGCTCAAGACATGGCGGCGGGTATACCTTCGATTCGCGCTGACCTGAGGAGTAACAACACCGCAAGCCTGTACCACGAAGTAGGACGTCATTAAGAGTGACTTTCCAGAGGGAAGGTGTTGGCCAAGAGGAGCAAATAATCTGGTATAGAGGCCGTTGCGCGCTGATTTCCAGCGTTTTTCGGGACGCGCTTGACAAGAGTTGCCGACAGACCCATAACACACCAGGGTCGAGATGCCTGAAATGGTCGAGGAGCCGATAACTGTTTCATCCCTTCACGGATTCAGGACTATGTCTTTCCCCGGGATTTCACATTTCAACTCACAATGAGGCAATCCTCATCCCTCGCTGCTGTTTCCGCCAATAACGTAACGTGGAAACTGATTACAAGCAATGCTCACAGGGAGTTTAGTCTGTAAGACAATATCTCGATTAGATAAGGGATAAAAATCTCAGGAATTCTAGGACAGCATTTTATGCCATACTGTATCCATCTCTGGTTCTCTCGGGGCGGTGGAGCAGCAGTAAGTAGCGACTACGCTTTCGGGGCATGTTTCTTAGACAAATGACCTACGATTGGCACCAGCCAGCGTTCCACATTTTCTGCACTCATCGGCTCGTTAGAGGGAGTAATGTGGGGCTGCTGACGATACAAGATTGTTTGGCTTCAACTTCGTCTGATTTACACACCGAAGGCCGTATTAAGCCGGAAATCAGGCGCTCCACAAGTAGTTGGCTTTGGCTGCAGGGGATTACAATTGAGATAGCATACGTTTTCCAGTGTATTGTCCTTTGTTTGATAATGCGACTTTGAATCCAGAAGCAATAGCAGTACAGGCCCTTTTCTCTAAATGTGCTACCCTCTGGGTAGACCCAGGGTCCTGGTAGCGATAATCTGTCTCTGGATCTCTGACGTACCACCAGCGATCTTGTAGTGCGGTGATTCCTGATACATATGCGCAAACCACCCGTAGAGCTCTGCCCATTTCGAGTCGCTTGTTAGCTCCCCGTAGTGTCCAAGTATCTGCATACCGGTTTGGGCCAAATCGTACACCGTCTCGGTGCTGAGCAACTTAGTTATCGCCACCTCAGTCAGGGTGAACATCTTATACACCTGCATCCAGGAGAGATGGTAAGACAGGACTCTGGTCACGGCGAATCTCATCTCCATCTCGGCAAGTTTGCGCCTGATGAGTGGGTCAGCAGATAGAGGCTTGCCATTGCTCTTCGTCGTCTTCGTCGTCTTGACATACTCTATCAGAAGCTCCAGAGGGCGATGGAATCCGCTGATTGTGACTGCTCGTTCGAATAGAAGGGCGGCCCCTATGATGTAGAACCCCTGATTAAGGTCACCAACCAGGTTTTCCTTGGGGACACGGACATCGTCGTAAAAAACTTCGTTTGAATGATAGCCGGCCATGTCGCGGATGGGTCGTACGGTGACCCCTGGGGTGTTCTTGAAGTCCACGATGAGCAGTGAGATACCCTTGTGCTTCTTAGGGTTCTCTAAGTCGGTTCTGACCGCAATCCAGCCGTAGTCAGCGAAGTCGGCCTTGGTGCTGAACATCTTCTGGCCGTTGAGCAGATAATAATCACCCTTGTCCTCTGCCTTTAGAGACAGCGAAGCGAGGTCTGAGCCTGATCCAGGCTCGGTGTAGCCCATGGAGAACTCGATTTCGCCGTGGGCTATCTTTGGCAGGTATTTCTTCTTCTGCTCCTCGTTGCCGTATATCAGAAGCGTAGGCCCTACTACCATCGCACCGATCACGGCGAACGGCGCGGGGGCGAAGGCATAGGCCAGCTCATCCTGGATGACGTAGTTGTCTAGCGGAGAGGCAGCCATGCCACCCCACTCTTTGGGATACAGGGGGCAGAGCCAGCCTCTTTCTCCCAGTCCCCGCAGCAGTCTCCAGGTGTCGGGGCTGTATGGGCGGTCGAACTTGAAGTCGGTCCTGCTTTCCTCTGTGACCTCCTTCTGGAGGAACTTCCGCACCTCAAGGCGCAGACGTTCTTGCTCTGGCGTAAAACTGAAATCCATTGAACAAGCCCTTTCTTTAGAGATTTCCTCTTAAATAACCGGACCTGGTCCTGACTGCTCTATTTGTCTGTTAGCTGGCTTGGCCCTTCGATTTTTGAAGTTGTTATTCCAGAACACCTTCTTTGGCCAGTGCTGCCATTCTATCCCGAGATAGGCCAAGCAGTTCACCAAAGACGTAATCATTGTCCTGACCTATCCTCGGCATGGGGTGGAACCGGATCGGAGTCTCAGAAAAATGGATGGGCTCAGAAATGCACATTATTGGCCCGGATTCAGCCCACTCTGACCCGGGCTTTCCAAATTCGGGAACTATGTATTTGGTATCCTTGTAGTATCCGCGGCTTCTCAAATGTTCGCTCTGTGCCAGGTCTTTGCCCTGGGCAACAATGCCTGCAGGAACTCCTGCTGCCTGCATCATCTCCATTACTTCAGTAGCATCACGATTGATCGTCCACTCTGCCACCAGACGGTCCAACTCGTCAACATTTCTCAACCTGTCAGTAAGGGTCGCGAATTCGAGACGCTTTGTCCAGGGTGGATTGCCGACAACGTTGCAAAAACTCAGCCACTCGGTGTCGGAACTAATGGCGATCAGGCACCATCTATCATAGCCGCGGCAGGGATAGGCACCGTGCGGAGCAGAGTAAGGGTCCTTATTCTCCATACGGGCAGGCAGTACACCGTTCGCCTGGTAGTTCAGGATGGCAGGGCCCGCGGTTACAACGCCGGTGTCGTTTAAGGCGCATTCGATAACAGTACCTTTGCCTGTACGCTGGCGCCTCTCAATCGCACTTACTACAGCCAGTGCTCCAAACATGGCAGTGTGAAGATCGGAGTACGGGGGATCTGTGGAAGCGGGCATCTCAGGAGTCCCACTCATCTGAGCCACTCCTGAACTATACTGCGTAAGCATACCGTAGGCCCTGTAAGCGCTGTAAGGGCCCGTCGCACCGAAAGCGTTCTGCCATAGAATAATAAGGTCCTTTTTCATTTTCCTCAGGCTCTGGAAGTCCAGACCCCAGCTCTTGAGTGTTTCAATACCGAGATTGGTCATGAAGATATCGCTTATACATATCAGTTTCTTCAAGATTTCGTGAGCCTCGGGCTTACGAACATTCAAGCTCGCGCTCTTCTTCGTTACCAGCCTGTTTCGTATTATGAGGCCTGATCCCCAGGGAGGAGGCAACCACGATTCGTCTATCGCGGTATTGCTCTGAATTACAATGACTTCGGCTCCCATCGAAGCCAGTACACGCCCCGTCGTGGGAACAGCAGCGAAAAGCGCAAGCTCGACTACCCTTAACCCCTCGAAAATTCCTCTAGTCGCCGATTTTTCCGTTATCTGCTTCTTATCCATTTTTAAATAACGCCTGCAGTGCGTAGCACTTCCAGATCATTGTCATTGTAGCCTAGCTCACCACTATAGACTCTCTTGTTGTCCTCACCAAGCAGTGGCGCCGCCTTCCGCGGCGGCGGCATATCGGCACAGTAGATGCCTTCTCTGGGATATTTCATGGCACCGACTACGGGATGGTCCAGTTCCACCCAGAAGTCACGTGCCGCCAGTTGGGGGTCGACAAGCAAGTCAGCAACACTGTTTACCGGGAGAACTGCAATCCCTCGTTTCTGGCCCTCGTGGAATAGTTCCTGTGCAGTGAACCTTCCTGCAAAATCCAGTAATAGAGCTTCCAACATATCTCTATACTCATAGCGAGCCAGAACACCACCCTTATACTTATCCTCTAGGAGTTCCTCATTGCCAGTTACTTCGACCATCCATTGGGCCAGTGCGTCCCACTCCTTAGCACGTACAACATATATTCCGATCCAACCATCCTTACAAGAATAAAGACCTCCCGGGAAGTTGTACTTGCTTGTGGGGCCCTGTCTGATGACATTTTCCTTCAGCAGATGCCAGCCGGCCTCCTGGGTATTCTCACTACAGTAAACGTTCAAAGTTTCCTGCATCGAAATGTCTATATATTGTCCCCTCCCTGAGATGGCGTCACGGTAATAGAGAGCCGCTACAATCGCCACTGCTGCATACTGAGACGGGGCAAAGTGGGACTGTTCGTCACCGAATCTGATTGGCAGCCCGTACGGATCGCCCGTGACTTGCATGAAGCCGCTCATGCCCATAACTATTAGGTCTGACGACTTGTAGTTCCTGAGTGGACCTGTCTGGCCGAAAGGGGTTATTGAAGTCATTACAAGTCTGGGATTGAGTTCTCGCAGCACAGAGTAGTCAAGCCCGATACTGGAAAGGTATCCCACGGGGAAAGTCTCCAGCAACACATCTGACTTCTGCACAAGCCTTCTAAAAATAGCGCGACCATCTGAATGCTCGAGACTCAGCGTTACAGAGCTTTTACTCGTATTGTAGTAGAGGAAGTATAGGCTCTTCTCAGGATGGATCTCATTGTTATAGAAAGGCCCGCGAGATCTCATCCTGTCTCCGCAGGGAGGTTCAACTTTAATTACATCAGCGCCGAGGTCGCCAAGGAGTTTGCCGCAATAAACACCTTTCTCATCTGCAAGATCTAAAATCCGATATGAAGGCAAAAATCCCGGCCTTTTCTCTTTCTTCTTTGGCACTCCGTTATTGCTCCCGTTCAACTAATATGGGCAAACTAAGGGGACTCGAATTTCGCGGCGCTCCAGACTAACTTAAGCTGAGCAAAGTATTCAGTACAATCGCTCATTCCGCCAGACTAGGCGAGCCTCTGCTTTGTCCTGGTAATAATCTGCTCCTGCACTTCCGTGTTCATGTCCACAAAATAGGCGCTAAACCCGGCAACCCTGACTATCAGGTCCTGGTGACTCTCCGGACGGACCTGGGCATGTCGCAGAATTTTATCGTCGATAATATTGAACTGAATATGATGAATCCCGAGATCAACAAAAGTCCTGAGATAAGCCACGAACTTCGACTTGTTGTCGCCTTCAAGGAATTGAGGCATGACTCTCTGATTGAACAGGTGATTGAATGTTACCATAGGGTCTATCTTGGCGACAGATTTGAGCACAGCGGTTGGTCCTTTCTTGTCCGTGCCGATCTCCGGGGAGACGGTGCCATCATTAAACAGGCCACGGTCCTCCCTGCCGTCTGGCGTTGCCCCAGTAAGCCCCGCGAAGTGGAAATAGGCGGCGCCTCCGCTTCCATCACAGGTGACATTGTACCCGTATATGGTTTTAAAACTCTGCATCGTCTGGCAAGTCTTGATGTGAACATCCCTGGCGAAAAGGTCAACGTAATCGTCATCGTTGCCGAATTTGGGCGCATTCAGAAACATACGGCGCAACTCCTCGTGGCCTTCCCAGTTGTCCCTGAGAGCCTGCAGAAGTTGTGCCATGGTGACCTTCTTCTCCTCAAAAATGAATTTCTTCATTGCCACCAGCGCATTGACGACAGTTGTGTGCCCAACGGGCTGTATATTTGTCTTATGCCAGTAATGAAGCTCCCTGACATCCATGGCATTCTCGATGCAACCGTCGAGCAGAGCGGAGTTGAAAGGCTGGGGCAGCCACTGTTCTTCAATAGCATCAGTTATGTTGCTGAAAATTACAATCTTCTCAGTGAAGAATCTCACTTGTTCAAGATAGGCTTTGATCATATCCTCGATCGAGGTAAAGGTAAGGGGATCGGGGGTAGGAGCCCCTATCTGTTTACCGTCGAAGAACTTGTAGTCTTTCCCCTGATACAGAGCATATTCCAGGCACTTGGGGAGCATAAACCCTGGTCCAGCAATGGCACGGTGCCCCATAGGCTTGCCGACCACAGTGTGTCTCATACAATCCTCGACAGCCCAGTTTCTGGCATCCTCTACTGAGAACCCTTTACTCATCAGGTACGGTACCATATACTCATCGTTAAAAATGCCGTAGTGGCCCGAGTCCTCCCTCAGGATATCTGTGAACCGGTATAGAAACTCGTCAGGTGTGTTGCGGTGGAGCCTCACCACCATCATGGGCTCAACCAACCTCATGTCCTTCACGCTGTTCATGATTATATAGGTCAGTTCGTTGGTAGCGTCCCGTCCCAGACGATCCTGGCCGCCGATGGTTATATAGCGCGGGGTTGTATGAGCGCCACTGGCCATTATCGGCGCATTGAAATCCGTGAGTTCGGTAATCTTTAGCCAGATGTGCTCTATTAGCTCCTGAGCTTCCTCTGGGGTTATTCTTCCCGCTTCCTTGTCCTTCTTATAGGCCGGATACCAGATGTAGTCAACCCGATCGCCGATCCCCACGGTCTGAATATCGAGTATTCTGACCAGAAGCATAATCAGGAACCAGCACTGCAAGGTCTCAAAGAATGTTCGCGGAGGGTTCCCTGGAACCCACTCACAGGCCTCTGCGATCTGCTCCAGTTCTTTCTTCCTCTTCTCGTCTTCTTCTGCATTGGCCATTGCCCGGGCTAATTCAGAATACCTTTTCGCCCACCTGATAGCTGCTTCAACGCTTATGATGACAGCTTCCAGGAAAGCCTTCTTCTTCAGGAAATCTCCAGGGTTATCGCGGATCAATTCTCTATCGGCCTTGATTTCGTTTAATTTGTCCCGAGTTTCCTTAAGTATCCCGTTCAAACCAACTCTAAATATCTTTTCGTAATTCGGCATCTGGCCGGAATGCGCGCCGTGCACCCAGATAAATGCCCCATGATTCATATAAGACCAGTAGGGCTTGTCTTCCTCTTGCACTAGAAAGCGCTCAGTCCCATGTATCGACTTGTTCATCCAGTACTTGTTGATCTCGTGCATCTCGGCTCGATGTTCGTCGGACAACATTTCCCTGTAACCCATATCGATAGCCTTGTCCACCCAGCGGCAGTACAGCTCGGGATAGCTGATTGTATGATCAGGAGTTATAGCAGTGTTGCCCACAATCCGGTCATGCTCGTAAATATATAGGGTCATGTTATCGAGGTAATTTGCCATTGCCTTGGCCCTCCTGAGAACGATGGGGTCCCCGTCGTTCTCCTTGTAGGCCTGTGTAACAAAACGGGCGCGTTCGATATCAAGCTTCAAAGTTCGCCGAATGTGACTTATCTTGCCCAGTCTCTCTTCCTCCTCAACCCTATAGTCACGTTGTCCCATCATTGTTCTGTAACGGAACTGGTCTGCCAGTCTTTGAGTCAACCTTTTCTCTGTTGTAACAGCCATTTCTGACCTCTCCTCCGCCTTATTCAGAAATATCGAATAATAGTGCTTGACATTCCAAAAGCTGTATCGAAAGGTATGATTAGTGGTTCGAATGGAGATGCTATCAATGCGTTACCTTACATTTACCACTAATTCTCGAATTTGTCAAAAGGAGTCAGGAGGGGTACTGCTCAGTAGTTGTTGATATCATCTCAGAACAGCCTTATCTTTCCTGTAAAGAAGCAGGAGATGTAAGTGAACATGGAAGAGTGCCAACACAAACCCAAGAGGAACCCCATGAAATGGCGAGAGTTGTGGTAACTGTACCGACAGGCATTCATAATGCGAGTTAGCCTATCGCAGCACCATGTGGTGCTTCACGGTGTCGTTGGGAGGGGAGGTCTCGAACCGCCGACACCCTGATTAAAAGTCAGGCACTTCTAACTCTTCTGCAATCTGTACCTTAGATTTGCATCTCTGCCTGAATATTTCATGACCGTACCAAGCTTAATTCCAGATAAGTTTGACACTCTTTAAA
>Ga0209777_10009210_pt1 | contig 10665 bp, 8 predicted proteins | sample FrelakmetHBP12HB_FD_187147 | JGI IMG/M metagenome (GOLD analysis project Ga0209777, IMG submission 187147) | Freshwater lake sediment microbial communities from the University of Notre Dame, USA, for methane emissions studies -HBP12 HB (SPAdes)... | ecosystem: Environmental > Aquatic >... | reverse complement strand
GATTCATGGGCAACATTCTGAATAACGCTGAACCCGCTGACTATGATATCTTTTTCGCCGCGCAGGAGATTCAGCAATCGCACCTCTAATGCTTCATCAGTGCAAATCATAGCCAGCTTGATCATCTGTTTTCCCTCCGTTTTTTTCCGTCATTTGGCCGGTTGCCGTATAGAAGCCCCTTCGCAGTGGTGTCTCTTATCGGACAGGCGTTTCCTTACTCTTTTGCCAAAGTTCGTCAAGGATGATGAACCTGCAAAAAACCGCACATGCCTTCACCAAAGTGAACGCCTTGATGACCATGAGTACTATAGTTAAGACCACTTGCGTAATCCGGGTTGAGAATAGCCGAATTTATAATTATGTCAAGAGCTAATTGATTAGGATTACTTAATTAAAGCAGAAAATCCAAGATCTGGAATACCAAGGAAGCCGTACACAAACGGGCGGTGGAGGAAATTAGGAGAAGAGACTCGAAATATCAATCCCGCGTCTTGGAATCCCTCGGCTCCTGCAGGAGGGGGCTCCACCAATTTTCAGTCTATCCAGCTGACAAACCCATCCCTTTCATAGCGTTGAAACGCCTTATCCAGCAATTGGGGCTTTTTTTCTGATTCGTTAAAATACAGGTTTGCCGCATCAATCAAATCGTTACGAAAACTGCCGGCATTCAAGACAATGTAACTATTATGACTTACGGTAAGATGCCTCTCGGGTTCATTGAAAGTCAGTTCATATATTTTGTTTTTGATCGTAAATTGATGAACCAGACCGTTTCGCAGACTATCGTAAATGCCCTTGGCATCGTATCGACCCCGCGGCCGAAAATACTCCTTGATGAAGCCGACATATGCCTGCCTGCCCATTCCGATCTCCCTGCTTTCGCCCCACCAGAATCCGGAAAGATAGTCGATGCAGCAGGACATGAAGACAAAACCAATGAGCATGTCATCCATCTGTAAAGGAAACTTCTTGATGGGATCAAGGACAAGGTAATTGAAGTGAGGCCGAAAATCCTGAAACCAAATACGCTTCCCGTCAGGGATGTTCAAATATTCAGAAGCACCTTTCACAATACCCTCATCATTTTACACCTTGTATTCCTGAGCTACACTTTAGTCCATCCAATGCCAAAAACAACATTCTCCCATGAAAATAATTTGCCGTCGCATCGGATATATTGAGAAGCAAAAAAGAATACTCTAATGATGCTCAAATCCTTCGCTGAGGCTCAGGATGACACTCCCTTCTCACACATGCCGGATGCAGTTTTCACCAGCACCAGGTCTGCTTGAAGGATACGATGTAAGCAGTCGTTTTCTCATCATATATCAGACCGGCAAAGGGATTGTAGATGATGTCCGTAAAGTTCGTGGCGTTGAAGACCTTGCTTTGATTGTAGTTGACCGTGTACTGGGACGTCATATAGGTGAAGGAAAGATCAAGATAGTCGGGTTTGAGCATCTGCTTCAGGAGGTCGAAAAGCCCCTTGATTTTCCGGTCGGGCGCATCCTTTCTTTGATCGATACCGAGGCCGACGGAATAGAGATCCATGTCCCCTAGAGGAAGCGCACCGAAATAATTTGGCGAAACGGAAGTTGGCCGGTGCTCGTAGCCCAGGCGCAGGGTGATCGGATCGAAAGGCTGAAGCTCCAGACCGTAGCTTAAATGCCAGGTGTCCTTGAAGTTGTTTGCCATTGACAGCGTTCTTAAACCGTTTTGGTAGCCCATGAGTCTGGCAAGTTGCAGGAGCGGCATGTCCCGATCAAAGACGATGTCCATGGATTTCCATTCCGACCAATGAGTCCAGTTGGCGTCCACAAGGAATTTGATGCGGCGGTAGGGCTGGAGCTTGATGCCAAATTGGGCACGTTCGGGGTACGGGATTGTGATCGACATGTATCCATCATCTTCGCTCGCAAGGTGGTGCGGCAGGCCGAGCATGGAGGCAATGATGATCGTCAGCGGCGACGAACCTAACCAGTTGATCATACTCTGCATGTGAGGACTGTAACTAAACGTGTACCTCCCTTTCATGTCGGCCTTGGCTTCGCTCTGATAGACGGCGCCGAAGGACACCCAACTGAAGGGCTCCCAAAGCAATCCGACATTGTAGGAGGTGTTCAGGTCGTCTTGGGCGAAGAATTTAAGGTTGCCCATTAACTCATAGGGGCTAAGGCCGCCCCCGAACCAGGGTTGAGGAAGCGTCAGCTCCGAAAGGATCGGTATCTCCAGGCCTCTGGTGGATTGCCCGAGGGCGCCCGTCATGGCCACCAGGTCGTTCGGGGAGCGCATCTGCGTATTAAATCCCATGAAGGATAGTCCCCAGCCGAAGGACGCGCCGACGGAGAGGCTATTTGTCAGCCGATAGGAGACGCCGGGTCCCAGCACAAGGCGGAGAATGGACGTACTCTGGCCGAGGAAACGGTATGGGTCGTCGGCATTGGGGTGTTGCATGCCGGCCCCGAAGGGCACATAGACGGCGAAGCCGTAGGCAAAGGGCGAATCCTTGTCATGATGGGCGATCCCATTATAAGGCGCTATCATGGGGATATTGTTCACGAAGGGTAGTTGCGCCGTTGGTGTGGTGGAACTGGCATGGCCCGCCTCGGGATCGATGCCGTTATTGAACCAGCCGCCGAAGGGCGCCCACGGCTTGCCTGTGGCGGGGTCCGTCCCCTGGGTGAAGTTTCCCTTGATATTGAGGACAGGGACGTAGAACATACCCATTTGGAATTCCGTCCCCCTGACGCGATCCAGCCCGGCGGGGTTGTAATGGACGGACATGGGCCCCTCAGGGTCTGCGGTGACGGAGTTGCCCAGCGACATGGCCCGCGTATCGATGGCCAACTGCTCAAAAAGGGCAGCGGCTCCGTCGCGGGGAAGACACAGGAGAATCCAAAGAAGAATGATAAACCCGTATCGTTTTCGTTTCATAAGTAGTCCGATCATCGACATCCTGCTCAAAAAGTAAAAGGCAGACGGAACAAGAAGTAAAAATCCGCATCATCCTTCGTCAATCCAATACCCAGGGAGAACGACAGCGTCGTTAACGGCGAAAGGCGCCAGCCCGTCCCGATGATTAGGGATGCTGTGGTGAAGGCCGGTGATGTTGAAACCGTACTAGTGTTCGAAAAATGATAGTCCGTGCTCATGTGGTATCCGCACTGAAACTGGACGTTCATCGATAGAGCGTAGGTCATGGCATAGGCAAAGCCGATGGCGGCACTGAAACCCATGCCCGGATCAACCTCATCCAGGATGGCGCCGCTAATGTTTTGGGTGAGGCCGCTGCGCACGAGAGGGTAGGTAGCGCTGATGGAGCCGAAGGCCATGGCCGGATCGATGGATTTGCTCACGTTCACGCCCAGAGAGACGGCGTACAGGCCGCCACCCGTCGGCAGGTCTGTGTCGCGGTCTATCTCGTAGGGGCTCCGTCCCGTGGGGAGGGTAACCGCCATAATGATTGTCGTCGTGGGCCAATCGCCGCTGACTTTAAAGGGCTGGTAGTCCAGCGTCAGGGTTATATCGCCCAAATCGCTGTTGTCCTTGGCCGTGGTACTTCCCGTCTTGTCATAGACATAGACGTAAGGAACGCTGATGTCGGTGGTGACGTTGCTGCGCAGGCCGTACTGAACGTCAATGTTGTTAGAAATCGTATGGTTGGCACGGGCTACGACTTGCGTGGCGGAGATGATCGTGCTGGAAGAGACATAATCGTAGCGCAGGCTATAGTCCAGTTCGATTTTTCCCTTTTGCATCATGGTGTAGTCCCGTCCCGCCGCCGTCAAAACGGCCTTTTCCTGATCCGCTTTCTCCTCCGTTGTAATGGTAAGCTTCTCGCGGGTGCGACCCATTTCCTTCAGGGTGTCCACCTGCTTCTGGAGGTCCTGAAGTTTCTGGTTGATATCCTTAGGCTCTTCCGTAATCGTTTCTTTGTTAACGTTTTTTTTCTGGATATTTTCACCGCTCAGTTTTTGCGGTTCCTCGACGATTTTGGGCCTGTCTTGTGCCTTAGCTTCCAATATTTTTTCATTTTTTTGTAAAGCTTCCGGAGAACTCTTTTCCGATTCCGCAGAATCAGCTGCCATTAAGACGGTCTGATTTTTTATTGTTTTGCGACCGGCGGGCGGCGATACACTGCCGGTCAAATCCTTATCGGTTCCCGCCTTACGATACCCGTTAGCGATGGCCTGCTTTTCCGATTTAAAATATATCCGGTGATTTTTTTTGACCTTATTGTAACCGGGCATTCCGAACAAATGATAGCTTTTAGTATCTTTATTCCCGACAATGAGCTTTTTCGTGGATTTTGCTTTTTTTGTGGCAACAACAGTTGACAAAGTTTTATCGGATGCCGTAACAGATCCCGGCGAGGTGGTCTTGGTCTGTTGATCTTGCTTCTGTACAGGTGTTTGGGCCAAAGCCGGTGTGATCATCAGCGAGGAGATAATCAAAAGGGTCATCAGGATTAAGCTTCTCTTCATGAAATGGTCTCCTTTGCATGCAAATTTACACTGTCTATGGTTGCCTTGCTGTTGCCGGCAACAGCAAACATCCCCGTGGGCCGCCGTTGACAAAAGTCTAATAAATACCAACCGATAGTTTACTTAAAAAACATTAACCGTACTTTGGATTCTGTCATCCGCCAACTTTTTTATTGGACGTTCAAACTATAGTTATTTTAATACTCTACTTGATTTTAATTTTCAACAAAAAAGTTTTCTTCGCAATAACCCTCACCAGAATCATTCTAAACCAATGATATATAATAAAGGAATATTAAGTCATGGTGCTCCTCGCATCGTTGGCGGTGCGTTGAAGGCGCGGTCAATGCGATAATTGTCCATCGTGCCGAAAGGCGGCGAAAAGGTGTTGAGGGCTTGTCTCGTGGCGTCTAGATCGATGAACCGCATGTCCTCATCCTTGAGCATGAGGGCGCTGTGGATGATTTCGCCGTCGTTAACGACGAAAGCGACGTTGCGCTGCCACATCTTGCGGAAATCTTTCACGGAAAAACTGATATCCCCCATAAAGGGGTCGGCCAGAAAAACGTGATCCTGAACTATTCCCCGGAAGACGCAGAAATGCTGGTAGCCGAAGATTTCCATCGGCACGATGCAGGGCTTGCCCATGGTCTTGAGGTCCTCAATGTCCGCCTTATAGCCCGTGCCATGATATCCCAGTTTTTCCACGAAGCGCTTCATGTCCAGAAGCGAGAAGGCCCGCAGTCGCTCGATCTGCTTCTTGTCGCCGTATTCGACGAGGCCCTCGATAACCTGCCTTTCAGTTAATTTTTCCCCGAGATAATAGTTGAGCAGGGTGGCCAGGGCAGCGGAGCCGCAGGAATAATCGAATTTTTGTTTGACGATGTGGGTTTCGGTGAATTCGGTGCTGAATTTGAAATCCTGATGGAGCTTGACAGGAATGGCCTGAGTTCCCGCGACGACGGGCACCTCGTTGCGCGGCGTGATCTGGAGCGGATAAAATGGATTCAATAAAGCAACGGCAATTAGAAAACCGAAAATAATAACCAAAAGAACTCCTTCGTTCACCCCCACTGTTACAGGATGGCGGGGACCTCTCTCCACATTCTTAATGGGCGCAGCGTCAAAAATGACGGATGCGCAAAATGTCTCAGTTTGTCATTCCCTTGTGCCCTCGTGTGACCTTCAGGTTATCAGGATATGAGGAGCGCACGCAATGAAGAATCTTGTGCCTGCTCAGATTCTTCACTAAAGCTCAGAATGACATTCCCCCTCGTTTGGTGATCTCTTTCCTTATTATATGAAAAAGGAATTATACGTTGTTAAATATACAAAGTTATTCAAAATTGTTTAAATTATTATCGAAAAACTGCGGTAAAGTAAATACTACTAAAGGGGTATTTTCGCTTTTTGGAGGACTATCCGGAAAAATAATTTTATTATGAGTGTTGGAATTAAAGTGGTTTAGGGGTTTAAGATTTTAGCCTAAAGCCCTTTTTTATTATCCAGTCAAAACGCATAAACACGAGCGTTTTATCCGTTAGCCTTAAAAAAGGCGGATCACTTATGACCCGCCTTTCCCTGGATAGTTTAAAATTTAGTTAACCATTGTAACCGCTTTTCCTGGCGTTTGCAATGTAATCAGTTTTATTCTTGCATTCCCCAGATGACGCATCAATTATTTTTCATTAGAAGCGGTTCTTCGCCAACGTCAACCACTTTTTGCGCTTTAATAAAAGTATACGTCTCTATCGTATTTTAAGCTACTATGCCCCCAATGGGTTTATTTAATGGAATCCCGACTTTTCAACCAAACATCAAGCTTTTTAAATTGAATTTACTTTATCATGTAATTCTGAAAAATCAAGAAAAAAATCAACATATGGTGGTTTTTTAAAAAACATTCTACAATAAGTAGTATGCAATGATATTATCTGGAAGCTTGCTCAGAAATTCATGTCGCAGTTATCTTGTTTCACCGTAAAAAAATAACTGTTCTTAAAAAATTTTTCCCCTGATGTTGACCGTATAATTTTGTCAACTATTTTAATGTTTTCAGAAAAAGCCGGTCAGCTTTTCAAGCGCCGCATCAACTCCTGCATGAATGCCTGCCGTTCCTTAAAAAACTTGCGGAGTTCCTTGCTGTCTGTATGCACTGTTTCATTTTCCAGTTCTGGAAGATATCTCTCCAGTATCTCCAAGACCTTAGCTTCCTCTTCAGGCGTCAAATTCAGTTTCGACATAGTGACCTCTCCTCTTTCTTTTATTAAATACCAATTTGCTCGTAAGTTAACACTTTGCAAGCGGTAATTAACGGTCAGAAGGCACATGGTGAATCAAGAAGTAAGATCTTCAGAAATTAATACATGCTCAAAAAGAGGTAATAGTAACAAGAGTAAGATCTGGAAATATCATTTTTTTTCATAATCTGTATAAATATAAAATAGCAAACAATCTGTAATTGTCAAGTTTAAATATTTATCTCCCCAAAGATGACTTTCTAAAGTATTGATCTATTTTCGCAAGAAAACATTTAAGGAAGCCTTTTTCTTTTTTGACTATAACCGACACAATAATGTATAAACAATGAAGTTTGGTAGGCCATTATGAATGAAGCTATAAAGAAAGCGATCTTAAGACAGGTAGCGGCAGAGCCGTACGCCTGACGCCTAGCGCTAGGATAAAAGGAAAAGTAGGATGGAAGATCACATCGGGACAGAAAAAGCTGTTCATGGGCAACACTGGGGCACATTGCACGGCGGATATTTCTCCGATCCTGCAATTGCACGGCCATTGATTGAAACGGCAGAAGAAATTCTGGTAAAATCGCCCGCCGATATCATTGTTGACTTGTGAGGAGGAACGGGTTTACTGCTGAATCAATTGGCGTCGCACAAAATCGGCGCTGATATTACACTGGTAAACATTGACTGCTCAGAAGCCCAACTCGATCTAATATATCAGAAAAATATTTCAAGCACTTCTTCCTAATGTTGTTTTTTTTCTTATTTTCCCAACTCATACAACATTTCAATCCGTAATAAACACAATCCGCACCCCACATTTTACGGCCAAAATCTCTTGACTCACAAAATCTTTCTTCATATACTTCCATCACGAAAAAGGAAGTTCTTATCAAAAAATGCAAAATGTTAAAGAAGAGAGGTGTCACATGAAAAGAATAGTTTTGTTTATGGTGTGTATTTTTCTGCTACAGGCGATTTTTGCTGAAGCCAGTACAAAGGAGAAAAATGTCCAATTGGTTCAAGCTGCAGAAAGAGGCAATCTTACGGACGTGCAGGATGCACTGAATGACGGAGCTGATGTAAATGCAAAGAACGATAGCGGCTTTACGGCTTTGATGAGGGCATCGTATGGTGCCTATACGTATGGTAGCTATGCTGAAGTTGTGAAACTTCTTTTGGCTAAGGGCGCTGATGTAAATATAAAGACCAAGGAAGGCCTTACTGCTCTTATGGCCGCATCGCATGGTGGCAATGCTGAAGTTGTGAAACTTCTTCTAGATAAGGGCGCTGATGTAAATATAAAGAACGACGAAGGCATTACTGCTCTGATGATGGCATCGAATGGTGGCTATGCTGAAGTTGTGAAACTTCTTTTGGCTAAGGGTGCTGATGTAAATGTAAAGGATAGCAAAGGCAAAACTGCTCTTATGGCCGCATCGAATGGTGGCTATGCTGAAGTTGTGAAACTTCTTTTGGCTAAGGGCGCTGATGTAAATATAAAGACCTACGAAGGCAAAACTGCCCTGATGATAGCAAAAGATAAGGGTAGGACAGATATTGTTGTTATGCTGGAAAGAGCCGGCGCAATGGAATAAATGGTGATGGGGTAGATTTCGGTATGAACGGGACATCACGCACATATGGTTATCGAAGGCATTTACCTATTCCCAGTTTAGCATACGGAGCCTATGTAGGATATCACAATTCAAATGGTAATCTTCACCCTTGCTAACTCAAACAGATTGAGCCTTTGTAAGTGAAAGCAACAATGACTCCTTCCTAAAGTCATTGATTGACTAATTTTGAAAAATATGTAATAAAAATAAATAATATTTAGTTTATGCAAATCACCTCTACTGAAATTTAGTATGTGAAAGTTATTTTTGACTGTGAAGTAATTGTGAACCTAACAAAACAGAACAAGGGGTAACAACCTTGAAGATGCTACCCCCCGTTCCTCGTTGTTCCTGTGATAAAATGTGACAAATATTATTTTTCCTGCTTATTTTGTTTCTATTGTTTATACAACCACTCGTTTATAAAACAATAAGTTAAGTTATCCTGATATGTTGCGAATTATCTCTGACCCGTTTGTTGAACACAGCACAGAGTAAATGGTTTTTCCACGAGGAAGCTCTTTTCTTTTTTGACTCTGACTACTGCAATAATGTATAAGAAAAAAATCCCTTAATGTATGGAGACCATCATGGATGAAAAAATAGAAAAAGCGATATTTAAACAAATCGAAAAAGAACCCTTCGGTAAAAAATTCGGAATGAAACTTATTGATGTGCATGAAGGTTACGCCAAAGTCGAAATGCGCTTTACTCAGGATTTGGAAAACATGTTTGGCATGGCGCATGGCGGCGCGATTTTCTCGCTGATCGACGCGGCTTTTGAAATTGCTTCCAATTCGCACGGCACGATGGCGGTCGCTCTAAACATGAACATCAATTATCTGGCTTCACCGGAAAAAGGGGCGATACTGACCGCCGAAGCCAGAGAAATAAACAGAACAAAGAAAACGGCCGCTTATGACATTCGCGCGACGGACGATTCGGGAAAACTTCTGGCTTCCTGTCAGGCGTTGGTGTATCGGCTGGAAAAACCGCTGCCGTTTTTATAAATCATATTTGATTATACAGATAAAAGCTCTAAAAAAAGGCAGGATTACTTCTGATCCTGCCTCACGATTTTTAAAAACTGCTTAAATTTACTTTAGTCAGTTGATGACATTTCAAACATTATCCGATCTTATCGCCTGACTATTATCGAAGACTGAGCAGTTTCCTTGCTACCACTACGCGTTGAATCTCATTGGTGCCTTCGTAAATCTGACAGATTTTTGCGTCACGCATGTGGCGTTCCGCAGGATATTCCTTTACATAACCGTAGCCGCCGAAGATCTGCACGCATTCGATCGCCGCTTTCATCGCAACGTCCGAGGCATAGTATTTGGACATGGCCGATTCTTTTTCAAAATCCTTACCGTTGTCTTCCAGCCAGGCCGCCCGCAAAAGCAGCAGCTCCGCCGCGTCCAATTCGGTGGCCATATCCGCCAACTTGAACTGAATGGCCTGATTGGCAGCGATGGGTTTCCCAAACTGAACCCGTTCTTTGGCATACGCAGTGGCGTCTTCCAGGCAGGCGCGACCGATCCCGCAGGCCTGTGCGCCGATGCCGATGCGCCCGGCGTTTAGACCAGCCATCATCTGCTGAAAACCCTGCCCCTGCTTGCCCAGCAAATTGGCCGCCGGAACTTCCGCGTCCTCAAAAACCAGTTCGGACGTGCCGGAAGCCAGGATACCGAGTTTCTCTTCGATCTTGCCTACTTTGAAGCCCGGTGTTTCCTTTAAATCCACAATCAGATTGATGACGCCTTTATAACCCTTGGATGAATCAGTGGTTGCCGCCAAAACGCAGTAGCGCGCGACATTGCCGTTGGTGATAAACGTCTTGGTACCGTTGACGATATACTTGTCGCCTTTGAGCTCCGCCTTGCAGCGCAGCGCCGCCGCGTCGGAACCTGCGCCGGCCTCCGTGAGCCCATAACAGCCTTCCACTATGCCGCTCGCGACAGGTGTAAGGAATTTCAGTTTCTGCTCGTGAGTTCCGAAGGTCTTAACCGGGTGGCCATAGAGCGTATTGTTGACGGACACGATCACACCGCAACTCGCGCAGGCTTTGGAAATCTCGATCATGGCCATGACATAGGTAACATTGTCCATGCCCGCTCCGCCATATTCGGTGGAGACGGACACGCCCATTATACCCATCTCGCCCAGCTTCCGGCAAATCTCCTCGGGATGGCGATGCGTATGGTCCAGTTCCGCCGCAATCGGTTTAATTTCCGTCTCGGCAAATTTCCGGACCATGTCCCGAACCATTAATTGTTCTTCTGTGGGTGCAAAATTCATTTATCTTCTCCTATCATA
>Ga0209777_10009208_pt1 | contig 10666 bp, 6 predicted proteins | sample FrelakmetHBP12HB_FD_187147 | JGI IMG/M metagenome (GOLD analysis project Ga0209777, IMG submission 187147) | Freshwater lake sediment microbial communities from the University of Notre Dame, USA, for methane emissions studies -HBP12 HB (SPAdes)... | ecosystem: Environmental > Aquatic >... | reverse complement strand
CTCGGCGTGGAGATGCCGGCGCGCGGCGTAGAGGCTGCCAGAGGCGCCGACGATGCCGTACACCCGCGACTCGAGGCGCCGCACCCACATCTCGTAGCCGACGTAGCTCCCCTCGGCCCGGTTGGCGGCGTCCCCCTGGGTGCCCACGCTCACGTCGTGGCTGGACGCCGCCCCCACCGTCGGATCGAGAAGCGCCATCACAAGGTGCTTGAGGGCGGCCCGATCGAGCCGCACCGATGCGTCGGTGTTCATCACGATCTCGCCGCGGATGTGCTCACGGGAGGCGTTCTCCGCTGCGGTCTTCCCCGAGCGTCGCTCCAGGCGCAGCAATTCCACGCCCCGACCCGCGTAGCCCCGCACGATCTCGTCGGTGCGGTCCGAGGAGCAGTCGGAGATCACCAGCACGTGACGGCGGTCGGCCGGGTAGTCCACGTCGAGGATGCGGTCGAGGGTGGCGGCGATGGTGCCTTCTTCGTTGTAGGCCGGCACGGTGATGGACACCATCGGCCACTCCGCTGGTTCGCTCGCCAGCACCTCGCGCCGTGTGAAGAGCCCGATCACCTTGAGGACCAACGGGTAGCCGAGGAAGGCGTACACCGGCACGGCGAGGCACCCGGCAAACACCCACCCTTCAAGAGTCATCGGCGAATCCGCTGCCAAAGGTGTTTGAGTCCTCCCAGGACGTCAGCCCCGGCATGGCCACGCACGGCGAGTCGTCCCTGCGCATCCTGGTTACCGTCCGTCTGTCAGATGTCAGCAGGCAGGCGCGGTGGCATCAACTTGCCGGACGCCGCGGCGTAGGTCAATCGGCCGGGGCTGGCCTGTCCACTCGGAGGGGGGCACTCCAGAAGATGCGCAATTCCGGGCCTCCGTTGACATGGCACGGCCTGGCCTTGAACTATGTGGAGTGGGAACTCGTCGTCGCGCTCTATTTGGTGCTCTCCGTGCTGACGAGGAAGCTCCCGCGCGAGAGTCACAGGAGTCCTGTACGGACGGCAGCGACGCGGGACCGGGGCGTCGTTCATCTATCCCAAGGGACCTTCATATGCACCCCCAGGTATGCTGGTCGCACCCGAACGCCTCTTCTCGGCCCAGAGGCTTCCGTAGCCCGCCGAGGAACCCGTGGGCGCGCAAGCTGCGGGCAGCGCGCCCCCGCACCGCCAAGTGAAGTCCGTCCTGCACCTCATCGACCAAGGCGGGCCCGGCGGGGCCCAGACGGTCTTCGTCGACCTAGCCACCCGGATGGACCGGAGCAGGTGGCGCCCGATCGCCGCGGTGCCGGGTGCCGGGTGGGTCGCCGATGCACTCACGGCCCGAGGCATCCAGCCGGTGGTCACGCCGATTCGTCACGGCCCCTTCGATCCCCGCTACCTGCTTCAGCTCATCAGCATGATCAGGAGGGAACGCGTGGATCTCGTCCACGCGCACCTGCTCGGGCCCAGCGTGTATGGCGGCTTGGCGGGGATCGCTTGCGGCGTGCCGGTGATCTCCACGTTTCACGGACACGTGGACGTCGCTCCGGACGAGCGCTTCCGAGGCCTGAAGTTCCGGATCATCGGCCGTGCAGCAGGCGCCGTAGTATTCGTCTCTGAGAGACTCCGACAGTTCTTCTTGTCTGTCACGCCGCTCGATCCGGGATGTACGGCGGTGATCCACAACGGGGTCGATTTGTCAGCCTTCCGGCCTGATGCCGCGCGCCCGTTCCGCAGGGAGATGGGAGTGGGGTCTGACGAGTTCCTTGTCGGAGCCGTCGGGCACATCCGCCCCCCGAAAGCGTACGATGTGTTCATCCGAGCGGCAGCCCAGTTGCGCCGCGTCTCGGCGTCGTTCCGTTTCGTCATCGTCGGCCTCCCCGAAGGCACGCTCCTCAGTGATCTGACACGGCTGCGGGACGAGCTGGGGCTGCGCGACGCCGTGACCTTCGCCGGCTTCCGCGAGGACATCCAGCGCGTGATGGCCGCGCTGGATGTCTACGTGATCTCGTCCAGCACGGAGGGGTTCTCCTTGTCGGCGGTGCAGGCGATGGCCTGCGGGGTGCCCGTCGTGGCGACCCGGTGCGGCGGGCCGGAGGAGATCGTCACGGACGGAGCGACCGGGCTGCTTGTAGAGGTGGCCGATCCGGGCGCCATTGCGCGAGCCGTGGCTGCGCTGTGGGAGGCACCGGACCTGCGGCGCCGACTCGCACTTAGCGGGCAAGGGAGTGTCCGGCAGCGCTTCTCCCAAGAGCGGATGATCGGGGCCTACGACGAGCTGTACGGACGCTGCATTCAGGACAGCTCGGGCCTTCCAGGACCCAGGTAGCCCGAGGGGCGACCAGCGCCGAGCCCTACGGCGTCTGGCTGCCGCCGCCGTCAGCCTTGCGCGCTCGCATGCCCCGCTGCACGCCGCCTGCCGATCGCGTCCCGGTAGAGGGCTTCGTATCTCTCCAGCCACGGCCCCGGGGCGAAATCGCGCTGGAGCCGCGCGTGCGCCAGAGAAGCCCGAGCGGCTGACGCGACGGAATCCGAGAGCACCCGCCGGAGGGCTTGGGCAAGCGCGTCGGGATCGTCGCTGGCGACCAGCGAACCGTCGGCCTCGGACACGACGTCGGGCACGCCACCGACCCGCGTGGCGATCACCGGAACGCGCGCCGCCATGGCCTCGAGCAGAACGATCGGCGTCCCTTCGGTCCGGGAGCTGAGGACGAAGGCGTCGAACGCCGGCAGGAGCGCTGCCGCGGCTTCCACCCGGCCACACCAAACGATGCGCCCTTCAAGCCCTAGTGCCGCCGCGGCGGCCCTCAGCGAAGCCGCCTCGGGGCCATCACCCACGAATGCAGCGACAGGAGCATCGCCTCCGAGCAGACTGAGTGCCCGAAGGAAGACATCCGGCCCTTTCTCGCGGGAGAGTCGGCCGACCCAACCGACCACCGCACCCTGCGCGGGGAGACCCAGCCGCGAGCGTGCCGTCGCCCGATCGAGGAGCGGCTGGGAACCCAGCAAGGCGTTCTGAATGCAGTGGATCTTCAACGCCGGCACTCGTGCCGCAATCAACCGCTCGACGAGCGGCTTCGAAACAGCGACCACGGCGTCGAAACCGCGGAAAGCGCGGAGTTCGAGCCACTCGAAGAGCCCGCCCTTGACGCTGCCTCCCAAGCCGACGCCTGCGAATCCGTGTACAGTGGTCACCATCGGCACACCGAGGAGGCGGGCAACCGGCCCATCCACGACGTCGGGTCGATAGCCATGCGTGTGCACGATGTCGGCACCGACCGCCCGGCCGATGGCGGCTACCGCCGCCCGTTCCTGCCAGTAGCGGCGCGGTGGTATAGCGACGACGTGGGTCGTCACGCCGGGAATCCCCTCGGCCAGAGCACGACCTACGGCACCGGCATCAAACACGGACACGACGTGTACCCGATGACCCGTCGCCGCGTGTCCCCGCGCGAGGGCGGACACGACGCTCTCGAGGCCGCCCACCGGCGCGGGGGCCGTGACGTGAACGATCGTCAGCGGATCCGGCAGGGACGCTGCTGGACTCACGCCGCTCTCGCCGATTGGCGCGCGTGCGGTCAATGTGTGAGCATCCCGGCGGTCCGGAGTCGAAACCCCGCCAGCGAGAGACCGGAGGGCACGTTGAGCCGCGGAAGGTCGAACCGCCTCCACACCGCCGGTTCCTTCGCCATCCATCCACCATCGATGCGGAAGGCGCCGGCGTAGCCGGCGGCAGCCGCCGCACGCGCGACGACCGGCGACGTGAAGCCGTAGGGGTACGCGAGCCACGGGGTGGCCGACTGCCCGACGGTACGGAGCCACACCAGCGGGCTCGCGAGTTCGTTCGCGAGATCCTCGGTATCGAGGGCTGTCAGATTGGGGTGACTCCACGTGTGCGCGCCCAGCGTGATGCCAGGCGAGGCAGCTGCCGCAAGCACTTCATCCTCCGTGGCGATACCAGCCCACGAGGGCAGCGAGCTTCGACCCGGACCGAACGCTGACATCACACGATCAAACCGACCCTGATGGGCCGACAGCGCCGCAGCACGCATCGCCGGCAGCACTCCTCCGGCGCTTGGGTCAGAGAGTCGATCCCACCATGTGGTTCCTCCAAACAGGCCAGGTGCCACAAAGACGGTGGCGGGCAAGCCACGCCGTTCGAGTTCCGCGACCCCGACGGTGATGGCGCCTCGATAGGCGTCATCGAGGGTGAGAATGACCCGTGGCCGCTTCCCGCAGGGTTCGTTGTCGATGTCGGCGAGCGGGACGACGTCGTGCGTCGCCATCAGCGCATCGAGGTGGCCAGCGAACGCGGCCTGCGGAAGATGCAGGCTGCGGTCGCCGCACGGTGACTCGCCCGCCGGAACCACGTTGTGGTAGGCCAGGATCAGCGTGCGACCGCGGCACCTCCGCCGCGCCACGCCGACGGCGCCGGAAGCCGACAGCAATCCCTCGGCGAGTCGTTTGACAAGAAGGCGCACGCGCACTGGTTCGGGGCTCACCCTGAAGAGTCCACGATCCCGCGGATGCGAACTGGAACCGTCTGGTTGGGAAATGGCACGAGATCTCAACTCCCGGTCTGCTGCCCGGGCGACCTGGTGATATAGTCGGGATCGAATTCCGGCACGAAGTAGCGCAGCTTGCCGCTGCGATCGGCAGGAATCTGATCCACGAATCGAAAGTCAACCTGCATTCCGACCCCCAGGTAGTCTCGCCACTGGTCTCTGACTCCGGCCAGCCACGCATCGGAAAACGATGGGCCCTTGACGATGAACACCTCCAGTCTGTTCACTGCTCGCTGATAGGCCTTGAACTGATGAATCCCCTCAGTGAGCGTGTAGTAGAGCAGCCCGCCCGCCACCTTCCTGCCATCCGGAGTCTCAATCATGTCTTCGAGCCGACCCTCAATACTGCTCAAACACGGAGTCTGCAAGCCACATTCACAGGGTGCGGTTGAGACAACGACAGTGTCGCCGAGTCTGTAGCGGATGAACGGCATGTGATAGCCGTGAAGCTCGGTGAGCACAATCTCGCCCGGTTCGCCAGGCTTGACCGAAGCACCGGTCTCGGGATGGACCACTTCGACAACGAGATTGTGAGTCATCAGGTGCATGCTGCCCTGAGGGCAGGCGAACGCAATGATCCCACATTCGGTCGTGCCATACTCATTGGCGACCGCGCAGGCAAACGACCGTTCCATCAACTCCTTCTGTGCCGGGTAGAGCGGTTCCCCGGTGGCGACGATGACGTGGAGACCGATGTCCGCTGGGTTGTGCGACGCATTGTGGAGCCGCTTGGCGAACTCCGTGATGTAGCTGGGCACTCCCATCATGAAGCTGGGACGGAACTCCAGCATCTTGCGGTAGAATCGCAGGCACGACTCGTCGGACACGTCGAACGAGTTCAACCGTCGCCTGTTCTGCAGGTGGTCCCGCAGGAAGATCGAGAGCCGCTTCCGCGTCCCCTTGGGGATCGCCCAGATGCGACAGCTGCGGTCTCCGATCTCGATGCCATGCCAGCTGTAGACATCATGCATGACCGCGTTCATGTAGGCGAGCGCCGTCCGGTCCTTGACGAAGGAAAGCGGCTGCCCTGTCGACCCCGATGTGTGGCGATGATCCACTCGGGGACTCCCGTCCGAGAGCATGCGCTCCTGCTGCTCGCGGATGGCGCTCTTAGAGAGGAACGGGAACCTCCGGAAGTCCTCCCAGGTCGTGATCGCGCCGGGACGGAGGTTGTGGTCGTAGAACAGCTTCCGATAGTACGTGTTGTGGTGGTAGACGTAGTTCAGGAGGGACGTGAGCTTCGTCCACTGCAGGGCCTCCATCTCCGCCCTGCCCAGACGGTTGAAGGCGCGCACCTCTCTGAGGCTCTGACCGACCTTCTCTCCACGAAGCGCCTGAACCGGATAGTAGAGCAGGGCTCTTGCAATAGACGGGTGCACTGTCCCTCCAGACGTCGGAGCTTTACCGAACCGACCCCACTCAAACATCCCGCCTCCTCGGAGGCTCGTCCAAGGCCCGTTGCGCGCCGCCCGGCGAGGAACTTGACCGTGGCCGCGTCCGGAGACAGGTCGCCGTGGGCTGGACAATCGTCCTGCGAGCAGCCCATCCGGGGCTTGCGCTACTCTCCCTCCGTCACAGACCCCCCAATCCTCGGAAGCTCCAGCTTTCGTGTCAACACCGGGTGAGGTTGCACGTTTCTGTGCCATCAACGTCAGCGGTCCAAGACCACGCGAAGAGCAGACAGGGCCCCACATCCACGGCCTCAGCGAGTGGATGCTTGGTGGCATTGGGCCTACGGTTCGAACGTCTCATGCCGCACGAATGTGCTTCCTTGTGGCCCGGTGTACGAGCACGCTCGCCAACGAGAGGACACGCGCTGCGTAGAACAGAAAGAACAGCAGGCTGTTCGAGGCCACAACCCGGACCGGCTGTCCCGCGTACTTCGCCAGAGCGGAAGCGAGGCAGAGCGCGCACACGCCAGCCGCAGTGGCCAGCGAGACAGACAGGCCAGTCGCGGTCGCGCTAGACAAACCTACTAGGCACGCGACATGCAGCGCGAGGAACATGATCGTGCCGGCAGCTACTTTCGATTTGAGAAGTGACGAGGTCGCCTGCCACTCGCCACGCCCATGCCACAGTTCCCGCCGGAAGAACTTGCCGACGCTATCCGGCACGCCGTGGTGGAGAGCGCGAAGTTCGGGGATGACAACTATCTCCGCACCTAGTCCCCGAGCCCTCAAACAGAACTCATAGTCTTCGCCGGTCTCGAGTTCAGGAGGGAACCCGCCGACCGCGTCGAACAAGGCTCGGGTTGTCACGATGTGCCCCCCCCCGAGATGGGTAGGGCGCGGGTTCTCAGACAGCCCGCTGAACCACATCCGGCTCACCCAGGCCGCCGTATCGGGAATTCCGCGAGTGGCCCCGCTGATGGTCAGAGGTCGTTGCTCCAAGGCCTTCACCGCCCGGGGGAAAGCGGCCTGCCAGTCGCTCGTCAGCGTTGTATCGGCATCGAGGAAGACGAGAAAGCGGCCAGTTGCCTGGTGCACCCCGAGGTTTCGGAGCACAGAAATAGTGCTAGCGCCGGGATACTCGAACACCTTGGCCCCGGCCGCGCGCGCCAACTCAACAGTATCGTCTGTGGAGCCGTGGTCCACGACGATGATCTCATACGTGTACGAGCGATCTGCGTACCGGCGAACGCTTTCCAATGTGCCCGGGAGGAAACGCCGCTCGTTGAACGCCGGCATCACGAATGACACGTCGACCACTGGGCGCTCTGGTGTTGGGGTTTCAGCCACCGGCTGTCAGAAACGTCAACAGGTGTAGCCTCGTCAAGGGCCGGACCCCTGGTCCAACCCCGAGACCCGCCTCACCCTCCCGTCACCGAAGGACGGGAGATAGGCTTAGGTTTCGGGCAGGAAGCACCGTGACTCGCCACAAGGCACACACCAGCCACGCGTACAGTACAGCGACTCCACCTGAAGCGGAATGCGGCTGGGCACGTTCCAGAGCTGCAGGCGCAGCCATCACGATTGCCCTCGCGGGTCCCAGGTGGCCAAGTCAATGCGGGCTCATCACGAAGCGGCACTCAACTCCGAATCGTGCCATCTCGCAATCGGGGCGCTTGCGGCTTCCGGCTCGGCTTGCCCACCTTTCACCCACGGGGCCCTTCGGGCGCGGCCACGCTCGACGGAGGTACTCGAGGAAGGCCTGGGTCTTGCCGTGTCGCACGGTCCTTCATCGTCTCGTCGGCGCGACTGACCGATGCGAACCTGCATGGTCTGGGATGCCGACTATCCTTGGGATGTTCGCGTCTCGAAGGTGGCCTCCAGCCTGACGGCGGCGGGCCACGAAGTGCATTTGGTCACCCGCAACCGGGCCCGGCGCCCGCTGCGTGAACGACTGCCGGAGGCTTTCGTCCACCGGCTACGTCCTTGGCCAATCGGCGCACCGCTCAGCGCCGCGACCATGTTCCCGGCCTTCTTCAACCTCCGCTGGGCTTCCGCGATCTACCGTGTGGCGAGCCGCGAACGCGCGCACCTCATCCTCGTTCGGGACCTCCCGCTGGCACCGACTGCGATCGCTGTGGGCCGCGCCCTCGGATTGCCTACGGTGCTGGACATGGCGGAGAATTACCCGGCGATGATGCAGTCCCTCTTCGACAACGATGTGCAGCGTCCGTGGGACTTCCTTGTCCGCAATCCCGCAACGGTTCGGGTGATCGAACGGTGGGTGCTGCGCCACGTCGATCGCGTGCTGGTGGTTGTCGAAGAGTCCCGAGACCGGCTCGCCGCACTCGGGTATCCACAGGAGCGTATAGCCATTGTCGGAAATACCCCGCCACTGGAACGCCTCGCCGGGAGCTCCGCGCACCGACACGATATTGGCCCCCTCCATCTCACCTACCTGGGCCTGCTGGAGGCGCCTCGCGGCCTCGGAGTGGTATTGGAAGGGCTTGCACGCTGTGTCGCACGCGGCACTGCTGTGCACCTGACGGTTATCGGCGAGGGTCGCGAGCGCGCTCGATTCGAGGGCCAAGCGCAGGAGCTCGGCCTCGGTCCGACCGCGGTCCGTTTCCTCGGCCATCTGCCGAACCCTGAGGCACTGAGGTTGGTCGGGGAAGCCGATATCGGGCTGATTCCCCACCAAGCCGACGAGAGCTGGAACACGACGGTTCCGAACAAGCTGTTCGACTACATGGCGGCGGGTCTCGCGATTGTCACATCGGATGCTCGCCCCGCCTCGCGCATCGTGAGAGAGACAGCGACGGGAGAGGTGTTCGCGTACGCCGACCCGGACGGTCTTGTAGCGGCAATCGAGCGGCTCACCGACCCCGAATATCGTGCCATCTGTGGGGCGAACGGGAGAAGGGCCATTCGAGATCGATACAACTGGGAATCGGATGCCGAGCGTCTGCTGGCAGCGATACAGGGTGCGAACGACGGGTCAATGCGATGAGTCGTGTCGGAGCGCCGCAAGCCCTCCTCGAGACTGACCCTGACGTAACAATCCCACCTAGAACCAGGCCTCCTCCTCAGTCCTGTCCTAGATCGGCGTGCAAGCCAGGCATCTTGGAGTGCCAGGCGGCGTCACCAGCCGGGATTCACATTGTAGATCTTGAAGTCGTCCACGTAGAACGTGGTCCTCAACGTATACCCTGAATTCGCAGCACCCAAAAGATAGCCACTGTTCACTCCCAGCCCGCCATTCCCTGAACTGGGGTTCGCAGGATTCTTGGGATAGAAGTTGCCGGTCACGTCCAGAATCGTGGTACTGCCGTCAGTAGCATTGTAGACGTACACCTGCCACACGCCATCCTGCACCAGCGGTCCCGACGACGCCTTGAAATGTACGCGAATCCGGTTCCACGTTCCCGTTCGTATCGGCCCCGTGGGACTGATGAACATCGTCGTCGTGTTGTGTTCGGTCTCGTTGGTCGATACGAAATCACTCGTCATGGCGTAATAGAAGAAATCGGAACTGTTGCTCGACGTGTACAGCGGACGGGGGATCGTCTGGATGCCCCACAGATTGGCCTCATGAGTCCCGTAGATGTTGTTCCACAGGATGAGGAACTTGTTGTTCGTATAGTCCGTGGCACTCTCCGAACGATGGTAGTAGTTGGTCGGGACATACAGCCAGTACTCGATCCATCCCTCAGTCAGATAGGCACCAAATCCGAACCGCTGTTCAGATCTCGAGTCGCTCCACCCCGAGCCGATGATGACCGACGGCGGGCTCGGGCCAAAGGGCATCTTCAGGCTCTGGCTCCCCGAGTGGGCCATCTCATTGGAAACGCGCGGACGGCACGATTCGATATAGACCCCGGGTGTCGCGTCCCCCGCGAAATTCAGGACCGTCGAAGTGTTGCTCGTAATCGTGAACGGGCTGCCGGCAATGGGCTTCCAGTCAGCGCCGAGGATGTTGACAGTCAGACCCGTGTAATTGAGTAGCGTGCCACTGGCACTATCGCCATCAGTCCAATAGTCCGACGACCGCGTGAACTTGCCGTTCGCTCCAACCCCGATGATGGTGCCCGGGTATCCATCGCCGGAGTTGCCGAATGAATCGTTCCAACTGTACCCGTTCTCCGTGTGGCCTAGAGTGATTGCGGACGCAAGGCCTACCGTGGCTTCGTTGGGGTACGTCTCGAAGCCGTCCTGGAACACGGGCGTGACGGTTCCCGTCTGAACCGTGATCGACTGTGTCGCCGGCGTCAGCAACCCACTGCTGAACGTCAGCGTGTAGGCCGTGCCCGCGGTGCCGCTGATCCCCACGTTCACGAACGTCGCCACGCCGCTGACTGCCGTCCGCGTCGCCGTCCCCACCACCGTGCCGCCTGCGCTGACCGTCATCGTCACCACGGTGGCGTTGTCGGTCGTCACCGTATTGCCCGCCGCATCCCGCACGGCCACCACCGGCTGGGTGGTGAACGCCGCTCCGCTCGCCGCCCCGGCCGCCGGCGTCGTCAGCACCAGCTGGCTCGCCGCGCCCGCCGTCGGAGTAATCGACTGCGTCGCCGGCGTCAGCGACCCACCGCTGAAGGTCAGCGTGTAGGCCGTGCCCGCGGTGCCGCTGATCCCCACGTTTACGAACGTCGCCACGCCGCTGACTGCCGTCCGCGTCGCCGTCCCCACCACCGTGCCGCCTGCGCTGACCGTCATCGTCACCACGGTGGCGTTGTCGGTC
>Ga0209777_10009207_pt1 | contig 10667 bp, 7 predicted proteins | sample FrelakmetHBP12HB_FD_187147 | JGI IMG/M metagenome (GOLD analysis project Ga0209777, IMG submission 187147) | Freshwater lake sediment microbial communities from the University of Notre Dame, USA, for methane emissions studies -HBP12 HB (SPAdes)... | ecosystem: Environmental > Aquatic >... | reverse complement strand
AATCTCGCCATCTCATTAAGTTAACGCTTATGCCCTCGATGGGGGAGGGTTAGGGTGATGGTGGACAAAACGAATTTGATCTCCCCTCCTCTTAATCTCCTCCCACCAGGGGAGGAGAGATTCTTGGCCGCAAATCTGAAATTGTTAGAGACAAAATCTCAGATTTCACTTTGTAAGAATCTACGCCTCGTCCGGGACTTCGCCCGGGAGAGAAGACCCCTTCGGAGCAGTCGTTCTTTCGTAGGGTCGGCGTCCCCGCCGACCTGAAATGGCAGGCGAGGACGCCTGCCCTACGTTTGGAGACCCATGACCCAGTATCGACAATCCTTTGTCGATACGATTCTCCTAAGCGCTTAATCGCACCCCGCCGGGTTCTCGGTTGTATCCGTATCGATCAGCGAAGAACGCACCCCGCTTGCCCTGTCTCCGAACGTCGCCATGGCCTTCTTTGCCTTATCGTTATAGACCAGGTTAAGGCCCCAACGCTCTGAATCCATGGTATTCATCCAGAGGACGTTTCCCTTCCGGACGAAGCTGCCCTTGCCGGTGAAGGTAGTTCCTGCCCCGTGCCCGGCCAAAATGGCATAGGTCCAGTCGCCGGTAACGCTGTTCGCACAAAGCCTCGCACGACCGTAATCGTCGTACAAATTCAGGTCAGACGCAATGACTCTTGCAGTCACGTCAGAAGGCAGGCAATTATTGGCTTCCTCGTTCTCTTCGACCCCGTTCATGTCATCCGCACAGGCTAATAAATAATAGGTTCCTACCGGAGTTGTGATCGGAACGATCACATCCACTGTTCCCGTGGACGTCGCTCCTGCCGCCAGGGCGGGCATGGATCGGCTGCCAGTGAGGAGCGTGTCGCCAGGATCTTTGACGGTGTTCGAGGAAAAGTAGTAACGTGTCGTGGATGCTCCTGCCTTTGTATTGCCCTGATTCTTCGCCGTGTCGGTAATGGAAAAACTACTTCCAAGCAAAGCAATGGCCGGCGGGTTGCTCACAGAGGTTTCAATCAGATCGACCGTCATCACGGTAGACACCTGCACAACGCCGGATGCACTGGCCATAAAGTTAGTGTTTCCACTGTACTCGGCCGTAATGTCATACACCCCCGGAAGAAACGCCGAGGTTGTACATGTTGCGCTTCCAGATGATAGAGCAAGGCCTGTGCAGCCTGCTATAGCGCTGCCGCCACTTTTGAACGTCACCGTGCCTGCGGGCGTGCCTGACGCGCTCGTCACTGTACCCGTGAAGGTCACTGGCGGAGGAGGAGAAGAAGAAAAGTCGACCGATGCGCTAAAGGTTGTAGCAGTAGCCGCCTTCTGCGCATTGACGGCCTCTGTCACTTCTGATGCCTCGCTATAATTCCCATCCCCTGCCTGCTTATAATGGACTGTGCAGGTCCCTGTGCCGCCTGTCATGGTAACGGATGCAGAACCGGTCCCGCTGCCGCTGCATACGCCCGAGGTCGTTATGGCCACGTTTTTCCCTGAGCTTGCTGTTGCCGAAACATTGAAGCTCGTATTGTACGCCGCATTAAGATGCGGGCTGGTCGTAACTGTAATCGTCTGGCCGGCCTTCTGTGCTGTCGTAGATTCCGTTACTTCGGGCGCTTCATTATAACTCGCATCCCCAGCCTGATTGTAATGGACCGTACACGTCCCTGTGCCGCCTGTCATGGTGATCGTCCCAGAGCCGGTTCCGCTGCCGCTGCATACACCCGAGGTCGTTATAGCCACGTTTTCCCCTGAGCTTGCCGTTGCCGAAACATTGAAGCTCGTATTGTACGTCGCATTAAGAGGCGCGTTGGTCTTAACTGTAATCGTCTGGTCCGCCTTTAGCGTCGTAAAGGTCAAATCGTCTCCATCTACGGTGCCGGCTGGGCTCGCTCCTACCGCACGGTAATGATAGGTGCTGGCCGGAGAGAGACTGCCTATCGTCGCGCTCACTGCTGTGCCGGTCGTTCCCGTCACAGGGTCAGGACTTGCCGCCACGGTGCTGCCGTAGGTTGTGTCCGGGCCATACTCAAAGGTGACTGTTGTGTCGGCGCCCTTTGCATTGACTGTTCCGTTCAGTGTTGCGCCGGCGGATGTCACAGAGGTGGCAGCGCCGGTCGTGACCACAGGTTTTACCTGGTGATAACTGAAGATCGTTCCGCTGCCGGTCCCTGCATATATAAGATCCGGGTTTGTCGGGTCCACGGCAATTGCCGTAATCATTCGGTTGCCGAGGCCTGTCTTAAACGGCCCGTCGCCGGTCCAGGTGTTGTCTGCGGCGAATGTGATCATGGGCATCAGCAGAAAAAGAAGCCCGGTCAGGGTCGTGCAGAATAATCTCTTCATATTATCCTCCTCAGTTCAGAAATCGATTATTCTCTATTCTTGCCGCGTTTCATTACATTCAACGCGACCTGCAAGTCTTGCCCCGATATGACCCATCCTCACCCTAACCCTCTCCTTGAAGGAGAGGGAATATTTTATGCTCCCCTTCAAGGGGGAGATTGAGAGGGGGATGGGTCAAAAACGTTACCTTTACAATTCCAGCTCTCTTAATTCGGCAACCCGCTGTTTATCGCCGTCCAGTTTGCACATTCGTCCCCACTCGCGAACACCCCTGCCTCGGTCCCGGCGTAGAGTTTGCCGTTGGCATCGATGGTCAGGGAGACGACGTTCAGGTTGGTGAGATTCGTGTTCGTGCAGGCGCTCCATGTATCGCCACTGTCAGTGCTCTTAAACACCCCGCCTCCGTAGGTGCCGGCATAAAGCTTTCCTGTTGTTGTGCGTGCCAGCACCTTAACCCTGAGGTCCGTCAGATTGTTAGGAGTCGTGCCGTTAGCCTCATTCCATGAACCGCCGCTGTTTGTGCTCTTGTAGACCCCGGCGCCGTCCAGCCCAGCGTAGAGGGTCGCGGGCGTGGTCGGGTCGATGACAATGCTGCTCGTAGATATGATGCCAGTGCCGGTCAGGGATGTGTTGACGGTCAGGGGCTTGGTAAATCCGACATCAGGATAGTTTGCAGCGACATTAATCGTCGCGCTACGGCTGCCAATGGCTTGCGGGGTGAAGGTAATGACAATGGTGCAATTCTCCCCCATGTGCAATTGCGAGTCGTTAGCGCAACTGCCGCCAAGGACGAATTCGGCGCTGTTTGCGCCGGTCAGTGTGATGACTCCAAGGGTCAGGGTGATTATGCTGGTATTGGTGAAGGTGATAGACCGCACAGGGCCGGGGGTGCCGACAGTAACTGTGCCGAAGTCAAGCGCGGCTGGGGCCAGGATCCCGTTTGTCGGAAATTCGCAGGCGATTCCCATCCAGCCGGGGTTACATATGCAACCGGTACCGGCGGTGTCACAAGTGCCATGTAAACTGCAACGATTATCGTCGGTAAACTGTAGTCCATCAAGATTATATGTATATGTAGTTCCGGTGCCGGCCGAGCCACAACTTCTATTTTGACAATTCTGCCCTGTCCAGTGGGCATAGCAGTCACAAACGTCGTTGCCCTGACATACACCATGATGGGAACACACTGCGGGGTCCATCCAAAAATGGCCAGAACAACAGAGGTAGGGTTGTAGCGAACAGTCAACAGCAGGCGACTCCCCGGCCAGCAGCACCATCGCCAAAACAACCATAAATAAGAGTACCATCTTCTTACTCATAACATTCCTCTCTTATTCCCGAACTATAAAAAATGCACGGTGATGTGCTTTCTCTCATTATGACACCTATCGAATATACCAAATCTGTTCAAAAATGTCTCCGTCAATTCGGCAGGCCATTGTTCATGGCCGTCCACGTCTCACAGTACCAGGCATTGTCCCGTTTCATCGTATTCAACGCGACCTACCAAATCTCACGATGTAGGTTGCCGTTGAACGGGTTCGTCGTGAAACGCAACATTCCAGAGATCACTCTTTGCCGGTTGCGGCGCCAAACTTCATCTCCTCGCCGCTTCCCCAATCGGCGGGATAGATGCCCTCTCGCACATACCGCTGAAAGCTCGAATATTCCCAATCGGCTGGTGTCTTCGCAATAGAATGTTTCACCGGATTGTAATGGATATAATCGGCATGACGCTCGAAATCCTCTTCATCCCGGATCTCGTGTTCCCAAAACCTGTGTTGCCATACACCCTGCTGTTTACGCGCGATTCGTGACACGGATAACTCTCCTTTGCATATTTCACCGCAGGAACGTGTAAATCCGCCTTTTATAAGACTCCATCGAATGGCATAGTTATCGTCGCCTTCAGGAAGTGTCCAGAGAGCATGAATATGATCCGGCATGATGACCATTGCGTCAATGGCAAAAGGATGACTCACCATGACGTTCTTGCACACCGAACGTAACAGGGCAACATTCTCCGGGGTACAGAGAAATTCCCGCCGATTGTGAGTCACAACCGTAAAAAAATATGTTCCACCCTTTGTCCGTGCCCGCCGATATCGCATATCTCACCAATTTTGATTGTCGCGTTTCATTATATTCAACGCGACCTACCAAATCTGTAGGTTGCTGTTGAACGGCATCATCGTGAAACGCAACATTAAATGTTAGAGAAAAATTCTCAGATTTAACCATGTAACCACCTAAACAACCTGTAACACTTTAGCTCTTTGAAAAAGAACTACGAACAGCTTCCTCAAAATAATATCTCCTCCCCTCGTGGAAGGAGATTAAGAGGCTTTGAAAATTTCCGTTCTCTGCGACTCTGCGGCGAACACCCTTCCTGACTTATCAATTAAGATACCTGGCTTGGGGGGAATGGGATTATCATTATCACCACCCAAAGCCCCTTGTCAAGGGAAACTTTTCAGGGAACATCTTCAAAGTCCCACCTGTCAAGATGATTACTTCATGTAATGTTGTTTTTCAATTTTCACCCTTCAATCCAACTTTTCTAATGGAAATAAAAATAAATCTTTATCCTTGATTTGACACCATTTGACTTTGGTTGACAGAGGAAAAGATACTTTCCCCTTGACAAACTCCGCCCCTTTGATAAGATGATGCCATATTTATTAAACAAATGAGATTCTCCGGATAAAGCTATACCCTCCGCGAGAAGGGGACGGAAAACGATGACAATTTGTTTCTGGTTTTGATTTAGTTTCTTCGTAGGGGCGATCCCCCGTGATCGCCCTGTGTCCTGATGTCAAAAGGTGGATTCGCTCCCGCTGCGCCAGAGCGTCAGCGCGGCGAGTCGCTTAATCCACCCTACTCCTGTCTATGGTTTACGGACACGGACACGTTATTTTCTACATAATGCCCCATGCCCACAGGGCACCCTCGAACCATGAAAATTAACTCTATCCCCTCTCCCTTGACGGGAGAGGGTGAGTGAAAGGGTGAGTCAAAGTCCTTGCCCCCTCACCTCAATCCTCTCCCACGGAGGGGAGAGGAAGTATTCGGTGCTATTTTCTAACTAATGCCCCATGCCCACAGGGCACCCTCGAACCATGAAAGCATCCGGATCCGCAGGTCAGGAGACCTGCGACTACCCGGGGTAGGTTCGGGTCTCCTGACCCGAACCGTGCAAAGGTGCTATTTTCTACATAATACGAAAGATATATTTATTTCAATCTTTAACCTATATTTAACCACGCGGATGTTAGACTTGCCTTATGGAAACATATCATATATACTACGCATTCAGCGGTGAGGGAAAAAAGACTGAAAATCCGGACAGGCACAGGCAATGAGGGCCTGTGCCCGGGAAACAAATGGAGGGATGATTATGAATAAGAGGATCGTATTTTTATTGGCAGTTGTTCTGGCGGTCGCGCTTAGTCTCCCCCGGCCGGCCGCGGCGGCGGGGATGACAATCAGCGATGCTACGAGCTGCGTACAGGACGATGTCAAACTTAACTGCACCTCGAAGAAGCTTGTGAACACTGGTGTGAGCTACGGCGTCAGGACGTTGCTGGACGTCGCGTACGTCGACACGGTGACGGATAAAGGGGGCGGTGAATCGCAACCCCTGGAAGAAACATTGAGGTTCGAGATCACCAAGACCCCGCCGATGTACCTCTATCCCCTCCGCTACCTGCACATAGTCCCCTATTCCCCGCACGAGGAGGTGAGAAAGATCCCCAACAGCTCGGTCGGCATCCAGTCGTGCATCGACGGGGATGGTGCCAAAAACCCCTCCTGCGGCTGGACTCTCGACAGCGCCGGCAAGAAGATCCCCTACTCCCAGGGGTTCTGCAGCAACCGCGATCTCCTGCAGCTTAAGACCTGTAACCCTGATACGGCGACGTGGCGCGGCGAAGAGGTGCTGGGGGAGCAGTCCACCCTAACAAACTCCTTCTCCATCGCCCATTGCCTCCGGCAAGGCGACGTCTTCTTCGATGGGTACGAGATCGACCCTCCGCGAAGGAGCTATGAGGTCAGTACGAAAATACTCAAGGGCGCGGCGCTCCTGAATGAGATCAAACTTACACCCGAGAATCCGTCATTCCTCCTGGAAGCCTCGCAAGCTGCAAATGGACATGGCGTCCGCGCTGAATTGATCGGCGAGGCCCGGCCCCCCGTCGCGCCGCCCGATCTCTCCAACTACATCCTCTACGTCCCCTCCGCGCCGGTCGATCACCCGTATGTGGTCGACTGGCCGAACAACATGCTCCTCGTCCCGAGGGAGATGGTCACAATCGACGGCAGCGAGTGCAACAAGGTCGGAGCTTCCTTTTCGGCGTTCCGGAAACAGGGTATGGTCGCCCCCACGACCGTGGCCGGCGACTGTTTAGCCAACCAGCTCTATCAGTTGCACGCGTCTGACCTTGCTCTGCTGACACAGGACCCGCTGGCTGAGACAAATTATCTGGTGAGCGGGAAGAAGATGTTCAAGCCGTTCGACTCGGGACAGCAGAGAGATACCGGCCTGGCGCTGCAGAGCCCAAGCCCGGAGCTGAATTACTCCACAGTTGCCCTGGCACTGGACGACGCGACGATAGGGTTCGTCACGAATGAGGCCATCAGCTACATCAAGGAGGCGTATATCAAGACGTTCATGGCCATGACAAAGAATGGAACGATGGTGGCGATCATAAAGAACGCCGGGACAGTGCGAACAGACTATATCGCCACGGTAACGGATTGCGTACCAGGCATCATTGGGGCGGTCCCGGCCCAGGCCCACACCATGGACCCCAATGAGGAGGCAGAGATCGATTTTGATATCGCAACGAGCCAAAATATGGATTCCTCGCATATGTGCGTTATAACCCTCCGTGCCAGCACCGGCCGGAAGTTTGATTTTGTGAATGTATATTTCGACACGAAGAAGCATAATTCAGTATATGCGCGGGACCTGCTGCAGAAGAACACGGAATCGAAGAAGGCGAACTAGCCACCCGTCCAGACGGCTTAACCGGCTGATAAAGGGGAATGCGATGAAAATACGGAGAAGGCTTAAGCGATTGCACGAGACAGGGTCACTGACTCTCTTTGTATTCATGCTGACCTTGTTCGGCCCAGTCTTGTTTGCCCTATGGAATTCAGCGGATGCGGCAACGCGCTATGCGCAATGCGGAGGATCGCAATCCGGCGTATGCGCGTCTTGGGCAGCGGCCTGCGATCTGCAATATGCCATTTCCGTGTCTGTCACCGGCGACGAGATTTGGGTGAAGGCCGGCACCTACCTGCCGACGACCGAGACCGACCCTGACCCTGCCCCTGACCGCACCATATCCTTTACCCTGAAAAACGGGGTGGCGATATATGGCGGATTCGGCGGGACCGAGACGGTCCGGGACCAACGCAGCCCGGAAAGCAATGTCACAATCCTGAGCGGGGATATCGGCATTAGCGGAGACGCGACCGATAACTCGTATCACGTGGTAGCCATCACCGGACTTGACGAGTCGGCAATCCTTGACGGCTTCATCATCACCGGCGGGAATGCCAACGGGGCGTCGCCTCACTGCGAGGGCGGCGGGATGCATAACGAAAGCAGCAGCCCGACGCTGCGCAACATCACGTTCAGCAACAACACGGCGGTCTTTGACGGCGGCGGGATGTATAATAAAGAGAGCAGCCCGGTCCTGAGCAACATTACTTTCGTCAACAACACAGTGGGACTTCAGGGCGGCGGGATATACAATCTGAAGAGCAGCCCGGTTCTGACCAATGTCACCTTGAGCGGCAACACGGCCGGCCTCGAAGGCGGCGGGATCTACAACCTGCTCAGCAGCCCGACCCTGAACAATGTTACCTTCAGCGACAACTCATCAGAGATTGAAGGCGTCGGGGCTTATAATCTATGTTCTGATTTTGTGATTGCGACCACGACAACGCTGACATCGTCCCTCAATCCATCCACCTATGGGGCGAGTGTGGACTTTACAGCAACAGTAAACGGCAGCGAATCGTCAAGCACACCCACTGGAACAGTCACCTTCACTTTCAAAGACGGAGCAACAACACTCAGCACAGGCACGCTCAACGGGACAGGGCAGGCGACGTTCGCAACATCCGCACTTGCGGCGGGACGCCATACGATCACGGCGGTCTACTCCGGAGATGAGAGCTTCGGCGGAAGCACATCTGACCCTTTCACGCAGACGGTCAACGAGGCCCCTGCCATCACGAGTTCGAACAGCACCATCTTCATCGCCGGTCATTCCGGCGCGTTTCCGGTGACAGCAACCGGTTACCCCGCTCCGGGGCTAAGCCAGAGCGGCGCATTCCCGAGTGGCGTTACATTCGTCGACAATGGCAACGGCACGGGAACCCTCAGCGGAACTCCTGCCGAAGGGACGGGCGGTAAGTATAACCTGACCTTTATCGCTCACAATGGGGTGGGCAGCGACGCCACGCAAAATTTCACGCTCACGGTCAACGAAGCCCCTGCCATCACGAGTCCGAACAGCACGATCTTCGTCGTCGGTCATTCCGGGGCATTTCAGGTGACGGCAACCGGTTACCCCGCTCCGGTTCTGAGCGAGGCCGGGGCACTGCCGGTTTGGGTCACGTTCAACCCTGCCACCGGTCTTTTGAGCGGAGCGCCCGGCCCTGGTACAGCGGGGTCCCACAACCTGACCTTTACCGCTCACAATGGGGTGGGCAGCGACGCCACGCAAAATTTCACGCTCACGGTGAACCAGTCGCCTGCGATCACCAGCGCGCACAGCTTCGCCTTCATGGTGGGCTATGGGGGCAGTTTTTCCGTAACGACGACCGGTTTTCCTGCACCGGGGATAGGTCAGAGCGGCGCATTGCCGGGTGGCGTTACATTCGTCGACAACGGCAATGGCACGGGGACCCTCAGCGGAACTCCTGCCAAAGGGACGGGCGGTACGTACAACCTGACCTTTACCGCTCACAACGGGGTGGTAAGCGACGCCACCCAGAATTTCACCCTGACGGTCAACCCCTTCGACCTCAACTTCTGTGACGATTACGGCCGTGCGAGGCTTTGCGTAAACAGCATCACCGGCGACTGGGCTTATACCATTTTGGCCGGGCACGGGGCAGGCAATACGGACACCGGCGGTGGCAGCTTCGTCCGGAAGGGAAACGTCCTCTGGATGAATACGATGGATGCAGAGCGATGGGGCCTTAACCTGGTCTATAACGATAAGGCAAAGAAGGCCATGGCGACGTTCGGAGACAGGGCAAGCGGGGTGCGTTCTTCTCTGATCGATACGGACACGACCGACAACCCGGCGGGGTGCGATTAGATTTCAGATTTTAGATTGCAGATTTTAGATTTTAGATCGCAGATTTCAGATCGCAGATTTTAGATTTTAGATTTCAGATCTTGGGTTGCAGAGGGAAGCTTACAAATGGAGAAAGGGAAAATGGAGGGATCGGGGGAATCGCAGGAGAATTTAACGTTATGCGCTATGGGCTGAGCGCATTTTGATCAGCCACTTTATAGGAGGAGGGTGAGACAATGGGAAAGAAAGCGTGGTTGGGTTTGGTGATCGGGTTGGTTCTTATGGTCGCTGCATCAATCGCCGGAGCGGTGGATATGAGCTCATACCTGATCGGGGCATGGGAGGATGATGGGGAGACGATCTATACGGACTTCATCATCGTGAATCCCACGGTGCTGAAACTGGATGTTTATGCTGCATTTTTTGATAATGATGGCGTGTTCATCCCGGGGAAATGTTTCAAGAGATGTCTCAACCCGGACGCCAAGTGGTATTTAGGGGGAGTGGGGCTGAAGCTGGCGGAATTTGATTCAGTGGGGACGGCGAAATTTATCGCTTTCCCCGCAGGGAAGAAGACAATGGATGTATATGCTGTGATCGGGGGGTTCCAGAACCGATGGGTTTATGAGATGACGTCTTCCCAGGCGGGTCTGAATGGTGTGACCTTTCCCAATGTGTATAGCACGGGCGAAGTGACCAAAATCCTAAGTCTTACCTGCACCAATTGGACGGAACCAAAAGCGCATTAGGAGAATTTCTTCGCACCGCATGGGGAGAGCGAAACCCTCCCCTGGCCAAAAACACGTTGGTGCAAATGCAACTTCGACAAATTCCTCAACCCAATCCAGTGTTTTCAAACAGCGTGAGTTGCATTTGAACCAACGTTATATATTCTTTAGAGGAGAGGGTAGACTGCCAACAGTAAAATGGAAAAAATATAATACCAGTCTACCATAAAAAGAAACCTCCTGTTAAGAGATAAGAGTAAGCACGACCAAACTCAAAT
>Ga0209777_10009205_pt1 | contig 10667 bp, 8 predicted proteins | sample FrelakmetHBP12HB_FD_187147 | JGI IMG/M metagenome (GOLD analysis project Ga0209777, IMG submission 187147) | Freshwater lake sediment microbial communities from the University of Notre Dame, USA, for methane emissions studies -HBP12 HB (SPAdes)... | ecosystem: Environmental > Aquatic >... | reverse complement strand
CGTAGGATACAAAAAGAGCAACCCGATTTTGTAAATGAGTCGCGGGAGAATTTTGAAGCGGTCGATCACGCTATATATGCATTGCGAAAGGCGGGGATGGCGGATCTTGCGCCAGCCGGTCTTTTGGAAGAGGATGGTGTAGCACAAGAGACGAAGCTCGCAGTTCCGGCGGTTACGGCAGAAACAGTAACAAAAGAGACAGGAAATCGTCCTGTTGCCGTGAGGGGGATATTGGCCAAACCGGCTCGAGTTGCAACGAAATCCGATCTTGCAGATGGCGTAGAAAGAGGCGTTCCCAGAACAAAAATACGATCTATCGACGATAGGATTCGTCAACTTTATGCCGCGATCAAAAACGGCCGGGGGAATGAAGTCAGGAGTCTCTTGGATATCTTGAGGCCGAAAATGGAGAAGATGCGGAAAAAAGGTAATGTGTCGCCTATCCTGGAGAGGGCGATAGCTGCTGCAGAGGCGTATATTGTAAATGAGAAGAGGGGTGGACTGCCCGGTGAGATACGCGGCGGGATGACAAATATTAATCAGACGCCAGAAAAGGAACTTTTGAAGAGGATTGCCAGGGAAGAGCAGCGCCAGATCGATCGCCGGGAAAGATATCGAGGATTGCGGAAATTATCTGACAAAGAAGAATTGGCATTAGGCCTTCTGGAAGACGTCCTATCGCTCGCATTCAACAAGAAACTCGTCTTGGCGTTCGACAGTGATATCGCAGTGGGCCAGACGGGAAACCCCATAGATGTCATCAGAGCTCTTAAAGAAAATCCTAAGTATAAAACTATCATGAAGAATGTCGAGATACTTATAGCGCCTCCCGACACCCTTGCTTCGCGGTTAGCGGGATACAAAAATAGCGATGACATGAAAGTCTTTTTATTCGCCTCGGGCAAGTCTCGCGGCCTGTTTGAAAAGATAGAGCCAAACGTATATCCGACATATGTGGAAGGCAATTTCCCATCAAGAGCATTGGATCCGCTGCCAGAGATAGTAGCCTTAAGTTTAGCGCGATATTTCGGAGGTTTTGCGTTAAAGGAGGAGCCTGTCACAGAAATAAAGGCGGGCGATGAAACATTATATCTTAAAGATGTCAATATCGAATCGATACGTGGTGACGGTTTGGCCATGATAGTGAGGCGCCTGCCCAATGCGAAGGAGCTTGAAACCGGGGAGATACAGAAAGAGCACGCTATTCTGGTCAGCTTCGTCAAATTTGCATAGAGTAAGGGTTTTCCTTTTATATGTGGATGTATTAGATTGACTACGATAAGCGTATATTATATAATTTTATGCTAACACTGAATGGTAAGCGGATGCGCCATGAACCCCGCCCTTCTTTATAGGGAGAGGCGGGGGGAAAGGAAGGGCGGGGTGAAGAGCGATAAGATAAAGAAGGGTGTTGAGAGGGCCGGGGCGAGGAGCCTCCTATACGCGACAGGGATATCAAAGGACGATATGGCTAAGCCATTCATAGCGGTGGCTACATCGAGGACCGATATCATCCCGGGCCATATACATATGGACCGGCTCGAGCGTTTTATTGAGCGCGGAATCGCGATGGCGGGAGGCGTTCCGTTCTTCTTCGGCGTTCCGGGCATATGTGATGGCATAGCTATGGGGCATTTCGGCATGAAGTATTCCCTCGCTTCGCGCGAACTGATAGCCGATATGGTCGAGACTATAGTCAAGGCGCATTGTTTTGACGGGCTAGTTTGCCTGACCAACTGCGATAAGATAACGCCGGGCATGCTGATGGCTACAGGCAGGATCAATATCCCATCGATAGTGGTCACGGCAGGGCCGATGATGAGCGGGAATTATAAGGGCAGGCGGTTGTCGCTCGTTAAAGATACGTTTGAAGCCGTTGGCAGGTTCAGAAAAGGCGAGATTTCGCAGGAAGAGCTGAATGTTTTTGAAATGTGCGCATGCCCCGGAGCTGGAGCGTGCCAGGGCTTATATACGGCCAATTCAATGGCCTGTATAACAGAGGCGCTCGGCATGAGCGTTCCCGGATGCGCTACGGCTATGGCAGTTTCTGCGAAGAAGGACAGGATCGCGCAGGAGTCCGGTGAAAAGATAGTTAACCTTGTGAGAAGGAATATTCTGCCGCGCACTATAATGAGAAGAGAGGCCTTCGAGAATGCCATTAAAGTGGATATGGCGCTTGGCGGTTCTACCAATACGGTCCTGCACCTATTGGCGATAGCCAAGGAGTTCGAAGTGCCGCTATCCATTGACACTTTTGATTCGATATCGCGCCAGACGCCGCATATCACGAATATCCTTCCGGGCGGAGAGCATTTCATGGAGGATTTAGAATACGCGGGCGGCATTCCGGCGATAATGAAGCGCATGAAGAATATGCTTAATGATGTCATGACGTGCAGTTCAAAGACGATAAGCCAGATAGCCAATGACGCTCAAGTTTTGGACGAAGATGTCATACGCGATATTAAAAACCCGTATCATCCGGAGGGAGGCATAGCTATATTGAAGGGGAACCTCGCCCCGGAGGGAAGCGTTATAAAGCAGACGGCTGTTTCAAAGGCCATGATGCAATTCACCGGCAAAGCCCGGGTCTTCGATTCCGAAGAGACATGTATGCAGGCGATAATGGCCGGAAAGATCAAAAAGGGCGATTGTATAGTTATTAGATACGAAGGTCCGAAAGGCGGGCCCGGGATGAGAGAGATGCTCTCTCCGACCGCCGCCATAGTCGGCATGGGATTGGCGGATAGCGTCGCGTTAATTACTGACGGGCGGTTCTCGGGCGGCACTCAAGGCCCGTGCCTCGGACATATCTCGCCCGAAGCTCAAATCGGCGGCCTCATCGCGATAGTGGAAGACGGCGATGAGATAACGCTCGATATCCCGAAGAGGAAGATCGAGTTGAAAGTGAGCGATGCCGAAATTAAGGCCCGTATGGCAAAATGGCGCGCTCCCGAGATAAAAGAGGCCGAAGGATATCTGGCGCGTTACGCGAAGTTCGTTTCCTCGGCTTCTGAGGGTGCTGTATTAAAAGTATAGTATATCTTCTAACCAGGTTAGACCTTGTGGTAATCTGACATATCTAACCTGGTTAGAAAGAGGGTATTTATGAAAATGACCGGCGCAAAGATACTCATAGAGTGCCTCAAAAAAGAGAACGTCGAAGTTATCTTCGGCTATCCCGGCGGGCAGGTCCTGCCTATATTCGATCAGCTTTACGACGCTCCGGTAAAATTTATCCTGACGCGGCACGAACAGGCCGCGGCACACGCGGCCGATGGCTACGCGAGAGCTACGGGCAAGGTCGGCGTCTGCCTGGCCACATCGGGGCCCGGCGCCACGAATCTCGTCACGGGCATAGCGACCGCATACATGGACTCCATACCGATGGTCGCCATCACGGGACAGGTGAAGAGTTTTCTTATAGGCAACGACGCTTTTCAGGAGGCCGACATTACTGGTATCACAAGGCCGATCACCAAACATAATTATCTCGTCGAGGATGTTTTAGACCTGGCAAGAGTGATGAAAGAGGCTTTCCATGTCGCTTCTACAGGAAGGCCCGGCCCGGTCCTGGTGGATATTCCATCGGACATACAGATGCAGGAGACGGAATTTATTTATCCCGAAAAAGTCCATATGCGCGGGTACAACCCTACTTATAACGGCCATCCCGGACAGATAAAACGGGCGGCCAAGGCGATCGGCGCGTCGAAGAGGCCTATCCTTTATGTGGGCGGCGGCGCGATGGCCTGCGACGCGGCCGATGAAGTTTATAAACTTGCCGTTAAGAACGATATACCGGTCGCTATGACGCTTCTGGGGCTCGGAGCGTTCCCGATGACGCACTCGCTCGCGCTCGGCATGCTCGGCATGCACGGCACGGCTTATGCGAACCACGCCATAATGGATTCCGATCTCATCATAGCCGTCGGAGCGCGTTTCGATGACCGCGTGACCGGCAAGCTTGACGCGTTCGCTCCTCATGCCACCGTCATACATATAGATATAGATCCGGCGAGCGTCTCGAAGACTGTCGATGTGGATATACCTATAGTCGGAGATGCCGCGATCGTTTTGAAACAGCTTAATAAGACGGTGGATAAGCCCCAGACCAAAGAGTGGCTTAAAACTATAGATGGGTGGAAGAAGACCTATCCGATGAAGTATAAGGATGACGAAAAGCTGCGTCCGCAGTATGTGGTTGAACAGATATATGAGGCAACCAAGGGGGACGCCATAATATGCACAGAGGTCGGGCAGAACCAGATGTGGGCCGCCCAATACTTTAAGTTCATTAAGCCCCGGACGATAATCTCTTCCGGCGGATTGGGGACTATGGGATATGGTTTTCCCGCGGCCATAGGCGCTAAGTTTGGCAGGCCTAATATGCCTGTATTCGATGTGGCGGGAGACGGCTCTATCCAGATGAATATACAGGAGCTCGCTACCGCTGTTATTGAAAAGATACCGGTGAAGATAGTCATACTGAACAACTCCTGCCTTGGCATGGTCAGGCAGTGGCAGGAACTATTTTACAAGAAGAGATATTCATATACGAAGTTCTGCGCAAACACTCCCGATTTTGTTAAACTGGCCGAGAGCTACGGAGCCGTCGGCATGATGATAACAAAGAAGCAGGACGTAAAAAAGGCCATAGAGAAGGCGCTTAAAATAGATAATACTGTTATAATGGATTTCCGTGTGGAGCAGGAAGAGAATGTCTTCCCGATGGTCCCCGCGGGAGAGGCTATAAATAAGATGATAAGTGGTGGGTTGGCATAAGTCCGTAACTAGTAACCCGTAACTCGTAATTTAAAATGGAAAATAAGAAAATAAAAGATTTTTACGATTTAGACGCATGGCAAAAGGCAAACACGTTTGCTGTTGAGGTTTATAATATAACCAAGAGTTTTCCTAAATCCGAATTTTATGGTATAACCAATCAGCTTTGTAGGGCTGCTTCATCAATAACAGCTAATATAGCCGAAGGTTTTAGCCGGTATCACTTTAATGACAAAGTCAGATTTTATCATAATGCGAGGGGTTCTGTTAGCGAGATACAGAGTTTTTTGTTTCTTTCAAAAGATATAGGATATTTGAGATCCACAGATTTTGATAAAATGTTTAATTTTACAAAAGACGTAGGAATGTTAATAAACGGCTTGATTCGTTCTATTGAGAAACAACAAAGGTAAAAAATTACCGATTACGAGTTACGGGTTACTAGTTACGGGTTACGGAACGCATATGAAACATACAATATCAGTCCTGGTCGAGAATAAGTTCGGAGTGCTTGCGCGGATAGCGGGATTGTTCAGCGCGCGCGGGTTCAATATCGACTCCCTGGCGGTAGGAGAGACGGAAGATCCGACCGTATCCAGGATGACGGTGATCTCCGAAGGCGACGACAAGACGCTTGAACAGATAAAGAAACAGCTGAATAAGCTGATCGATGTCATCAAGGTCGTCGATTTCAAAGAAGGCGAATTTATTGACAGAGAGCTGATGCTTATAAAGGTCTCTGTCAATACCAAGACCAGGAAAGAGATACTCGAGACAGTCGAATCTGTTGACGGAAAAATAGTTAACGCTGGTCCGGTATCTGTAAGCATAGAGGCGACCGGAGACACGACGAAGATAAAGGGACTATTGGCGCTTCTTAAGCCGTTCGGCATAATCGAAGTGGTGCGGACGGGCAGGATCGCTATGGATACGACCGAAAAAGGTCTGAAAGCTGAAGGCAAGCCTGAAGTGAATGAGTAGTTTTAAGTTGTAAGTTATAAGTGAAAAAATCTTACAACTTAAAACTTGCGACTTACAACTAAATCGAAAGGAGTAGTTAGCATGGCGAAGATATATTATGACAAGGACGCCGATCTGAATATCCTGAAGGGTAAAAAAATAGCGGTTATAGGGTATGGCATCCAGGGACGCGGGCAGAGTTTGAATTTGAGAGATTCGGGGCTTGATGTTATCGTGAGCGAGTTGCCGGGGACGAAAAACTACGACCAGGCTAAAGCCGACGGTTTTAATCCTGTTCCGGCCAAAGAGGCTTCCAAAGCGGCGGATCTCGTCCAGATACTGACCGAAGACCATGTACAGGCGAAAGTTTACAAGAATGATATAGCCGAGAATATGACAAAGGGTAAGGTGCTGATATTCTCGCACGGTTTCAATATAAGGTTCAAACAGATAAAGCCTTCGAAGAAGATCGACGTCGTGATGATAGCTCCGAAAGGGCCAGGCGCGTTGGTGAGAAAGATGTATGAAGAGGGAAAGGGGGTTCCGTGTCTCGTGGCTATCTATCAGGATGCTTCGGGCAATGCCATGAAGATGGCGCTCGCGTACGCCAAGGGTATAGGCGGCACAAGGGCCGGCGTTATTGAAACGACATTCGCGGAAGAGACGGAGACGGATCTCTTCGGGGAGCAGGCTGTCCTCTGCGGCGGCGTCAGCGAACTGATAAAAGCAGGATTTGATACGTTGATCGGCGCCGGATATCAGCCCGAGATCGCTTATTTCGAAGTCCTTCATGAGTTGAAGCTTATTACCGATCTTATACAGGAGAGAGGCATAAGCGGCATGAGGCGCGGGGTCTCCAATACGGCTTGTTACGGTGATATTACGCGTGGGCCGAGGGTAATTACTGAAAAAACGCGAAAAGTGATGCAGAAGATGCTGAAAGAGATCAAGACTGGCAAATTCGCGCGCGAATGGATCAAAGAGAATGAAGTCGGCAGGCCGAATTGGAACATCCTCATGAAGAAGGGCGACGAGCATCCGATAGAGAAGGTCGGGCAGGATCTTCGTAAGATGATGCCGTGGATGAAGAAGGCGTAATTTTTTCACATCAGTGGACGGCGGGGCTTGGTATCCGCCCTCCGCTGACGCAAATTGGCATTAGGCATGCCAATTTGCTATGTAAAAATTCTGACAAAAAATTCAGCCCTAAGACTTATTATAGCATCATTGGTCGTCTGAATTTTTTTCTAAATCGCCATAAGGTGTCAGAATTTTTAACATCAGCGTCGGGCTGGGATACCAAACCCCGCCTGGAACATAATGGAAAAAATTACTTTGAAAATATGTTATAGAAAAGTGGTGCAAAATGGGTGACGAGAAGATAATTATATTCGATACGACTCTGCGCGATGGGGAGCAGTGCCCTGGCGCTAGCCTTAATATCAACGAAAAGCTCGAGATAGCAAAACAGCTTGCTATACTCGGAGTTGACGTTATTGAAGCGGGCTTTCCCATCTCAAGCCCGGGTGATTTTGAGGCTGTTAAGGCCGTAGCGAAATCTATCAAAGGTCCGGCCATCTGCGGATTGTCAAGGGCGGTAGAAAAGGATATAGATGCATCTTATGATGCTTTGAAGTATGCCGCGCGTCCCCGTATTCACATTGTTTTGGCAACTTCTAAGATCCATATGAAGTATAAGCTTAAAAAAGCGGAGGACGAGATACTCAAGCTCGCTGTTTTCAGCGTTAAATATGCCAAATCCAAATGCGCTGACGTGGAATTCTCGCTTGAGGATGCCTCAAGGACGGAAAGGGATTTTCTTTATAAGGTTGTCGAATCCGTCATAGATGCGGGCGCCGCTACCGTTAATATCGCGGATACGGTCGGTTATATTATGCCGTTTGAATTTGCAGATGTTATAAACGGTGTAAAGAATAACGTCCCTAATATCAGTAAGTGCGTAATAAGCGTTCACTGCCATAATGATCTTGGTTTAGCCGTATCTAATTCGTTAGCCGCTGTATTGAGCGGTGCAAGACAGGTAGAATGCACGATAAATGGCCTTGGAGAGCGGGCGGGAAACGCTTCACTTGAAGAAATAGTTATGAATATAAAAACACGTAATGATATATTTAAAGGCATTCGCACGGATATTAACACAAAAGAAATATTCAAAACTAGCCGCCTTGTTTCAAAGCTGACCGGCATGATAGTTCAGCCGAACAAAGCCGTTGTCGGCGCCAACGCTTTTGCTCACGAATCCGGTATACATCAGGATGGAGTTTTAAAAGAAAGGACCACTTACGAGATCATGAGGCCTGAGGATGTTGGCGTAGTCGGAACCAGCTTTGTGTTAGGAAAACATTCCGGCAGGCACGCTTTTAAGGAGAGGCTCTCAAGACTTGGTTTTATCCTTAAGGAAGACCAGATCGAGAAAGCGTTCGGTCGTTTCAAAGAGCTGGCAGACAAGAAGAAAGAGATATTCGATGAAGACCTGGAGACGATCGTCGATGAAGAGATCTCAAAGATCCCGGAACAGCTGAAGCTGGAACATTTCCATATAATTTCGGGGGATAGCATAAAACCGTCTGCGACGATAAAGATAAAGTTCAAAGGCAAGGCATTCGAAAGCTCATCGGGCGGGGACGGCCCCGTTGACGCATGCTATAAAGCTATCGACAAGGTCATAAAGATAGGCGGGAAGCTTCTCGACTATCAGATAAAGTCTGTCACGAGCGGCAAGGACGCGCTCGGTGAAGTGTCAATAAAGATAGGTTCGAAGAACGCAGTTGTATCCGGCAGAGGCGCGAGCACCGATATAATAGAGGCGAGCATAAAGGCGTATATCAATGCGGTGAATAAACTCTTAAGTCGTAAGTTGTAAGTTATAAGTCGTAAGAGTAGAAACTTATAACTTAAAACATACAACTTACAACTATTTTACTATGGCAAAACTCACATATGGGCTTATCGGCCATCCGGTTGGGCATTCTCTTTCTCCCGCCATGCAGAATGCGGCTTTCGCAGCCCTGAAGATAGATGCCGAATATAAGCTCTTCGACGTTGAGCCCGCCGACCTAGAAAAGTTCCTCAAAGATCTGGTAAGGAATAATATTTCCGGCGTCAATGTCACTATACCGTATAAAGTCAGGGCCAAAGATTTCGTTACTGCCAACGGTATATTGAACGAGCATGCCGAAAAGCTCGGAGCGGTAAATACCATCAAGGTCGTAGGCGGTAAACTGACAGGTTTCAATACCGACGGGCCGGGGTTTTACAGATCGCTTGTCGAGGACCTTAAGTTTGAGCCGGAAGGCAAGAATATATTTGTGCTAGGCGCCGGCGGAGCGGCGCGGGCAATAGTCATGTATCTGGGCAACGGCCCCAAAGAGATATTCGTTACCGATATAGATGACCGCATGGTGGAGGAGCTGAAAAAGCATTTTGAAAAGTACTATGATCATCGCAAATTTAAGGTTGTACGCAAGGATAATATTAAAAAGTCGCTTGACGCATCTGATCTCCTGGTGCAGGCTACGCCGCTTGGCATGCATGACGGTGATCCTTCGCCGGTAGATCCGGTATTGCTGCATCCGGGACTGCGTATTTATGATCTTGTGTATAACAGGCCCGTGACAAAGCTTGTAGAGGAGGCGTCCAGGATGAAGCTGCATGCCATGACGGGCCTGGGGATGCTATTATGTCAGGGCGCGATAGCTTTCGAACTGTGGACAACTAAGAGAGCGCCGGTTGAAGTCATGAGAAGAGCGTTAAAGGAGTCTCTGAAGAATCTTGGATAAGGTCGCCGTATTTATCTTCGGATCGATCGTGGGAAGCTTTCTGAATGTCTGCATATACAGGCTTCCTAAAGAGCGTTCTATAATAGTACCGGGCTCTTATTGCCCTAATTGCACCGTAGCGATCCATTGGTATGACAATATCCCTATCTTAAGCTACATATTCCTGGGAGGCAGAGCAAGGTGCTGTAAGGCCAGGATATCGTTCAGGTACTTTATAGTCGAGGCCTTAACCGCGTCGGCATTCCTGGTATTGTTTTCAGCTTTCGGAGTAACGCCGAAATTTTTTGCTTATGCGGTGATGGCATCGGGTTTGATCATAGCTACGTTCGTCGATTTCGAGATACAGGAGATACCGGACGAGGTTTCCATAGGCGGGCTTGCAGCCGGATTGATCCTGGTTATAGCCTTCCCTTCGATATTGAACGAAACCACGAGGCTTAACGGTTTTTTGAACTCTTTTTCCGGCGCGCTGATCGGCGGCGGAATGATATATGCGATGGGAATGCTCGGTGAATTCACGTTTAAAAGGGAAGCGATGGGCGGGGGAGATGTAAAGCTGCTTGCCATGATAGGAGCTTTTATAGGGTGGAAATTCACCTTGCTGACATTTTTTCTGGCGCCGGTATTCGGTTCTGTTGTAGGCATAATAATGAAGGTAAGATACGGCAAAGATATCATACCTTACGGCCCGTATCTGTCGCTTGCGTCTCTCGTCTCGATATTTTTTGGCAATAAGATAATTCATCTATTATTTTACGGAATGTTCTAACAGGAGGTTACAATGCTCAGATATCTGACAAGCGGTGAATCACACGGTAAGTCTATGCTCACTATAGTCGACGGTATACCGGCCGGATTATACATCGATAAATCCATAATCGACCTTGAACTTGCCAGGCGGATGCTCGGGTATGGTCGCGGCAAGCGTATGGCCATAGAATCGGATAAGGTCGATATACTGTCCGGATTAAGGGAGGGCAGAACGATAGGCAGCCCGATCTCGCTTCTGGTAAAGAACGCGGACAACTCTATCGATAAGCTGGAAAAAGTTTACGAGCCGAGGCCCGGGCATGCGGATCTAAGCGGCATACTGAAATACAATTTAAGCGATATAGATCGGAA
>Ga0209777_10009204_pt1 | contig 10668 bp, 4 predicted proteins | sample FrelakmetHBP12HB_FD_187147 | JGI IMG/M metagenome (GOLD analysis project Ga0209777, IMG submission 187147) | Freshwater lake sediment microbial communities from the University of Notre Dame, USA, for methane emissions studies -HBP12 HB (SPAdes)... | ecosystem: Environmental > Aquatic >... | reverse complement strand
CGGCAGCCCTCCTTGGTACGGATCGGTGGGGGAAGGACGTCTGCCGTCTTTTTATCATGTTCACCACAGAATCAAAGAGCTTTTCAGCACCCTGCTAGATCGGCATTCCGTTCTGCGGTACACTCGATGCCGTCAGGTTGATGCGGTGAGTGCGAAGGCGTTTGGTGGAGTGGCCTGACTTAGTGGGCATGTTCGGGTGGCGCCCGGGGTGATCACGAACACGGCGTGGATTCCCAGGGCTTCCGAGAGTTACTTCCAAGAAAGTCGCAGGTGATTCGTATATGGGGACGAGGGGTCGCCAACTTGGGGAGGGCGTCCATTCCCCGATTCTCCCCTTCTGTAGACGAAAGGAGCGGGTGCAGCATCGCCGAATCGACACCGAATGCGCCCGAGGATACTGAGGCGACCGGCAGGGCCGGGACGCGAGGAAAGCAGCCATGTCATCGATCAACGGAACCGCCAGACCTACCCTAGTATGTCCCCGTGTCGTCGGACCTTCTGTCCAACGACGCGTGGCCTGCCTGAGTGCCGTAGGCGCCCTTATCCTCCTGGCCGTCCTCCCGGGAGTCTCGGCATCGCAATGCGAGCCTGAGTTCCTTCTGAAGTGGGGCACATACGGCTCGGGCGACGGGCAATTCAATATACCTTTTGGGGTTGATGTGGATGCCGAAGGGAACGTTTACGTGTCGGACTACATGAACAACCGCATCCAGAAGTTCACAAGCACCGGCACTTACCTGACCCAGTGGGGCTCAGCCGGCAGCGGGAATGGGCAGTTCGACCATCCTCGCGGCATAGCCATAGATGCCGCGGGCAACGTCTACGTTGCAGACACCAATAACCAGCGAATCCAGAAGTTCACGGGTACCGGCACCTACCTGACCCAATGGGGCTCGGCCGGCAGCGGGAACGGGCAGTTCAACCTTCCGGAGGGAATCGCGACGGACGGCGCTGGTAACGTGTACGTCGCAGATGCGCACAACAACCGCGTTCAGAAGTTCACCGGCACCGGCACCTACCTGACCCAATGGGGCTCGTACGGCAGCGGCAACGGGGAGTTCGACGTTTCCCTCGGAGTCACAGTCGACGATGCCAACAACGTTGTCTATGTCACGGACTACTGGAACCAGCGCGTCCAGAAGTTCACCCTGGAAGGTACGTATCTGACCCAGTGGGGCTCGTATGGCACTGGCAACGGGCAGTTTAGTAGGCCCGAGACGCTCGTGACGGACGCCGAAGGCAATGTCTACGTATCGGACCTGGCCAACAGCCGGGTTCAGAAGTTCACTGGAACGGGCGGATACCTGTGCCAGTGGGGCTCGTACGGCACCGGCGATGGGCAGTTCAACTGCACCGACGGAATCACGATCGATCGCACCGGCAGCATCTTCGTTGTGGACCAGTACAATCATCGCATCCAGAAGTTCGGCCCATCCGAGCCGACCCCTGCGGCCCCCGTTCTCGAAGTGGAAGCTACCTCGGAAGGGATTCTGATCCTCTGCAGTGTCTCGTTGGAGTACGGGAGTGTCCCCTTCCGTCTGTATCGCAGGATTGAGGCCGAGGATTGGTGCTGCATCGCCCCCTTGCTACGCAGCGAAGAGGGTATCGTGCGTCACGTCGATACCGACATCCAACCGGGGATCGTCTACGAGTACGAGATCGAGGCGATTGGTCCATCAGGTCCCGCCGGACGGTGGGGACCAATCGCGATTCAAGTATCCGCCCCTCTCTCTCTTGTGCTGCGACTGCTTCCGAACCCGGCGACGGAAGCCGTGACCGTCTCTTTTGCGCTTCCGCGGACCGGTGATGTGACGCTGCGCCTCTTTGACGCCGCGGGACGCGAACTTGGGGTGAAACACCTCCCGGCCTGCCGTTCGGGAGTGCACACGCTGGACGGTTCGGTGCGTGCCTGGAGTGTGAACAACGGGCGGCCTCTCTCGGCTGGTACGTATTGGATGCGCCTGGAAACTCCCATGGGAACGAAGAGCGAACGCTTGGTGATCCTACGGTAGAGGGCGCACGCCTTGCATACGGGCTGAGCGAGCAGGATGACTAAGCCACGATCATGTGGCCGAGAGTGTTGAACGGAGCCCTGGTGGTAGAAGCCATCGGGGCTCTTGTTGTTCGCACGGATGCGCGGGTTTGCGAGGGCGCACTTGCGGTGCGGACTCTCTGGTTTAAAACCGTTGCGACCGTGACCAGAACCAACCCTGCGAATCCGCGTCGGTGAGGGGTCAAACTCTCTCTCGCTCTCGGTTCTCTCTAGCAGTGGTTGACAACCCGGTTGGGTTCGGACCCCGAATCATACGGTTTTCGAACTGCCGGTCTCCTGGTTGACGCGAACGCGATGCCGGCATGCCGGACGTGTCTTCCCGGAGGCACATATGGCGACTGTGCCGCACGCCAGGACATCCATAGCCGTTGGGGTTTTCAGGATGCCAGTTAGTCAACCGGAGCATCCCACAGATCGCCTCGCCAGCCAGCGGTCCTACCACGAGCATTTCCTCCTAGATCGGCATTCCGTTCTGCGGTACACTCGATGCCGCCAGGTTGATGCGGCGAGTGGAGAAGCGTCCGGTGGTGTGACCTGGCTTAGTGGGCATGCTCGGGTGGTGCCCGACCCGATCACGAATCCGTATGAACGCTGCGCGTCCTTCTGCTGATCGAGCACCAAGCTGGCACAAAGTGAAAGGGGCCGTCAGATGACGAATCAAGGGTCTTTGCGGATCGGATGCCTTTGTTTGGGTCTCTGCTTGATGTTCCTGCTTCTCTGCCCGGTGCCGGCAACCGGAACTCCCGATCGTCCGACGCTTGGGCCTGCTCATCGCGGAAGCGGGCCACCGACGGTGTTGCCAGGAGCCAGGGACGCATGGTGGGACGAGCCTCCGGATCTCAACGGATTGGCGATGACTTCAGAGATCATCTCGGAATTCAGGTACGAGAGCGAGACCGCAAACGACTTCTACAGTTCGGCATCCGTGACGATCCTTGAGGCCGTGTGGTGGGGAGAGTACTACAGTGGGGGTGAACCGGACGTTTCAGCATTCAACTTGCGGTTCTATGATGATTCTGATGGCACCCCGGGGTCCCTCATAGCCGAGTATCTTGAATCCAGCCAGGTCGATGCGATCTATATAGGTCAGGGCATCGGCGGACCGATCTACGAGTACCATGCACCCGTTTCGGTGGATATCGGAGTGGGATCGTACTGGTTCTCGGTTCAAGCATGCGACCATGTGTTCCCCCCGCAATGGGGTCGCCTCGCTGCGGGGCAGGTGACTGGCTACGAATCTGTGAGCCGCTCCAGGTTCTTGGGGTTTCCTGACTGGACCGCCAGTTCCCAGGTCTTTGGTGAACCCCTGGACGCAAGTCAGAGGTTCATCGTAACTCCTCCGCTTCCCGGAGCCTGTTGCTTTGCCGATCTGCACTGCGAGTCCCTCGGAGATGCGCATTGCCGCGGGCTCGGGGGTGCCTGGCAGGGGCCCGAGAGCATCTGTGACCCGAATCCTTGCCCGTCAATCCCGATGGCGTGCTGCTTCCCGGATGGGCACTGCGAGCAATTGCTGCAGGCTGCCTGTGACGAAGCAGGGGGATCATCGGGTATCGGTACGAGCTGCGATCCCAACCCCTGCCCCCAGCCGACAGGTGCATGCTGCTTCGATGGGTATTGCGCTGTGGAGACGGAAGCGAACTGCCTGGCGGCTGGCGGCGTCTACCAGATCTGGTTAACGCGGGTGTCCAACCCGGACCCCAAAGCACACGGTCTTCGAACTGCCGTTCTCCTGGTTGACGCGGATGCGATGCAGGCATGCCGGACGGGGTTTTCGAGAGCCACAGCCGCTCGATCCGTCTCTGCGAAAAGGGCGCTCGCAGTCCATACCGGCACAGACTCCCCAAGCCCGCACGGTCCTCGGCCACGACCGCCTGCGCGGCATGCAGCGTGAAGCCCGCAACCTTGGCGCAAAGGGGCTTCACCTCCTCCATCTCCCCGCCTCTCTCCAGGCCGATCTCCGGCACCGGAGGACGGACCGTCGCCGCGAGCGCCTCCTGCAGCGCCGCCAGTGCGGGATCCACAGACCACCGCCGCTGAACCTCTGTTCGCGGGTCTAATGAATCAAGACCATCGTTCTCGTCTCGACTCCGGTCCGCGTCCGCAATCGACAGAAGTAGATCCCGGAGGGAAGCGAGCGTCCCGACTGGTCCGTTCCATCCCACCGGATCGCGTGATCGCCGGCTCCCTGCGTGCCATGGACGAGCGTCCGCAGGAGGCGACCCGACGCTTCGTAGATCGATAGCTCGACCCGCGCCGGTGCGGGAAGCGCGTAGTGAATCATCGTGCTCCCGCTGAAGGGGTTCGGTTGGCCGACGCGAAGGGCGAGCCTCAGGGGCAATCCCGTCCTGCCCTCGGCCGCCGCAGTCCCACGCGTGTAGGCCTGATAGGCGCGGACGGCGTTCGCGCGCAGATCGGCGAGGTCATTTCCTCCCAGAACCGCGAACGCCACTCGGATCGAGTCGCCCGCATTCAGATGGTACGGTCCCGCTGAGACGAGCGCGCTCCAGTCATCCGGCCCCGTCGAATGGGCGACTGAATGGGCAGCGTCACCTCCCGTCAGGAAGAGATACCGATCGCGGTCGAGAAGGTAGGACTGCGGATAGACGAACGTCGGGTTGTGGACCATCGTCAGGTTCCGGAGCGGAGGATTGTCCGGGAGCGTGTCCATCAGCGCCACACCCGCGTAGGGATGCCCCGTGCCGCTCCACATGTAGGCCATCCGCAACGCCGGATCGATAGCCCCCTCGTTGTGGCTCGCATCGCTCGTGATGTCCCAGTCCATGTACTGCCCGACGTAGAGGGGCGAGATCGACTGCGAGGAGGCGTTTGTGAGCGTGTAGCGGATGATCACGAAGTCGTCGAACGGAGCCTGCGACCAGGCCCAGCTGTCCTGCCTGACGCGAAGGTCCTTCGCATACGGGCTCCCCGCGTCGTCATAGGCCGCGAAATAGTCCTGGTTCGATATCGCGTGCCCGGGCCCCTCGACGTCCCGGCGGAAGAGCCAGTCAGCGTAAGGATCGGCCGCGAAGTCGCGGTTCAGCGCGTAGACCGAGTCCGTCGCGGCCCAGAGGCTTCCGATGTAGAGGCAGTTCTGTCCGCCCCGCGGATAGATGAAGCCGCTCCCGGGCCCGCCACCGCTCAGGAATCCGCAGATCCCCTGATCCGTCACGGTCAGGGTGGCGTTGCCGACGTTGTGGTCGGCCATGTCGACGCGAGCGGGAAGCTGGATCTGCGCGGAGGCGGGGGCGCTTTGCGCCGAGCCGACCTTCGCGATCACCTGATAGGCGTGCGTGCCGGGATCGACTCCGCGATCCGCGTACGCCATCGCCTCGCCGGGCGAGCCGATCTCCTGCGCGATCACCGTTCCGTCGCGGTAGACGTCGAGTGTCGTCAGGAAGAGGAGGTCGAATCCGTTCACGTTCTGCGTCGGATTGCGCCAGCTCAGTCGCACGAACGGCTCGTCGTATGCCGCGGTCAGCGACTCCGGCGGCCGGGGCGCCGTCTCGTCCCCGTGGGGGACCGGGTAGAACTCAAGCGAGGTGCCCGGCGTGATCGGCATCCCCTGGCCGTTGAAGAATACCTGGAGACCCGAGGTCTGCTGCCATTTCTCGATCCCCGCGGTGAAGTAGTCGGCGCCGGTCGTGTGCTGCTGGTACTGGACCTGGATCAGCCCATCCCCGGTGAAGGTCGGGTAGCGGGCGGGATCGAGCAGGATGATCTCGAACGTCTCACGAGTCCCCGTCGACTTGTTCAGCACGTTCCGGTACTCGACGATGAACCGTCCGTCGGAGGTTTCGTCCGTCAGCATCTGCCCCCCCACCGTGGGATCGAGGTCGGTCCAGAGAGGGGCGATCATCGCCGAGGGTCCGCGCGGATCCGGGATCGGGTAGTGGTCGGGCCAGGCATAATCGTCGCGCGCTCCGCTGCCGAAGGAGGCCCAGCCGTTCGTGCTCACCCGCAGCATCGGATCGGTGCGGCCGTAGTACTTGAAGCCGAACGAAGGAGTGAAGTGGAAGACTTTGTCGTCGGCCAGCTGCGCGATCGGAAGGGTCCCTGGGCGCCAGTGCATCCCCAACCCATGGAAACCGTAGCTGTAGTCGTCGCCTCCGCCCCCTCCCCCGCCCACGTTGTAGGCGATCGTGTACTTGCCGAAGAGGACCCGGCCGTAGACCTGGGAATAGGCGATCCGGAAGTATCCGTTCTCCCCCCATGTCGATCCCCAGCTGTTCTTGCACTTGAAGCAGGAGTTGTTGTCGTCGTATCCGACGACAACGATCGCGTGATTGCCGATCCACGGCCCGATCACGTGGCTGTAGATGCCGCTGTTGTAGGCGTAGAAGTCGGCCAGGACCCGCATCGTGATCCAGAGGGGACCGGACTGCAGCGCCGACTTGATCGAGTCGACCGCTCCGGGATTGCTCGGCATCGTGCCGGCCCGCACCCAGCTCCAACTCGAGATCTTGCGGAGCCGGCTCGACCAGTCGTTGCAGCGGTTCGAGCAGGCCGTGTCTGCCGCCACGTACGGGAAGCAGGCTTCGTCGGTGACGCCGGTGTCCCGGACAAAGTTCGAGACCGAGCTGCCGTTGCCGCCGCTGCATCCCGAATCATTCGCGTCGCAGGAAACGATGAACTGCTCGGAAAGGTCATCGAAGGTGCCGGAGTTCGTCAGGCCGGCGATCTCCCGCATCGACTCCATCACGCCGCAAGCGGCGTGCGCCCAACAGCTCCCGCAGTTCGACTGGTTCTTGACGGAGCTGATGTGGTTTCCGTTGTTGTTGGTCCAGTCAAGACTCGCCGGAAGCCTCCCGATGGGGGTTTCGAGGTAGGTCGGACCTCCCCCGGACTTTGAGTCGTTGCAGCCGAGGCGGTTCGCCCGCTCCTGCCAGGTCAGGTTCCAGATCGGGTTCGCGGCGGCGGTCCATCCCGCCGAGGAGTCGGTGATCGCCTGCTGGATCTGACTCAAGGTGGGCAGATCGCTCGGGAGGCTCGCCATCGCCGGAGCCTGGAGCAGCGTGGCGAGGAGAAACAGGAACAGGGCCGCGCCCACGCACATCGTGGGCCCCCGCAGCCAGAAGAATCGGGACATCGAACCACCTCCTTGCTGTGCGTCGAGGGTTCGATTCGCTCTCCGTGCGCGCCGCCGCGCCGCAATTCGCGGCCCGGGACATCGAGCGAGCTGGCCTCCGGAGACTGGCCGTTCCAATCGTGTGGGCGGTCTGTTCGAGGGCTATTCCCGTTGAACGCTTCGATCTGTCGCGCATGCCGGTCAGGTCAGCACGTTCCTTTCTCGCGCGCGCGAAGGAGTATACGCCCAGGCGGCGGCGAGCGTCAACTGCAACCGAGCCGGTATGGAACGGGAGCCTGGTTGTTCAAGGCACTGTGTGGCCGATGGTTGCTGTACTCGTCCCTCCAGTGGTCAATGGTTCTCCGGGCATCGGCCAACCCGCGACCGAAGACAACCCTCCGAATTGAGCGTCGAGGTCGCCCAAACTCTCTGCCTCTCGGTTCTCACCCCCGATTTGGCTAACAACCCCGTCCAACCCGGACCCCAGGGCATACGCTTTTCGAACTGGCAGTCCCCTGGTTGACGCGGATGCGATCGTGACGTGGCGGGCATGGCTACCGGAGCCCAATTATCGCTGGGGACGGAGCCACGGACGCCCCACGGCGAGCGAACGCGGAAACGCCGGACCACAGCCAAGGGTCTCGTCTACAAGATGATCTGCCAGCCCCTATGCCGACCGACATCGCGTCCTCATGGACCCGGCGTAAACGCAGACGCAGCAGGCCGGTCGGGGCTTTCGAGAGAGACAGACGGGATCGAATCTGGTCACGAAGGTCAGCAACGAGAGAATTGTGTGCACGACGGTCTAGGCTGCGGAGCGAATCGTCCGCGGTTCGGCCAGCAGATGGGACCGGTGGAAGGCATGAGTGGATCCAATGCCAAGTTGGCTCTGTCTGGATGGTGCTATAATGCTGCCACTCCAGAATGGCCTGCGACTACCGGAAGGAGGGATCGGCCATGCGGATTCTACGATTCGCCGTCTGCCTCCAGCTTCTCGGAGGACTTCTCTTTTCCTGTCCTGCCTCGGCTGATTGCATTCGCTACGGAGACTACTTGCACTGGGTGGGCGGGGTGGACACCCCCGGCACATCTTCGGGCGTTGCCATCGCAGGCACCCACGCCTATCTTGCCGACGGACTCGCCGGTCTGCAGGTGATCGACATCACGAATCCCCAGAACCCCCAGATCATGGGGAACGCGAGCACGCCGGACTTCGCTTGTGGCGTGGCCGTTTCGGGCACCCACGCCTATGTCGCAGACTACGCTTCCGGTTTGCAGGTGATCGACATCACAGATCCCCAGAGCCCCCAGATCGTCGGCAGCGTGGACACGCCGGACCGCTCCAGAGCCGTGGCGGTCTCGGGCGACTACGCCTACGTGGCAGATTGGTCTTTCGGCGGTTTGCAGGTGATCGACATCACGGATCCTAGGAACCCCCAGATCCTGGGCAGCGTGCGCACTTCGGGCGCCGCCCTTGACGTGGCTGTCTCAGGCAACTACGCCTACGTCGCGGACTACTACGATTTCCAGGTGATTGACATCACGGATCCCCGGCATCCCTGGATCGTGAGTGGCATTAACGTGCCGGTCTTCGCTTACGGCGTGACCGTTTCGGGCAACTACGCCTACCTCGCGTGCAACGGGCCCAATGCGTGGTGGTCCCGCCTTCAGGTGGTCGACATCACGAATCCCCAGAACCCCGTGCTCGTAAGCTGGGTCGACATCCCGGCATTGGGTGGACAAGCCGTGACCGTCAGAGGCGGTCTTGCCTACGTGGCGGATGGCGAATCGGGTCTGGCGGTCATCGACATCACGAGTCCCCTGAGTCCTCAACTCTTGGGCAGCGTGAGCATGCTGTCCGATGCCATGGGCGTGGCGGTCTCGGGAACCCACGCTTACATCGCGGACACCGGTGCGGGCTTGCAAGTCATCGACATCACAAACCCGCACAGCCCTCCACTCGTGGGAAGTGTGGACACACCCGGTTCCGCGAATGCCGTCGCTGTCTCGGGCAGCCATGCCTACATCGCCGATTGGTCTGCCGGTCTGCAGGTGATCGATCTCTCGAACCCCCAGGCCCCCCAGATTGTCGGCAGCGTGAGCATGCCGGACTTGGCTTACGGTGTGGCTGTTTCGGGCACCCACGCCTATGTCGCGGACTACCATTCCGGTCTGCAGGTGGTCGACATCACGGATTCCCAGAACCCCCAGCTCGCTGGCAGTGTGGACACGCCCGGCGATGCCAACGGGGTGGCCGTCTCGGGCACCCACGCCTATGTCGCGGACGGGGGTCCGGGTCTGGAAGTGGTCGACATCACGAATCCCCAGAGCCCTCAGATTGTGGGGAGTGTGGGATGGGGGGCGTACGCCGCTGGCGTGGCCGTCTCGGGCACCCACGCCTACGTGGCGGACGCGAGTGATCTGACGGTGATCGACATCACGAATCCCCAGAGCCCCCAGTTTGTGGGCAGGGTGTACATGCCGGGGGGCTGGGGGCATAACGTGGCCGTCGCGGGTACTCTCGCTTGCGTTGCGGACGAGTGGCAGGGTCTGCAGGTGGTCGATATCACGAATCCCCAGAGCCCCCAAGTCGTGGGTCACCTATTCACGTCGGGCGCGAGCATAGGCGTGGCCGTCTCGGGCAACTTCATCTACCTCGCCAACTCCGCTCATGACTTACAGGTGGCCTCCAGTCTTCAGGTGATCAATATCGCAAGTCCCCAGAGTCCCCAGATCGTGGGCAGCCGACGCATGCCGGACGGTGCCAACGGTGTGGCCGTCTCGGGCGCCTTTGTCTACGTCGCGGATATGGGATCCGGCCTCCAAATCGTGCCGACCCAGTGCGAGACGTCCGGGATCACCGAGAACGCGGGCGTCGCCCCGATGCTGCGTCTGTGTACGTTTCCGAACCCGGCATCGCGGCAGGCAATGATCCGTTTGGAACTGCCGACCGCAGGTCCCATCCGTGCCCTCATCCACGATGTCGCAGGTCGTCAGGTGCGGAATCTGAGGGAATGTACCCTGAGCGCCGGCGCACACGACCTGTTCTGGGACGGGCGTGACGACGAAGGCCGCGACGTCGCGGCGGGGATCTACCTGGCTCGGGTTTCGACGGCCGAGGGGGTGAGGACCGCGCGAATCGTGATCTTGAGATAAACCGCGCCGAAACGAACCTGACGTCGCGAGAGCGGTTGACGGAGCTCTGGTGGTGAAGGCCATCGGGACTCGTTCTATGCGCACGGGTGCGCGAACTTGCGAGGGCGCGCGCGTGGAGCCGATTCTCTGTTTGCAGAGCGTCCAACCCGTGAGCGAAGACAACCCTCCGATTTGAGCGTCGAGATCGCCCGAACTCCCTCCCTCTCGGTTCTCACGCCGATTTGGTTAACCGGTAGGGTCGAGGACTGGCGCGGTGATTCCTAGGATTCCCCTTGTCTGTCTCCGGGGTTTCCCCCTTCGTGCCCGATTAGGGTGATCCGTGACTCCGTCTCCAGCCCCCGCCGCTTCGCACGCAGCGTGCGGATCTCCCGCACTGCGCGCTCCTGCAGGCTTC
>Ga0209777_10009203_pt1 | contig 10668 bp, 11 predicted proteins | sample FrelakmetHBP12HB_FD_187147 | JGI IMG/M metagenome (GOLD analysis project Ga0209777, IMG submission 187147) | Freshwater lake sediment microbial communities from the University of Notre Dame, USA, for methane emissions studies -HBP12 HB (SPAdes)... | ecosystem: Environmental > Aquatic >... | reverse complement strand
AAAGATTGGTCTATTTTATTTCTTTTTTGTGATCTGTGTATCTGGTTTTGTTATAAAAGATTGACAAAGAACTAAAATAGACCAATCTTTTTGATTTACCTTGCCGTAAGAGTAAATCTTTTTCTCTCTGGTACTCCGATTCGCGGGTCTCGCTTGAATTTGACACTCCGGAGGCAAAAAATAGTGCATCTACTTTAACTTTTTTTAAAGCTTGGGCAAGATCGCCGTTACCAATAATCTTTTTCATCTGATTCCGTAATTATTAAAAATTGTCATTAGCCGTGGAGGGATCATGTTCCTAAAAAGATCAAGATGCCGTCTTTTGTGTGGATGAAAATGTAGAACCTTAATTGGTTTTTCGGCGGTATCAACGTTTTCGTCAATTTTATAAATACCTATATTGTAAGTGATGTTTAGTACCTGATATCTGTCATTTATTCCATTGATGTTTTCTCTCCACATATAAGTAAGTGCGTCCTGTTCCGTGCAATTTCTTTTAGTCATATACTCATAAATCCAAGTAAATATATCGCGTGCTGTATTTTTAAAAAAGAAGCTGCCCGCATTCCAGGTTTTTGAGTGGGCCCCGTGATCGGAAAAGACGGCGTCCTTTTCCAATTTCATATTGAATGGCGCAATTTGAAATGCGTCATGATCATGGAACCAATAAATATCATCCTTAATAATCCCTTTATCGAAAAGTTCCAGTACGGCGGGGATTTTGGTTATGCGTTGGTCAAACATAGAGTAGTCGCCAACAATTACCGATTTGACCCCCCCATATTCATAGTTGAAGTTGGTTACGAGCATAATGTCTTCCGGCTTCCAGCCAAGACTAAGGCTGTTGTCAATTTGAATTTTGGTCAAAATATCGTATTCGGGCGTAAATTTTTTATTGGGATTGATGTAGATTAACAAGTTTTTCATTCTTGCATTATTCGGGGAAGGACCATTTACTTCTATCTTCGGGCCAAGTGGGAACCGGCCAGAATTTTTCAACCAGCCAGGAAAAGGGATGAATCATCCCCGGTTCTTCGTTACCAAGCCAGTGTTTTGCCGACCATGTGCGGCCACTAACCGCATTTTGGTCTGCCTTAAATTCTTGACTATATGTGCCTACGTGATAATGGCGGGGTTGTTTTTTTAGATGTGCGTACCACGTTTTTTTTATGACTTTGTTCGCCCCGCCCCCAAGCCAATACTTTAACCCTATTTCTTGGGGCTCATCAACGAACGTGCCATAAGTTTCTTTTCTATCATCCAAAAACCCCACCCGTTTCTTAAAATATTTTTTGTTGGCAAACCAACAACTGCCCTGAAAAGTCATCGTATCGTCGATGTCATATTTTGGATCGCTTCTCTCGCGGCCCCTCCTAAGCCAGTCTTGATTACTTAAACAAACTCCCCAACGATTCCTAACCGGGAAAGTTAAAAGGTGATAATCCCTTATTGGCCTTCTTTCATTCCTTATCCAGTTTATATCGTCAAGCGAATAACGCCGGGGGATTACAAGCCAGTCTTCAGCACAATTTTCAGACATGATTTTATCGTAACCCGGACCAAATAGACAATGACAATCGCATTTCATTATGAATTTGCCTTTGGATTTGGCAATTCCTGCGTTTATCGCCGCTCTCATCCCTAATTTTTCAGGAAGTTTGATTACCTTGACCCGCGGATCAGATTTAAACGGTTTTTCCGGAACGAATCCATCAAGAACAGCAATAACCTCAATTTTACCATGAGCGTTTTCCAGTAAAGAGTCAATGGTTTTTTGGGCAAAAGGATCGCTGTTGGTTGGAATTATTATCGAAACCATAGGTATGGCCTACTTTAATTAAATTTAACGAAGAAATCAATCGGAGTATCAGGCTTTTTCAAACTTGAAGTAATATCTTTTTCTGTCGACTTTGTAGATTGGATCACCAACGAGTTTAAATCCATTCTTTTGGACCTCACTAATTAACTTTTGTGGGGTTTTCCACTGGTGATACGTTCCGGGTCCATAAACAGGTTTATTTCCAATGCCTGTGGCAATGTAAAGATATTTCGTTATTACACGCTTGGTTTCGTTTAAAGCTTGAGTTAGATTTTTGAAAGATGCCAAATTATCCGAGATAAGAGCGGAATCAAACTGACCCTTTTCGTAGGGTAGGCGATTGCCTTTGATACAATCGACTTTAACGCGCCTGTTCATAGCCAGCTTATGAGCATAAAGATTATTATCTACGCCTTTAATTCCAAGTTTGGCAACGATAAGTCCGTCTCCGGCCCCGATTTGAAGAGTGTTTCTTTCCCCGACCCAACGTTTTAAGAAGTCAACATGTCTGGTATAGGTAAGACGTCTTCCATACCAACGCCAATGATATGCTCCGTAGAGTTTATATTTATCGAGAACTGTCTTAATTCCAAACATATTAGAAACTAGATAGTTTCACCCTATCACTTATTTTTAACAATTACAAGTCTCTGTTTAGGATAACGCGGTTGTCCCTGAAAATCAAGTTTTGGTTCTCGGCAGATGTAGTCACTTAAAACATTCTTTATTGTCCGAGGGAAACCGGCGTCCTCAATGACATAAATGACATTCTTGAATAACATGGGTAAAATGGTTTTTGCCAAAAAAATTTGAGCATTCTTTGAGTGGAGGCCGTCATCAATGAAAAGATCAATATCCGAGCCTGTTTTTGCAATTAGATTTTCCAGGTCTTCCTTTTTTGTTTCATCACATATAAATGTTTTAATCCGGTTAGCCTTGAACATACTTTCGGGAAGAATATCGGCACCGAAAATTACCGCATTTGGGAAAAAATCGCGCCACATATATAAACTTGCTCCTGTGGTGTAGGGCTTTGGATTATTATATACATATGTCTTTATTCCTATTCCGATTTCTATAACCTTCTTAATAGAATCTTTTTTATCTTTTAGGAGCTCGTAATAGAAAGGGGTATAAGGATGACCTATCGCGGGGCACTTATCTGTACCGTATTTATAGGCTATCTTACAAAGTGGAGTTTTATTTTTCATACTCATGTTTTATTCTTGTTTAAACAAATGGATGCCTGTTAGCGGCTGTTCCATTTGGGTACTATCTCTTTATTAAAATAATCTTCCCAAACACTTAGCGAATAGGCCCAACAAGCCTCGTTGTTTGATGGATTCTCCTTTGTACCATTATTATGCGTTCTTGGGAAGTCCCTGTGTTTATGGGCATGCCAGGTGTTCTTATTCACCATGAGCTTACCTCCCGCTTTCCAGGTTTTAAACACCATTTCGTGACTGTCCTGATAATGCGGCCCGTAACCCTCATTTTGAAGCTCTCCTATAACTTTGTCCCACCAACTCCGTTTCATCAGCCAGCAGCTTCCTTGCATGGCCATTGACTCCTGAATAGGTTGTTTGGGGTCACCTGGGGCGTCTACACCGGAGAATTTTCTAATACCCGGTGCCGCATTTACAATTTTAAGCTTCATAAAATCCACGGGAGGAAGTTTCATAACTTCCCATTTGACCGGATCGAGGAAATACCTTCTCGGGGTAACTATCCAATTATCCTGGCAGGTTTCGGTTAATATCCGGTCGTAGCCTTTGCCGAATGTACAATGTTCGTCTGTTCTCATTATGTACTCGCCACGGGAAATTGCGACGCCGGCGTTTATTGCGCGCCTCATTCCGTGGTTTTTACCAAGATGCAGCGCTCTGACTCTCTCGTTATCGCTTATTTTGAACTCCGGGTAGTATCCGTCAAGAACGGGAATGATTTCTATATCTCCTTCGGCGTTTTCGAGGAGCGAATCAATAGTCTTTCCCAATAGGGGATCTTTATAAGACGGAATTATGACTGAGAGTAAATGGGGAGTCATATCATTGTTTTTACACCTTCTTTAAAGCTGACTTTTGGTTTCCAGCCTAACATTTTTCTGGCTTTAACATTGGAGGCCAATGTTATTTTGGGTTCCACAACTGCCAGTCCGTGAGTGGGTTTGATATGTTTATGTAGTATTTGATTGAGTATTTTTACAACGTTATTTACGGAAATACTTTTTCCGTAGCCAATATTAAAAACCTCGCCGGTGATACTCGACCCGGCAGCCAAAAGAGTGGCTTCAACTACATCCGAAATATATGTGAAGTCCCGGGAATGGGTTCCGTCACCGTTAATTACAGGGGTTTTATCTTCGGAAAAAAGTTTAATAAATTTTGGAAGTAAATTGGCATAAGGGCTATCCGGGTTCATTCGCGGCCCGTAAACGTTAAAGTAGCGGAGGGAAATAGTGCCGAGGCCCCAAAGATCGCTAAACATTTTGCAATACTCCTCGCCAATCAACTTATGTAGGGAGTATGGAACAGGGGGACGCGGTTTCATATCTTCAGTGAGAGGTAAATGGTCTTGATCTCCGTAAACCGAAGAGCTGGAAGCGAAGATAAATCTTTTAATTTTATATTTTTTGGCTAAAAGAAGCATGTTCAGGGTTCCGTCGACATTTACTTTGTGTGTTTGCCAGGGATCGTCAAGTGACCTTCTAAGGCGGGGGAGAGCGGCCAGGTGGAAGATGACATCTTGATTCCTAACAAATTTAGAAATATTATCCAAAATTGAAACTTTATGCTTTGTCAATTTCGGATCCTTGGGCAGGTTTTTCCATTTTCCCTCCGAGAGGTCGTCAATAACGGTTACGCGACAACCTTCTTTGAGAAGTCGTTCGACAAGGTGTGAACCGATAAAGCCTGCGCCACCTGTTACTAAAACTTTTTTATAATTAAACATGCCGGCCATTTTTGCATTTTAGTCGGAAAAGGTCAAGGTGTTACGGGCCTCGTGGAATTTGGCGGAGTTGACAGGAAAAGTGCTTAATACTACGCTTACTATTAGGTATGTTGCAGCGAATGCTTCCAAGGCGGTTGTGGTGGATTTGGTTACTGATAGTTGCCGCGTTAGGTGTGGTCTTTTATTTTACCCTGAACCAGGGGATTGTAAAGCCGTTTGTCGGGCAGCAGCTCAAGCAGCAACAGACAGTGGCTGAAGCTGAAACGAGCAATATTACATCTTTCTTCCAGGTATTTGGCACATCGGTCTCGGTGCTTGCCAACTTAAGCAGTATGGGGGATAGGGATGCAACGACTGTTAAGGATATGGACGCCTTTGTTAGTCAGTGGCGCGATAGTAATCTGGTCGGGGGAGTCGTATTGACGGATAGGTACGGGATAGTCCAGTTTAATGCCAACATTTTAGGAACTAAAGAGGTCGGTGTGTCCCTGGCTGATAGGGACTACTTTGTCCAGGCAAAAAATCAGTCGGGAGGGGGAGGGTATTTCATCGGTACCCCGGTGGTGAGTCGAACAGGAGCCAGTAAGGGCCAAATTATCGTCCCGGTGGCCTCTGCCTTATATCAAAAAAGTGTTTTTATGGGCGTTGTAGTTGCCTCGGTGGAATTGCAACCCTTGACAGAGCACTATTTAGGGGAATTGAAAGTTCCAGACCAAACACACGTATTTCTGATTGGTCAGAGTGGAGAACTGCTATACAGTGATCCTCCAATTAAAGTCGAAAGTACGAATTTTTTCGATGCCCAAGGGCACCCTTTTTTGGATAGTAAAACTGTGAACGATCTTAGGGATGCGCTAAAAACGACCAAAGAAGGTGGACGAACGACAACATATTTGAATCCCGAAACTGGCAAGACAGAGACGCGGCTGGTTGCTTATGCTCCGATACCGCTGGGGGAGCGGAGCTTGTTACTTATTATGGCCGTTCCTATTCAGGAAGTTACGGGTATCACCACGCCCATTTATGGACAGCTAACAGCAATACTACTTTTAGTTTCCTTGACTCTGTTGCTATTTGGGATAATGGTCAGCCGGGAAATTCAAGCTCAAAAGGGAGATCGGGACAGCAAACTTCCTTAGCATAGGATCGGGTAACCAATTTACTTTTACTAGTGTAAATTGTAGAAGTAGTCGTATTGGAGAGCTTGGCGGTTGGTCCAGATGTCGGGAAATCCTGAGTTTCCTTTTGCGTAGCGGAAAGAATTTGCTTGGGAATCCTCTTTCATAATAAGCCAGCCGCCACTATTGTTGGTAAACCCGTAGTAAGAAATTGCGCCTTCATCAACCTCAGCAATGTTATATCCGGCGGTGGCTCCATTACCGGAGCCTGTGGGGGCAGTTCCGCTTGATGTCGAAGATCCGCCAAAAAGTAAAGCTTTAAGCTTGTCGCCCAAAAGTGAGAAAAGGAAAAAGGAGATTCCGATAGTTCCCGCAAGCTTGAGAAATGTTCGCTTATCCAGGTCAACTACTTCCGCTTTTTCTTTTCTGATTTCTTCGGCCCTTGGGATTGGGATTGACCTTGCCGGTATTTGGATTGTAAATGTTGTCTTATGAGCTTTGCGCGGGAAGATTACCAAGGCAAAATAAGCAAGAGCAGGAAAGAGGATAACAGCAATGGCTAACTGACTGTAGCTTTTGGCAGTCAGAAACGCCAACAATACCAAAACGCTGGCAACTGCAAAACTGGAATAGGTTAAGGTTTTGCTCATTGGTTATTTGGTTCGATAGGAAACGCGTACATTGACGATAGATATCCGGTTGAACCGTCAGCTAATTTGACTTCATACCAGCCAAAACTCAGGGAAACAAATTCGAACGTTTCGCCGTTATTGGCTTGACCGACTTTTGCCGAAGAAGTCGTTGGATTTTGGCGGATGTTCACGCTTTCTACGCCGTCGGTGATTTTAACAATCACCATGTTTTTAGGTTTGGCTGAAGGAGTCGGCTCGGGGGAAGGAGTTGCCTGGGTTGATACTGAAAGAACAGGTGACTGTGTGGCAGCGGCGCCGGCGACCATAGTTTTAGCTTTTGAGATATTGATATTTCTTAAGGACATTCCCGTTAGGAGCAGGAAAATTACGGAAATCCCGAAAATTTCCGGTATTCTCGAAAGAGGTTTCAAGTTTACGATCTGGTCTGCGCTGGGAATGTTGGCAGCGGTACTTTCAACCTTTCTCCTTTCAAGCACCTTGTTTTCGAGGAGAATTTCCTCGAGGAGTTCTTTTTCTTTTTGATTGAGCTCATATCTCTCTACATATTTCCTATAGTCGTTTAGTTCCATGATCGATAGAATAACTTTTGTATTCACCCACATAGATGTTCTTTTGCCCAAATATTCGGGATAAGATGAGTGTGCAATACGGTGGAGAAAGCGCGTCAAGAGCAAAAGCTGGGACGTATCCTTAATCTGGACTGATTTGTAGGGACCATCGAATAAGGATCCGTTGCGGTGATATTTTTTGTTATAGTAAAGCGAATATCTGGTACATAATGATCTGATAAACCTTTCAAGCGAACCTGGAGCTTTTTGATATAAGAGGAGATGAAAGTTATTTGGCTGAAGGCTGTAGGCCACAAGCTCGATTTTGTTTAGAAAATTTTTAGGCTGGTGTGGTGTGCCCCGAAAAGTGCGGCCACGTATAGTAAAAGTCCTTTTGGTGCCTTCAGGATCAAGTGGTGCGGATAAGTAGTCCTTCAGGTAGCCGAGAAATATTTCATAATCCTGGCTATCGTTAAAAATGATTCTTTTTTCAACCCCTTTATTATAAACATGATAATAGGAGCCACTATCAACCACTCCATCATGAAGTCTTTGGGCAGGCATATTTTCACAATAACTTGAAAGCAGAGACTTTGCAAGTGGTATTTTGTACTCAACTTCTTTTGTTTTACATTTCTTTGCTCGCACAAAGTGAAGCTGTCAGTAATTCTTTACTCATCCAAGCAATAATATCCAATTTCTTGCTCGTCCAAGAAATTAGAGATAGAAAGACGTCGCCAGGTAGACAGGACCCACTCTATTTTTTAGCCTGGAAAGGAATTAGTATAATTTGTTATAATTCAAGTGTTTGTTGGGCTCGTAGGTAAACGGTATACCGTATCATTCGCATTGATAAGTTCCGGGTCCAATTCCCGGCGAGTCCACTAATGGGCTAAACATTGCTTTCTCATATTTCCCCACGGTCCACTCCAAATATAGGGCTTTAAGTAACTAATATTTTTAACTACAATAGAACAGTATACCAGTAGGGAACTTTGGAAAATGAGAAAAACAGCTTTACTTTTCATAACTCTGCTTCTTATTCCCGTTTTTTTTATTGTCACCCGGCCTGCATCGGCTGCGGTTTTGATGAAAGATAATTTTGAAAACGGACTTTCGGGTTGGGAAATAACAGGAAGCGGTGTTACAACCGTCAAAGATCCCGACAAAGGTTCTACGCATAACAAAATTCTTAAAGTCAGCTATAACGGCAACAATCAGTCTGTTGTAATTAAAAAACAAATTCCTTCATCAATTTCGGGCAAACCGAATTTGGTTTACGAGATCCAGTTTAAGGATGATCCGAGCAAAGATTACGGTGCCGGGTTTTATATTTTAGGGACAGATCAGAAATCGTTTATCGGATTTTATGTTGACGGCAATTCCGCAAATTACATTTTGCGCAACGGAGGCACTTCTTTTGATACAAAAATTCCGAGATCAGCAGGCTGGCACAAAATACAAATCTTTGCAACCCAGGTCGGCACTTATCTGGCCATCGACGGGCGAAGCTTGGTTTATCTGCGTGCTCAAATCCCTTATCCCGATGAAAACGCAACCAGTTTCCCCATAAATAACGATCTGAAAAGCGTCAGCGAAGTGGGCGTAGAATACCCTTTATGGAATAAGCCTGCAAGCGTTAGCTATTGGGACAGCTTTAAAGTTTCCGAATTCCGTGTCCAAAACAGGACTACTTCCCAAAAAGAGGAAGACCTGCTTATGGGGTACCTTGCCTCGTATGAGACCAATTTAGGCAGTTCATCATTCCAGACTGCCATCACCCAGCTTAAGGCTGATCAAAACTTTCATTTGTCACTACTCGGTCTTGCGGCTGCTTACGGCGTGCGCTACAAAGTTAACGGAAAAGCCGGCGATTTTGATAACTTTGAAAAATATTTAACTTTGGTTGTGAATGATTACTGGGGTGCCTGGCAGCATCAGGGTTGTAATGACAGTTATTGTGAACAGCCGATTTCGGGACAGGCGATAGCGCTTTTGGCCTCGTGGCAGTGGCCTAATCTGGAGCCGACTTTGAAAGACAATATAAAGAAAGTGCTTGACGATATCGGTGCAATTACCAATCAGAGATGCATCTCGTCCATGTTTAACGGGTATAACCCGGACGGTACCATTAATGACAGCAAGGGGGAGGAATTTGCCTGGATGTCTTCATATTTAAAATTCGTAGCCGATGTCTATCATGATGTTTCAACGACCGCCTGCGGAAGCAACGACCCGGCCACTACTAAATGGAGTTACCATGCAGCCAATCTTGCCTGTGCCGCGACAACACATGCCGACCCACTCGACCCCAAAAAAGTTGATGGTTCGGATATTTGTCAAGGCATTAATCCGCCAAATCCCGCCTTGACAAAGGATTTTATTCTCCGTAACCACAATATGGACCATCCGGGTTATGCGCTTACGATTGCCTGGGGCATGGCGCAAGCCCAACTTTACCAATTTAACCAGGGAAAATCGGGTAATCAAATAGACTCGAATTACAAAAGAAATTTTACCCCGCTTTATAACGCTAATATAGCTTCTCTGATAAGATTTAGTAACTATACATACAAAGCGGCCGCTCCATCAGAGTATGACCGGATTCTAGCCTATACAGGCAAAGACGATTGGGGTCAGGATGCCACTCTGCAGGATCAGGCGTGGGCTTATTTTGATAAAATTTTTTCGGGTGTGGCGGAGCTCAATTGGACAAATACACTTGATCCTGTCGTGAACTACGCCTGGCTTACGCGCGCAGGAGGCAGTATATACCCAGCCTTAGTAGATGCCAATCTTTCGCCCTGGATGGGTGGGGATACTATTCCCTGCGGACCATATACATGCGCCGGATGGAAGGCAAATAGTGCAGTTTTTTTCTTCCTAAATTCTATGGATGCCATCGACCGCTTCGAGACCCTTTTCATTATAGATCCGGGAGAATACAAGCTAAACCTGCTGGAGAGTCAGGTAACCCCGACTCCAACCCCGGTAGTGCTTTTGGGGGACCTCAACGGTGACGGTAGAGTCGATATTACCGATTTTAATATTTTTAAATCAAATTTTGGTAAAACCGGATCAGGAGTGGTGGGGGATATAGATGGCAATGGCAAGGTAGATATTTTTGACTACAATATATTGGTAGGAAATTTTGGAAAATAATATGAAAAGTAAAATAATTACCTTTTTTTCCTCTCTCAAGGCCAAGTTGGGTGTCTTCCGGAATAAAAAGAAAGTATTTGTTTCTCTACTTTCTCTCGTTTTTGCTCTCGCCATCCTGGCTCTGGCAGTTTATTACATCAGGTTCAGGCAAAACACATCTCCTACTCAGGCATCGGGAGTTTTGCTGCAGCTGGCAGGTACGGCGGGGAATATAACCTGGCTTGGCGGCGGGAAGGTCAGGCCTGATAGTGAATTTAGCGTTGACGTGTACATGAATTCAAACGGAATGAGTGTTACCGGCGCCGATATAGAAGTTAAGTATGATCCGAAACAACTTAGTGCAATCTCCGTTAATCAAGGCGCAACCCTTCTTCCGGTAGTTTTTGTTCCCGGGCAAATTAGCCTGGGGCTTGCCA
>Ga0209777_10009202_pt1 | contig 10668 bp, 10 predicted proteins | sample FrelakmetHBP12HB_FD_187147 | JGI IMG/M metagenome (GOLD analysis project Ga0209777, IMG submission 187147) | Freshwater lake sediment microbial communities from the University of Notre Dame, USA, for methane emissions studies -HBP12 HB (SPAdes)... | ecosystem: Environmental > Aquatic >... | reverse complement strand
GACTGATATTTTGCTTCTGGCTGAACATTTCTTGGAAAAATTCAATAAAGAGCATCAGAAAAATATTCGACGCATTTCAACGCCGGCTATAGACCTGTTGATGCAATATCACTGGCCGGGCAATGTTCGGGAGCTTGAAAACTGTCTGGAACGGTCGGTCCTTATCTGCGAAGGGGAAGCCATCAAGGCCCATCACCTTCCGCCTACACTGCAGACAGCCGAAAGTTCCAATACCCAGACCAAACTCAGTTTTGACCAGGCGGTTGGGGCCGTAGAAAAGGAATTGATTATCGAGGCCCTTAAAAAGACCAATGGGAACAGGAGCAAAGCGGCCGAAGAGCTGGGCATTACCCAGCGGATCATCAACTATAAAATTGATAAATACGGTATCGAACCGAAACGATTTCGGGTGATGTAAAAAGACGGGCGCGAGGCGAAAGGCAAGAGGCTCAAAGTAAATACTCAGAGCTCGAATCATTAAACTCAAAGTAAAATCCTTTTTTGGTTCTTAGCGCGGAATTAAAAAATAAGCCAAGGAGAAAGGAATATTGATGCCAAAAATTTTTTCATTTCAAGGGGCAGGGGAGATTTACTTCGGCTGTGGGGCGATCAATCAGTTGGCGGATTTGTCTTCTCGCTATGGATCAAGCCAGGTTTTGCTGGTGATGGATCCTTTTCTTTCAAGGGGATCCCTTAAATCCCGGATTGTCGGGCATCTGAATACAGCGGGCTTCATTCCGGTATTATTTGATCGGATCGAACCCGAACCATCTCCGATCTCGGCCGAAACCGGGGCCAAGCTGGCCAGGAGAAAGGCCTGTTCATTAGTCATCGGCATCGGCGGGGGAAGCACCTTGGACACGGCCAAGGCCATTGCCATGTTGGCCCTCAATAAAGGAAAGGTCAGCGATTATGTCGGGCTGGACCGTGTGCCGAAGCCGGGTCTGCCCACGATCCTGGTCCCGACCACGGCCGGGACAGGCAGTGAAGTCACTTTTACGGCTGTTTTTACCAATCGGGCTGCCAAGACCAAAGGTGGAATCAACAGTCGCTTTCTCTATCCTACCGTGGCCCTGCTGGATCCGGAACTGACCTTGAGTTTACCTCCCCAGGTTACGGCCCAAACCGGCATGGACGCCTTGACCCATGCCATAGAGGCCTATACTTCCAACAAGGCCAATCCGTTGAGTGATATGGTCGCCGAAAAAGCCATTGCCCTAATCGGCCAATTCCTAAAAAAGGCAGTGAAGAACGGAAAAGACCTTGGGGCTCGGGAAGGGATGCTTTTAGGGAGTCTGTTGGCTGGGATGGCTTTGGCTAATGCCGGCGTAGGGGCGGTTCATGCCATGGCCTATCCTCTCGGGGCCTTGTTCAACGTTACCCATGGTTTGGCCAATGCCGTGCTGTTGCCTTATGTCCTGGAATTCAATCGGGTCAATTGCCCGGAACGGTTCGCCCGAATGGAGAGCCTATTGAGCGGTTCAGAGGGATTGGTCTCCACCAATCGAGGGGCCGAGCGATGCATTAAAAAAATCATCAATCTTTCTCGGGCCATCGGCATTCCAAAAAATCTGAAGGAGCTGGGTATTCCTCAAAAGGCCATCCGGACCATGGCCGAAGCAGCCATCAAGGTTGCCCGGCCCATAGAAAATAATCCCCGGCCGATTACGGTTAAGGATATCGTTTCGCTGTATGGAAAGATGTTTTAAATAAAAAGGGTTCAAGGATTCAAGAATTCGCGGGTTCAAGTCTTGCCTTTGGCGGGATGGAATCCTCGACCCCTTGAATCCTAAAGGAGATTATCATTATGCCCGGATACGAAGTTTTAGGTGAAGAAGAAAAAAAAGAGATCTTGGAAGTCCTGAATACAGGGGTCCTGTTTCGATACGGTTTTCCTGCCCAGCGAAAAGGACGTTACAAAGTCGAGGAATTTGAAAAAAAGTTTGCCGAATTTACCGGCAGGAAATGTGCGCTGGCGGTTTCTTCGGGAAGTGCGGCCCTCAAAGTTGCCCTGGCCACCTTAGGGGTGGGTTTTGGGGATGAGGTCATTACCAGTGGATTTACCTTTGTGGCTACCTGGGAAGCCATTTTGGAATGCGGGGCTGTTCCCGTTTTTACAGGAATTGATGACACCTTGAACCTGGACCCCAAAGAACTTCCCAAAAAGATTACACCTCGGACTAAAGCTATTATCCCTGTTCACATGCTTGGCACCCAAGCCCGGATCGAGGAAATCCTATCTGTAGCCAATCAATACAAAGTCCCAGTGATTGAAGATACAGCTCAGGCCTGTGGTGGATTTATTAAAGGAAAATCTTTGGGGTCCTTTGGAGCCATCGGGACTTTTTCTTTTGATGCGGTTAAGACCTTAACAACCGGAGAAGGGGGTATGTTGATCATGGATGATCCTGAACTCTATCGCCGGGCCTCAGAATATCACGATCACGGCCACGATCACATTGGGCCCGACCGAGGATTGGAAGGCAGGAGTTTCATTGGTTTTAATTATCGCATGATGGAGCTGCAAGGGGCCTTGGGCCTGGCTCAGTTGTCTAAGTTAAAAGACATGATCTCCCAACAAAAGGCCCATAAGGCCCGGTTGAAGAAAATCCTATCCGGAATCAAGGGCATTCGTTTTCAGGAACTGGTGGATCCCGAGGGTGACATAGCCAGCTTTCTGGCTTTTTTCCTGCCCGATCAAGAGAAGACTTGGATCATAAAAGATTTGGGCAAAAAGGTGGGCCTGGGTTTGATCTATTTTTTTGAAAACAGCTGGCACTATTACCGGAATTGGGAGCACCTGCTATTACAAAAAACCGCCAGCCACAACGGCTGGCCCTTTAAGATAGGGGATGGAGTCCGGAAACTGGCCTATCCCAAGAACCTCCTTTCCCGCTCCGATGAACGTATGGCCTGCCTGTTGGTGCTGGGCATTAATATTAAAATGGATGAAGGCGTCTTTGCCAAGGCGGAACAATTGGTTTCTGAAGCCAATAAAAGCTGGTAATAAGAATTTGGATTTTCTCTAAAAACCAGGTCGTTATGAGGGAATTCAATTCCCACCTTTGGCGGGATAAATTCGGCCCGAACTGTCTAAGTGAATTTAGGGCAGGGTATACTCCTAATTTCCAAATAGCTTGGGTGTTGGCCTGGCCTTATTACAAATTTAATTATTTGGCCCGGTAAATGACTCGGGGCGTTTTGGGGACAATCCCTCAAGAAAAAAGTTACCCCGGACCGAAAAAAACCAATTTAGAATCAATTCAGGCATAATTTAGGATTAAAGGCAAGACATGGAAACCGTAATCATCATTCCGGCACGATATGAGTCTTCTCGTTTCCCGGGCAAACCTCTGGCCCTGATCCAGGGCATTCCTATGATCGGGCAGGTGATTCTACGGGCCAGGAAGATAGCCGATATTTCCCAGGTGGTGGTAGCCACTGATGATCTTCGCATCGCCGAATCCGTTTTAGCCTTTAAAGCAGAGATCGTCATGACTCGGGCGGATCACCGTTCGGGCACCGATCGAGTGGCTGAAGCAGCCGCCCATTTGCACTTAGCCCCCGAAACCCTGGTAGTCAATATCCAGGGGGACCAGCCCTTTTTACCCATCGAGGCGGTTTCCAATTTGATTACCCAACATCGGGCCCATCCGGAGTGGCCCATGAGCACGCTCATCTATCGAATCACCAATCCGGCTGAAATCCCTGATCCCAAGCATGTCAAGACGGTTTTTGATCCTTCAGGAAAGGCCCTTTATTTTTCCCGGTCCCCGATCCCTTATTATCGGGAAGCAGAGGAAGAGCCGGTTTATTATAAACACCTGGGGATTTATGCCTATACCATGTCCTTCCTTCAGACCTTTGCCCAGTTGTCCACGGGCCCTTTGGAGGCTGCGGAGAAATTGGAGCAGCTAAGGGCCTTGGAAGCAGGGTATTCGGTCCAGGTCATAGAAAGTGCCCAGGACTCCTTTGAGGTGGATACACCGGCCGATCTCAATTTCCTTCCCTGAGCATGAACAGCGAGCGCAATCTCAGTAGCTTGCTGCAGAAACTTCATTTCTTGATCAGAGCGTAAAATTGGTTGCACTCAATGTGGTGCCAAAAAAAGTGAATCGCAAATGGGGACAATATCCTAATTTCTTGACATGTTATAAATAAATTGATTTGAGTGGATTATGCCGCGGATGGCAAGAGTAAACAGGGGCCAGGCATAAATATTAAGTAATACGTAATTTTATTTTTCTACCCTGAGTTGTCCTGACCAGTATTTGGGTTGACGGACAGTGTCCAGATAACTCTTCTTGCGGCTTACACCTACTAATCTTTTAAAACCATAGGCTCACAAAATAACAATTAACGTTCGAAATGTGCAAAAAATTTAGGTCTATTGTAAACCTATCTTAAATCAGTGTCACATTTATGAATCGTCCAGTTGCGCCAAGAAGTGATCTGAGAATTGTCTGTGCCCGATATGTAGATTTCCGTCTACGTATCTTCCTTTTCACTGGGGCCGGGAATAACAGTTGTAAAGACTTCATCCTTGATGTGCCCCTTTTCTCCGAAAAAGCCTTTAAAGACAATCCCTACTGGGTTTCCTTTGTCATCCCGATTAAACTCTACCCATCCTGCCGCTTCCATGCCGCGAAGCATCAACTCCGTGAGCTCGCGGAGTTGATTGGCCTTTTTATTAAGGTCATTCGATGCTCGGATGTAGTAAAAACGTGACACGAACCAAGTGATTATACCCCCTAAGAAAATGCCCAACAATGTACTAACGATGGTTAGACAGTCCATATAATATGTGCCTCAGTTACCCCGATCTGCCGCCAATATCCGGGTCTCGGAATAAAACGTCGTTTTACTCTTGCTAAACGTTTTTTAGAAAAGTCACCTTTTTACCCCTAATAAACGCAATATAGACCCTTTTCTGGGGGGAAAACTAACATTCATCATATCAAATAATTCACGTGGTCCGACCTCATTTGACATGTTGGTAAAAACTAATTTTCATTTTCTATAACGATCCCCAGGAAGTCTCCGCATTTTAGTGTATACATCGTCACCTTTGGGAATATCAGGTTTGGAGATCTTTCGCCACTCATTATTTAATTTCTTCCGTTTTTTTATCGCTTCTTTTGAAAAATCGTCCTTACATGTCCTACAAAATGGATATTTTTCTTCGAGCTTTATTGCCACACTTAAGGGAGCTTTGATATAGTTCTGAGTTAGCCACATTGTCCCTGACCATATGTATGTCTCTCCTTGAAATTGAACGCTATTATTGGTGAGTCTCATGATGCTCTTCCTCGTACCAAAAATCACGGTTCAGCTTCCGGAGCCCCCTGGCTTCAATGGTGAGAATGACAGGAGGTTCCTCTTTCGCCGCGACGAAGATAAAACCTTGGGCGTATGTATAGCGAACCTCAACGCTCCTATTTTTCAGAAACCTATGAATCATATGCTCGCTCTTGAACCGAATTGGTTTGGATTTGGAGAAAAGCTTCAGAATTGTTACTCGTGCCGCCTCCTCTGTCATGTGTTCGCCTGTGTGTCGCTCCATGAACCTATCAACTGCGTGCTGGGTCACCTTGATGCCTTGGATTATTGACTTCATATAAATCCGCATGGCATTCGCGGATTTGAGGCAACGAGCACATATGTAGCCTATCAATGGCTTAGTTGGCTTGCCAAATGCGGTTACCGGGTAAATATCTACGGGTCCCTGAACTTCAGTAGGCCAAAGCGTGAAATCATCGGAAAGAGTTCTTGTATAGTTACAGATGGCACAAGTTGGAGGCAAAAACATTCTCCTTTCTATGCTAACGTGTGGGGCAAAGACGACGTTGCCTTATACCCCATATGCTTCATTGTTTCCACTCTCTTGGCCCACTCCTACTTCCGCCTAAAACAACTGAAGCTGCTTGGCTTAATGAATTAAAAGTGTAGTCCTCCGTAAATTCTCTACTTAAATTAATTATGCCTCTTTTTTGTAAATCATTTCGCAGTGCATAAGCACCTGCGGCACCAATGGGAAAAGAGTCATCAAGGCTTATGGAAACTGTCGAACCCTTTAAAACAATAAAACGCTTGTTGTCGTAATATTTCCCTGATGCCTTTACTCCTTCTCTCGGGCTATCAATTTTGTAAATAATTGATGTATCTGCCGTAGTTGAAGGTATAACAATAGGTGTCTGAGTGATTGTCGTCGATTGAGGTGTCTGTAAGGGTAAACTGCTTGAAACAATTGGGATGAAATGCTTTTTATAAAGCCCTTCTTTTTCGGGAATTTGCTTGCTTTTTATTTGATCAATTTCTTGTTGTTTTAATTTAATTTCTGTCTCACATTTCTCGATTTCACTTCTTATTTGCTGGATATCTTCCTCAATATTTCTAATGTCTTCATATTTCTTCAAATCGAAGTCTTTAATAAATGCCTTAACTTGCGACAGTTCACCTTCTCGCTCCTCAATATACGTTAGGAAAGTTTGATTCTTAAAGTTTTCCAATCCGAGAATTTTATCTATTCTTTCAACAACCTCTTTAATTGCAAAATCCTCAATTTTGAATTCATATATCAATGTATCTGCAAAATTACTTACTCTCATTAGAGGTGAATAAAACCTAAAAGTTCTTCCATTTGTCAAGACGGCTAAGAATGGCCTTTCGGTATCGCAATAATCTTTGAGCTGTGAAAGATAATTATCAAGATTTTTGTCTAAAGATTTTGTCTCCACTATTATCTTATTGCCAATGTTTATGTCAACGCGGCTTCCCTGAGCCGCGTGTTCCAAATCGAGACTGTCATAATCAAAGGCTTTAAGGAAAGGCAAAACGATGTTGTATTTAACAGTTTGTTCGTTCCTGGCAAGGTTTGATAAATTGGTTTCAGAAAGCCTCTTTAATTCTTCAAATCGCATATGTGTCCTCTCTATAAATTAGCTAACTCCGTAAACGAAAACCCCACCTCTCTCCTGAGAAACGGGGTCTATCGTTATTCCATCGACACTCCTTATTTAAAGGTTGCCTTCAAGAAAAATTATTAAAATTGCGTTAAATACTTTATCTCTTATCTACTAAAAAGTCAATTAAGCTCAACCACCTTTTTATTGATTACCGATTGAACTCTTGTCTTTTTTCAAAAATGCAGTTTTGAGGAGTTCAGGAAGAAGTCACCATCAAACCTGACAATGCCTGTATAGTCAAATCCTGATTTTCACACCTGAGTCAATCTTTTATCCAAGGCATTCATGATTTAAACAAAATAATTGTCATTCTGAAATTTCAGTTCGGTCTTTTTAACCTCTTGTCTGTTATAATCAGGGGACCATACTAATTTCTTAACATAATAAACAAGGTTTACATGCCCAGAATCGACCGGGCGACGATCGTCTTTTCCATTTCCTTAGTACCCTCATAAAGCTCCAGTATCTTAGAGTCTCTATACAGGCGCTGGACCTTGTATTCATCCATGAACCCATAACCACCGTGCATCTGCAGGGCCTCATCGGCGCAACGGACAGCCATTTCTCCGGAGAACCATTTGGCCATGGCAATTAAGGCATGATCGATATGGCCGTGATCTACGGACCAAGCAGCCTCATAATATAAATTCCGGGCCGCTCGAATTTTGGTGGCCATCTCGGCCAGCTTGAATTGGGTGACCTGAAAAGAGGCCAAAGGAGCCCCAAATTGTCTGCGTTTTTTGGTGTAATTAATACTTTCCTCCAGGGCCCCCCGGGCCAGCCCGACCCCTTGGGCGCAGATGTGGAGACGGGTACGATTAAAAAAGGCCATTAATTGATGAAAGCCTTGCCCTTCTTTGCCGATCAGATTGTCCACAGGGACCTTAACATCGGAAAACGATAATTCGGCAGTATCCGAAGCCCGGATGCCGAGTTTTCCGCGCAATTTATTTGATTGGAAACCAGGGGTCACTCTGGGGACCAAAATAAAACTGTGACGATTGTGTCTTGAAGGGTGGTCCGGATCGGTCAAGACATAGACGATAAGATAATCGGCCAAATCTCCGTTGGTGATAAACATTTTGGAACCGTTAAGCACCCAGTATTCTCCCTGCTTAACGGCTGTGGTGCAGGCACCACTGACATCCGAGCCGGCATCCGGCTCGGTAATGGCCGTGGACAATATGGCTTGGCCGGAGACCAGTTGGGGCAGGATATCTTTTTTTTGCTCTTCACTGCCGAAGAGGAGAAGGATCTCCGCTCCAAAGGTGGCCGAGCCAATAGCCTGGCCGATCCCTGGATCAACGGCCCAGAACTCTTCGGTAATCAGGCAATGTTCTAAAAAGCCATAGCCGGCCCCTTCATATTTTTCATCAATAAAGACCCCGACAAAGCCCAGTTCGCAAGCCTTTTTCAATAGATTGAGATCAAAGGTCTCATTGCGGTCAAATTCCAGGGCCACATCCCGAAACTCTTTGCGGGCAAATTCCCTGGCTGCCTTGATGATATCCTGTTGTTCTTTGGATAATGTAAAGTCCATGGGTTATCTCCTTTTAAGAAATCCGAATATCGAAATTCGAAACAAATCCAAATGACCATAATTCAAAATCCAAAACGTTTAAAACATCGGTTATTTGAATTTTGGATTTGTTACGGATTTCGGATTTTGTGCTTTTATCATTCTGAATGTTGAGGATTTTGGTTATGAGCTATTTAATGTTTCCATCAGGGCCGGGATGATCTTGAACAGATCTTCCGCTACCCCGTAATCAGCCACCCTGAAAATAGGGGCCTTGGGATCCTTATTGATGGCGATCACTGTGCCTGCCCCGCTGATACCGGCTAAATGCTGAAAGGCCCCGCTGATGCCCAGGGCCAGGTAAACCTTGGGCTTGACCGACTTGCCTGAGGTGCCGACTTGATGATATTTAGGTAGCCATTTCTTATCCACTATGGGACGGGAACAGGCCAAAACGGCGCCTAAGGACCGGGCCAGGTCTTTGGCCAAAGATAAATTTTCTTCTTCTCCAATCCCCCTTCCCACCGAGACCAGGAATTCGGCTTGGGCAACATCTATTTCACCGGCCCCGCTTTCCACAAATTCCACAAAATGTTTGCGCGGCTCAGGCAGGTCAGCAGAAAGTTCTTTTTTGACCACTTCCCCTGAATGTTCGCCTGCCTTTTCAGAAGGAAAAGACCCCGGGCGGATATTCATAAGGTATCCGGCAGATTTTTTTAAAGAGACCTGGGTGAAGACTTTACCGCCATACCTTTGTCGGATGGCCATTACCTGATCGTTCTCCACGAGGATATCCAGACAGTCCGTAGCCAGCGGAAAGCCGGTTTTGACGGCCAGACAAGGGGATAGATCCAGGCCCCAGGAGGTTTGCCCTATGAAGGTGAGAAACGGCTGGTACTCTTGGATTAATTGATTGAGGACTTCCTTGTATAAATCGGAATTGAAATCTTTCAATTCTTCCTTCTCTACCACCAGTATCTTGTCGACCCTGCCGGCAAGTTTCTGTAAAAGAGGTTCGACTTTCCACCCGATTAATACCGCGGTCAGGTGTAAGGAAAGTTTACGGCACAACTCATCGGCCTTCCAAAGCATTTCAAAGCTTATATCCCGAATTTCTCCTCTACGGTGTTCTACCAAGACAAAAATTTGTTTCATTAGGATCGTACCCCCTTTTCTTTCAAGATGCGCAGGATCTCTTCGGCAACACGAGGAGGATCCCCAGCGATCATCTCCGCACCTTCTGTTTCAGGAGGGAGGAAAATTTTTTCTATAATGGTATGTGGGGAGAGGTCGTCTTCGCTCAGGCCAAGACCTTCCAAGGAGATCTTCTCAACACCTTTTTTAGCTGCCTTTTTTATGCCCATGACCGAAACATATCTGGGCTCGTTGATCCCGGTCTGGATGGTCAGTAAGGCCGGAAGTTTAATCGTTGATTGTTCATCCAAGCCGTCTTCCAGTTCGCAGCAAATTGCCGCCTCTTTGTCCTTGATCTCAATTCTGGTAACGACGGCGGCATGGGCCAGTCCCAAATGTTCAGCCATCATGATTCCGACCATGGCTTGGTTGTCGTCTTCGGACTGGACCCCGGTCAGGACGAGGTCAAAGGCGAAACGCTTGATGACTTGGGCCAAAACCCGGGAAATTCCGTAGCCGTCTAAGGCTATTGCCCCAGGATCAATGCGCAGGGCCTTGTCGGCACCGATGGCCAGACATCTTCTCAGAACCTCTTCATCCTCTTCATTTCCCAAAGTGATGGCTGTAACCGTTCCCCCCAACTGTTCTTTGATCAGGACGGCCTCTTCTATGGCATAATTGTCCCAATCGTTCATGACATAAACCAGAGACGCTTTATCTATGTCTTTTTTCTTTTCATCGATCTCCAGATCAACCTCCTGGGTGAAGGGGACCCGTTTTACACAGACAATGATGTCCATTCCTCTTTCCTCCTAATCCGAACAAATCGAAACCTATTAATTGAATTTACATTAAATTCGAATTCCATGATAGCTCAAAGTTCAAAGCTCAAAGAAAAGGCCTTTGCTTTCAGCTTTCGGTTTTGCCCCTCTAAATAGTCGAGATGACCAGTTCCATCAAATCCACAACCTTCAGCTCATTTTCCAGACCAGCGGTTTTGATAGCGTCCTCAAAATTCAGCAGGCAGAAAGGACAGGCAGTGACCATGAT
>Ga0209777_10009201_pt1 | contig 10668 bp, 11 predicted proteins | sample FrelakmetHBP12HB_FD_187147 | JGI IMG/M metagenome (GOLD analysis project Ga0209777, IMG submission 187147) | Freshwater lake sediment microbial communities from the University of Notre Dame, USA, for methane emissions studies -HBP12 HB (SPAdes)... | ecosystem: Environmental > Aquatic >... | reverse complement strand
TCTGCAAAAAACCTGCCTGAAGGAGCGAGCTTCAAATATTCTCCCGAGACCAATAGCGGCGTATTCACCTGGATGCCTAAACCAGGACAGGAGGGGAGATATGCTGTTACCCTTGAAACATCAGACGGCTTTCTTAAAGATTTGAAGACTGTGAATATAACGGTAAGGTAAAGCATCTAAAATTGTCTAAGCAACCTTCCTAGAAACCAAAGGCGTAGCTCCGCAGGGTCCCGGCCTGCCGTCGTTCCTGATTTTCGCATGCCGAATGAATACTATTGCATGCGGAACTTCTCTAAGCGTAACGTCGGGTTTATGCGAAGTTTCCCCTTGAGTTTTCGACGGAATATATTATAATATATGGGCTTATATTAGTATTGAAGGAGGCAGATGAGGTTAGCTAAGAGGGTATCGGACATAGGGGAATCGGTCACTTTGGAGATCACTTCAAAGGCAAAGAAGATGGCCAAAGAAGGCATCGACGTGGTCAGTTTTGCCGCGGGGGAGCCTGACTTTGATACGCCGGACTTCATAAAGCAGGCTGCCATAAAGGCTATAAACGAAGGATTTACAAAGTATACGCCGTCAAGCGGTATGCTGGAGCTGCGTGAAGCGATAGCCAGGAAGTTCAAAAAGGATAATAACCTCGACTATTCGCCGGCCCAGATAATCGTCTCGAATGGAGCCAAGCACTCGCTTTATAATATATTCCAGGCTATATGCGAGAAGGGCGATGAGGTGATCATTCCGGCGCCATACTGGCTGAGCTATCCGGCGATGGTCAATCTTGCCGAAGCAAAGAGCGTATTTGTCGAAACCAGCCCTGAAAATAATTTTAAAGTTACCGAGAAGGATCTTGCGGCCAGGATCACAGATAAGACAAGGTGCCTGGTATTGAACAGCCCTTCGAATCCCACAGGATCTCTATACGGACCTGATGAGCTTAAAATGATCGCGCGCCTTGCCGTAAAACATAAATTCTTCGTTATAAGCGATGAAATATATGAAAAACTGGTATATGATAATAAGCCGTATGTTTCTATAGGCTCTCTTGGTAAAGAGATACATGACCTGACGATAACAGTGAACGGAGTTTCAAAGAGCTATTCGATGACCGGCTGGCGCATAGGTTACGCCGCAGGTCCTATCGAGGTGATGAAGGCCATTGCCAATGTGCAGAGCCACGCGACCTCCAACCCTTGTTCCATAAGTCAAAAAGCGACGCTCGCCGGATTAGAGGGCGATCAGAAGTTTATCATGGATATGAGGACGGAGTTCCAGAAGAGGCGCGATCTTATGGTATCGCGTTTAAATAAGATGAAGAACGTATCCTGCATCAAGCCGGAAGGCGCTTTTTACGTATTCTGCGATATATCTAAATTCAAGCAAGGATCGGAGAAGATAGCCAACAAGCTGCTTGAAGAGGCCAAGGTTGCGGTGATACCGGGAGAACCTTTCGGCGCCGATTCATTCATAAGGATCAGCTTCGCGACGAGTGTTGGATCTATCAATAAGGGGCTCGATAGGATCGAGGAGTGGGCGGATCAGTTCTTAGTTAATAGTTGATAGCTCATAGTTGTCATAGGAAGAATATATGGGAAACACTATAGCGGAGAAGATACTTTCTAACCACTGCGGGAAAGATGTAAAAGCAGGCGACATAGCGGTCTGCGATGTCGACTTCTGCTTCGCGCAGGACGGGACAAGCTCTATCGTTATAGATAGCTTCAGAAAGCTCGGGGTCAATAAGACATTTGACAAGAATAAGTTCTGCATGGTGATAGACCATAGCGCACCGAGTCCCAATATCGGGGTATCCGAGATCCATAAGAAGATGAGGGGCTTCGCGAAGGAATTCGATCTGGGATTATACGACATAGGGTGCGGTGTTTGCCATCAGATAGTTCCGCAATACGGACACGTGACATGCGGCGACCTCGTTTTAGGTGCGGATTCCCATACATGCACATATGGCGCGATAAACGTATTTTCCACGGGCGTAGGATCTACGGACATAGCCATCACGCTGGCAAGCGGCAAGAACTGGTTCAAAGTCCCTGAAACGATCAAGGTTATCGTGAAAGGAAAATTGCCCGCCGGCGTCTACTCGAAAGATATAATTTTATATATTGCTAAGGATATAGGTTCTAATGGCGCCACATATAAGTCGGTGGAGTTTTGCGGCGAAGCCATATCGGATTTGAGCGTGGACGCCCGGCTGACGATATCGAATATGGCCGTAGAGATGGGCGCCAAGATAGGCATAATGGAGGCAGACAGCAAGGTGTTGAAGTGGGTGGCCGGAAAGTCGAAGAAGGCGCCTAAGCCCGTCCAGGCGGATCCCGGCGCTCGATATGTTGCGGTGAAAGAGTATGACATATCCGGGCTGTCGCCGCAAATAGCCAAGCCGCACGCGGTCGATAATGTTTCGGCTGTCGAAGAGCTTGTTGACAAAAGAATAGACCAGGCATATCTGGGCACATGCACTAACGGCCGGTTCGAGGACCTGGAGATCGCGGCAAGGATACTGAAGAGAAATAGGGTACACCCCGAAGTCAAGTTCATAATAGCGCCGGCTTCAAAAGAGATATTTCTTGAAGCCTCAAAGAAGGGACTGATCGATATATTCATAGAGGCAGGCTGCGTTGTGGTAGGGCCGGGCTGCGGGCCGTGCGTAGGCACGCATAATGGAGTGCTCGCGGACGGAGAGATTGCCATATCTACGGCGAACAGGAATTTCAAAGGCAGGATGGGCAATCCGAATTCATTCATCTACCTTGCTTCGCCGGCAACGGTTGCCGCATCCGCCATAAAGGGCAGCATAGCCGATCCGAGAGAATATAAGAAGAGGCTTGCATGAGAAAAAAGTTCAAAGTTAAAAGTTCAAAGTTAAAAGTTAAAAGAAAAAATAAAAAAAATTCCGAAAAGATAAAGGCGCCGGTATTGAGCCAGCACTTTGCCAGAAGATTGAAGGCACAGGATAATATCAATACCGATTATGTTATCTCGGGAAGGTATAAGTTCAGGATCCAGGATCCCAAAGAACTTTGCAAGCATATCTTTGAGGATATAGACCCCGGATTCGCCGCTCGTGTCAGGGCGGGTGATATGCTTGTGGCCGGCGAAAACTTCGGATGCGGCTCATCGAGGGAACAGGCTCCTCAGTCACTGAAGACCGCCGGATTCTATGCTGTGGCGGCGAAGAGCTTTGCCAGGATATTCTACAGGAACGCGTTCAATATCGGGCTTATGCTGATCGAGTGCGATACGGGATTTATCGATGACGGGGATACACTGGAACTCGATATAGAAAGAGGAAAATTGAAGGATGTCAGCAAGGGATTGGCGTTCGATATAAAGCCGATACCGTCCGTGATGAAGAAGCTTCTGGAAGACGGAGGAGTCATAGAGCATTTTAAGAAATACGGAGGATTTTCATTTGTATAATATAACTTTGATCCCGGGCGATGGCATAGGTCCGGAACTTACCGATGCAGCAAAAAGATGCGTTGATTCTCTAGGGCTCGATATCAAATGGGAGGTCGTGGAAGCGGGCCTCGGTGCCATAAAAGAGTATAAAACGCCTCTGCCTGAGCATACTCTCGATTCGATAAGAAAGAATAAGGTGGCCATAAAGGGCCCCATCACTACGCCGGTAGGCACTGGTTTCAGAAGCGTAAATGTGGAGCTTAGAAAGACGCTCGATTTGTATGCCTGTTTAAGGCCGTGCAAGACATATAAAGGCGTGCGTTCCAAATACGACAATATAGACCTCGTCATTGTCAGAGAAAATACCGAAGATCTTTACGCTGGCATAGAGTTCGAAAAGGGCCTTAAAGATACCAAAGATCTCATAGCGACGCTTGATAAGATGAGTAAAAAGAGGATAAATCCGAGCTCTGCCATAAGCATAAAACCGATATCTGTAGAGGGCACAAAGAGGATAGTAAAGTTCGCTTTCGAATACGCGCTGAAGAATAACAGGAAGAAGGTCACGGCCGTCCATAAAGCGAATATAATGAAATTTACCGACGGATTATTCCTTGAGGCGGCCCGGGAGGTTGCTAAGGCCTATGAGAATAAGATAATATTTGAAGACAGGATAGTGGACAACATGTGTATGCAGCTTGTACAGAAGCCCGAGGATTATGACGTGCTGGTGCTGCCGAATCTTTACGGCGATATAATTTCGGACCTTGCGGCGGGGCTGATAGGCGGACTGGGCGTAGCGCCCGGAGCCAATATAGGCGACGGCATAGCCGTGTTTGAGCCCACCCATGGCAGTGCCCCAAAATATAAAGGGATGAATAAGGCGAATCCCACAGCGATAATACTATCTGCCGTATTGATGCTTAAATATATAGGCGAGGAGAAGAAGGCCAAAGTTTTAGAGGATGCGGTCGCCTCGGTCATAAGAGAAGGCAAATTTGTTACATACGATATGAAAGAGAATAGGCTCGATCCTACCGCGGTTGGCACTAAAGAAATGGCCGACGCGATAATAAAGAAGATCAAATGACAAAAAAAGTATCCATTATAGGTGCTGGAGCGGTAGGGGCTACTCTGGCTCATAGAGTGTTGGAAAGCGGTATAGCCGATGTAGCGTTACTGGATATAGTGAAGAATTTAGCATTAGGTAAGGCGATGGATCTTTCAGATGCCTCTCCGGCAATGGCTCATGAGCGCAATATTATCGGGACCGATAATTACAAAGATATAGAGCATTCCGATGTAGTCGTCATCACCGCCGGATTGCCGAGAAAGCCCGGGATGACCAGAGATGAGCTGATTTCGAAGAACGCCGGCATAATAAAAGACGTCGCGTCCAAGGTTAAAGCTCACGTGCCTTCATCGATCATAATAGTGGTGACGAACCCGTTAGACGTGATGGCATATCTCGCGTATAAGGTTACAGGCTTTCCCAAGAATAGAGTGATCGGTATGGCCGGCCTTTTGGATGGCTCCAGATTCATATACCTGATAGCAAGCGAGCTCAAAATCCCGCGGTCTTCGGTCAAGACCTATATTCTTGGGAGTCATGGCGATACTATGGTCCCGCTGATATCAAAAACAGAAGTTGGCGGAAGACCTGTAACCGAAGTCATGGACAGCAAAAAACTCGAATCTATAGTGAAGAGGACCTGTGACCGCGGCGCAGAGATAGTATCGCTCTATGGGTCCGGGAGCGCGTACTATTCGCCAAGCGCGGCCGTATTCAGGATGATAGAATCTATCCTGAAGGACAAGAAAGAGACGATCGTCGCATCCGCATATCTTGAAGGAGAGTACGGGCTTAAGGATCTCTACATAGGCGTTCCCTGCAAGATAGGTAAGGGCGGAGTAGAAGAGATAGTAGAGCTCGATATCTCAAGCCATGAGAAAGCGGCATTGACAAAGTCGGCAGAGGCTATCAAGGCTTTAAATAAACTCTTATAATGACCCCCTACGACATCATCATCATAGGTTCAGGGCCCGGTGGTTACGTGGCGGCCCTCTATGCCTCCCGCTTCAAAAGAAGAGTATGCGTTATAGAGAAGGCCGACCTGGGCGGTACCTGCCTGAACAGAGGCTGCATACCCACAAAAACGATGCTCCACTCGGCATCGATGCTTTCCAAGATAAAAGGCGCTGGAGAATACGGCATAGAAGTCTCGGGCGTCACGGTGAATTTTCCTGTTATCGCCGCGCGTAAAGACCTGGTAGTTACGCGCTTGAGAGCCGGGATAGAAACTCTATTCAGGGCAAATAAGATAGAGCTGCTGCGCGGTGAGGCGAAACTTATCCGGCCGGATGCCGTAATTGTTAATGGCGAAGAATATGGCGCAAAAAATATAATTATAGCCACCGGCTCCAGGCCGATGGCGCTTCCAGGCATACCATTCGACGAAAAGAAAGTCTATTCAAGCGACGGTATACTCAATTTAAAAGATATCCCTAAATCTATAGTTATAGTGGGCGGCGGAGCCATAGGATGCGAGTTCGCAAGCCTATTTAATTCATTAGGGTCTAAGGTGACTATTGTCGAGCTCTTAGACAGGCTATTGCCAACGCAGTCCAGAGAGGCTTCCAAAAAGCTTGAAACTTTATTCAAGAAGAGAGGGATCGCAGTTTACACGTCAACCGCCCTGGAGTCGGTCGAACGGTCTATAGAGGCAGAGAAGAAATTGATCTGTGTGGGAAGGGCGCCGAACATAGAGGGCATCGGCCTTGAGGATCTGGGCATCGATATCAAAGACGGCCGTATTGCGGTGGACGATAATTTAAGAACGTCTGTGCAAAATATCTATGCTATCGGAGATTGCGTCGCGGGACCGTCGTTAGCGCACAAAGCGTCTTACGACGGCATGGTGGCATGTGATAATATCATAGGCGATAGGAGGAGCGTGGATTATTCGAACGTGCCCAACTGCATATGGACGGATCCCGAAATAGCGAGCATCGGACTTAATGAGGAGGAAGCGCGTTCGAAGCATCCCGATCTGAGGATAGCGAAATTCCCGTATCTTGCTTCCGGCAAGGCCTATATCATGGGTGGCGGTGAGGGTTTTATTAAGATCATGGGCGATCCCGATGGTAAAATTTTTGGCGTAGAGATATTCGGCCTGGAGGCATGTGATCTGATAGGTGAGGCCAGCCTCGCTAAATCTGCAGAGGTGAATATAAAAGACTGGGCTCGTGTCATACACGGCCATCCGACATTATCAGAAATATTCCAGGAAGCCGCGCACATATTCAACGGCACCGCAATACATAGTTTGTAGAGGATAAGATCGATGATATATATTAAACTCCCGCCATTAGCCGAAGGAGTAGAGAAAGCAAGCGTTTCCTATTGGTTCAAGCATCCCGGAGATACGGTTAAGGAGGGTGAAGAGTTGGTTGAGCTGGTTACGGATAAGGCGGCCTTCAGCATGCCGAGCCCGTCTTCGGGAAAGATAAAAGAGCTTTTGGTCGGCGAAGGCGACTCTGCCCTTGTGGGGCAGTCGATAGCTATTATAGAATAAAGATGGCGAAGAATATACTGCTTTTATACATATCGGAAGATTCAGGCCACCATTGCGCGAGCCTCTCCATAGAGCGCGCTCTCCTCGCGCTTGATCCGGACACCAAGACACTGAACATAAACTCTTTTAACTACACGAATCCGATCCTCGAGCAGGTAATAAATACCACATACATGAGTGTCGTCAAGAGGACCCCCGAGATATGGGACTATCTCTACGATAACCCAAAAGTAATGAAGAGCGTTCACAGGCTCAGAGATATGATACACCGCTCCAATACCGGAAAACTGAAGGCGCTGCTCGATGAATTCAAACCGGACGGTGTTATCTGCACACAGGCGTTTCCCTGTGGGCTCATAGCCGACTATAAAAATACATTCAATGTGGATATCCCGCTGATCGGCGTTTTGACCGATTACGCTCCGCACTCATATTGGATATTCGATAAGGTGGATAGATATATAGTCCCGTCCATGGAGACTGGCAAGAAGCTTATCGATAACGGCGTGGATCCCAACAGGGTCATGCCATACGGCATCCCGATCGATGCAAAGTTCCGGGATAGCCCCGAAAGGAAAGAGATATTCAGGAAGATACCTTTGAAGCCGGATATCTCCACAGTTTTGGTCATGGGCGGCACGCAGGGGCTGGGGCCGATAAAAGAACTCGTCTCTCTTCTGGACAAGTCCGGGCTCCCGCTGCAGATGATAATAGCCTGCGGCACCAATAAGAGATTGTTCAGATGGCTCGAGAGGCGCAGGCGCAATTTCAGAAAGAAGACCGTCGTCCTGCCGTTCGCGGATAATATAGATGAGCTGATGCATATATCGACGGTCATAGTTACCAAGCCCGGAGGCATTACGACAGCCGAGGCTCTCGCCAGGGGGCTGCCGATGCTTATCGTGAACCCTCTTCCCGGGCAGGAAGCGATGAATACCAAATTTTTATTGAACGAAGGTGTGGCCGTGAAAGCCCAGAGTCCGGCGGATGTTGTTATAGTGCTCGAAGAGCTACTGTATAACAAGAACAAACTGAAGATAATGAGCGACAAGGCCAAATCCCTCTCAAAACCCGATAGCGCCATGGCCATAGCCGCCCTGATGCTGGAGATAGCGAAGTGATATTTTATATCTTTTACAGGATCGGCCAGGCCCTTGCCATAAATTTTCCAGTAAAGTTTTCTTATCGTCTGGCTGTGATCCTCGCGGATATCCATTATATGCTGGGCTTCAGAGAGAGAAAGGCTGTGATGGAGAATCTAAAAATTATCCTCGCCAAACCTTCGCAGGACGGTGAACTGAAACAAGCGGCAAAAGATGTATTCAGGAACTTTGCCAAATATCTGGTAGACTTCTTCAGGTTCTCCGAGATCTCCCCTGAGTATATAAAGGAACTTGTAAAAATGGAGGGCTTGTCCAATCTGGATGACGCGCTGAAATACGGCAAAGGCGTTATTCTTCTTTCTGCTCATCTGGGCAATTGGGAATTGGGAGCATTCGTGCTTGGAACGCTCGGCTATCCTATCAACGCGGTGGTATTGACGCACCGGAATGTTAAAATAAATGATTTTTTCAAGGATCAGCGCTCTATCGGGAAGTTGAAATCGATAGAGTTCGGCGCGTCTTTGAGGTGCTGTTACAAAGCGCTTGAGGCTAATGAACTTCTCGCTCTGCTTGGGGACAGAGACTTTTCTAGTAATGGGCTATCGGTTACTTTTTGCGGCAAGCCTGCTATCATACCTAAAGGACCCGCCGCGTTAAGCTATCGAACGGGTGCGGCGATAGTGCCGGGCTTTATAGTCAGAAATAGCGACGACACCTTCACATTTACTTTCGAAAAACCTATATTACCGGAGATACTGGGCGATAAAGATAGCGCTATTAAGATTATCATGGAGAGATATCTGCCGGTAATGGAATCTTATGTGAAGAGGTATCCGGAACAGTGGTACGTCTTCAAGAATTTTTGGAACCCGAGTCATGAAGAACTGCATACTAATACCATCATATAACGAAGCAATGACCATCGGAGAGATAACGAAAGAGCTGAAGAGTCGTGGGCTGACGGTCTACGTCGTTAACGATGGTTCAACGGATAATACAGCCGATATAGCCGCAGGGCAGGGCGCCGTGATAATATCTCATGAAAAGAACAGAGGGAAGGGCGCGTCACTGATAGAGGGCTTCGGCCGTCTCCTGAGGGAGGGCTTTGACGCGGTCCTCGTAATGGACGGCGACGGCCAGCATGCAATAGGCGATATTGATAATTTTTTTAAAAAGATGGCTGAAACCGGCGCTGACATAGTTATAGGGAACAGGATGCTTGACACCGCGTCTATGCCTGCTTTAAGAAAGATCACCAATAAGATAATGTCTCGCGTCATATCGAAGATGTGCGGACAGGAGATCCCCGATACCCAATGCGGATTCAAGCTCATAAAAAGGAATGTCCTCGAGAGCGTAAAATTTGAGTTCTCGAACTTTGAGATAGAGTCGGAAATACTTCTTAAGGCGGCGAAGAATGGGTTTAAGATAGAGTCCGTTCCTGTCAAGACCGTATATCAGGGCGAGACGAGCAAGATAAAACCGATATTTGATACGATAAGATTCCTGCACTTCCTGATCAAAATGGCGGGCAAATGAGCGCTCCTGTATCCATCAATTTCGATAAGCTGAGGTCTGATATGGTCATGGAACAGCTTATCCCCAGGAACATATCCGATAGAAAAGTACTTGAAGCTTTCCGTAAAGTACCCAGGCATGAGTTTGTGCCGGAAGAACTGCGCCAGAGCGCTTACAATGATTACCCCCTGCCGATAGGCGATAACCAGACAATATCTCAGCCTTACATGGTTGCGTTGATGACCGAGTGCCTTAAACTGAAAGGTAAAGAGCGGGTCTTGGAGATCGGCACCGGCAGCGGTTATCAGGCGGCGATCCTCGCAAGCATAGACACAGAGGTCTATTCCGTCGAGAGATTTAAGGATCTTGCGGATAAAGCGTCCAAGATCTTAAACTCGCTCGGGTATAAGAATATTCACATTAATGTAGGAGACGGCACGCTCGGATGGAGCGAATTCGCGCCATATGACGGAATAGTGGTGACTGCCGGCGCTCCGAGCATTCCTGAGAGCCTTGTGAAGCAGTTGAAGGATGGCGGCAGGCTGGTTATACCTGTAGACCGCGGCGGATTCGGGCAGACGTTGACATTGGTAGAAAAAATAGGGCGCGCCACGAGGACGAGCGATATCTGCGCCTGCACATTCGTCCCGCTGGTCGGCAAAGAGGGTTGGGCCGAATAATTTTTCGCCTCAAACCTTTGGGCGGACCTTGCGGGGCGTTGCCTCCGCGGACATAAATTTCGCATTTGCCTACTCAGCGAAATTCCCCGAAGCATGCGGAATTTCCTGACTTCAGGCGAAGGGAAATTTACATTGGGCATGTAAATTTATTTGGAACAAATTTTTACAAAAATTTAGCCCTAAGACTTATTATAGCGTCACTGGTCGTCTAAATTTTTTGCTGTACCGTCATAAGGTGTAAAAATTTGTTAACACCGCTCCGGCAACTATCCCCGCAAGGTCCGCCCACGATGAGAGTGAAAAATTACTCAAATAGTGGGTGAGGAAATTTTTACGGGTGACGCGGGTGAACCTTTTGGCGAATAT
>Ga0209777_10009200_pt1 | contig 10669 bp, 10 predicted proteins | sample FrelakmetHBP12HB_FD_187147 | JGI IMG/M metagenome (GOLD analysis project Ga0209777, IMG submission 187147) | Freshwater lake sediment microbial communities from the University of Notre Dame, USA, for methane emissions studies -HBP12 HB (SPAdes)... | ecosystem: Environmental > Aquatic >... | reverse complement strand
TTGAGATGGCCTTATTTGAGCTTCTCAGGACCGCTGAGCATCCGAAATTCAAGCAGGTCGCCAGCCTGATAAAATAAGTCAGCTACGCTGTTTTCTTTTTGGTTTTTTTACCTTCACCGGTTTTGCCGCCGGGCTTTACATCTTCTGCTTTGGCTGCGATTTCTTTTTTTGCGGTGCTGCTGTCACTGACGGGCTTTTCGCTCTTCTCGCTTTTTTTATAGTTGTCGCTTCTGTAATCGGTCTGATAAAAGCCCGAGCCTTTGAAAATTACCCCTGCGCCGGCGCCGATAAGCCGTTTGAGGCTTTTCTTCCCGCATTCAGGGCATTTGCGCAAGGACGAAGCTGTTATAGCCTGAAACTGCTCGAACTCATATCCGCAGTTTTCACATATATAGTCGTAAGTAGGCATGCTGCTTACTCCGTATCTTCCGTATCTTTTGTTTCAAATTCATCTGATGGTTTCTCTTCCGGTGTTTCTTGTTGTGATTTCTCGCCTGTTTGCAGCTCCTGCTGTTCTGTCGGCGGCGACGGCAGCTTATTAACGCTTACCCTCGTCGGTCGAATGACTCTGCCGTTGAGCTTATACCCCTTTTGAAGCTCTTCGAGGACAATGTTCTCTTCCTGGTCAGGTTCTGTCTTTTGCATCAATGCCTGATGTAAAGCCGGGTCAAATTTCTCACCCTGTGCCTTTATCTGTTCTGTACCGTGAGACTTCAGAAGCTCGATCATCTGGTCATAAATTATCTGCACGCCTTTTAAAATGGTCTCGGTGCTCTCTGTTGAAGACGCATTTTGAAGGCTATGTTCGAAGTTGTCCAATATTGGCAGCAGCGTCTTTATTATCTTTTCTCTTTCATAGCAGATTGTGTCGGCAATCTGTTTGGGAATACGTTTCTGAAAATTTGTATAGTCGGCGCTGACTCGCTGCAGTTTTCCGAAAATTTCGTCCTTTTCTTTTTGCAGAGAGTCTATCTGTAAACGGAGCTGCTCAAGCTCATTTCCCCCGATGCTGCTGTCTTTTTGGTCTTTTGATTTGTCTTTATCTTTGAATTTCATTAATGGTTACCGAAATATTTTTTAAGTCTTTCAAAAAAGTTTGCAGATTTTGGTGATACGGTTTTATTTTCAGTTTTAGCGAATTCTCTCAGAAGCTCCTCTTGTCTTGTATTCAGTTTCATCGGTGTTTCAACAGTAATCTGCACAAGCTCGTCGCCGGTTCTGCCTGTTCTGATATCCGGAAGACCCTCTCCTTTTATCCTGAAGATGCTTCCGAACTGCGTACCTGGCGGAATCCTCAGACGTTTTGTACTATCCATGCTTGGTACGTCAATGGTTGCGCCTAAAGCTGCCTGGGTGAAGCTTATCGGGACTACGGCAATTAAATCATTCCCGTCGCGCATCAGAAATTCGTGCGGTTTTACTCTGATGTAGCAATACAAATCACCTCTCGGGCCGCCGTCTCGGCTTGGTTCGCCTTCGTTTGCGACCCTGATACCCTGTCCTTCATGTACACCGACCGGAATTTTGATGTTGACAATCCTTTTTTTAGGAATCCTGCCGGTCCCCCTGCATTTTTTACACGGTGTAGTTATGATTTGACCGCTTCCTCTGCATTGTGGACAGGTCGAAATCATCTGGAAAAAGCCGCCGCCCTTGGCTACCTGGCCGCTTCCTCCGCACATAGGGCAGTTACCGGGTGTTGTTCCTTTGGCACAGGCCGTACCGCTGCATTCGGGACAGGTATCCTGCCGAGTGAATTCGATTGTCTTTTCCACCCCTTTGGCAATGTCATTCAGGCTTAACTCCACAGATGTTTCCAAATCGTACCCTCGAGTCTGCCCGGCATGTCTTGTTCTTCTTCGCCCGCCCGTTCCGAACAGGTCGCCGAAACCAAAAATATCTTCGAATATACTGCCGACATCCTGCCAGTTCATGTGGGCATAATCACGCATCCCCATTCCGCGAAGACCTTCGTGCCCGTACTGGTCGTACTGCTTACGTTTTTCGGTGTCACTCAGAACTTCGTAAGCTTCAGCACATTCTTTGAATTTGCCTTCTGCCTCCTTGTCATTGGGGTTCTTGTCGGGGTGATACTTCATTGCCATACGACGATACGCGCGTTTTATGTCATCGGCAGAAGCACTTTTGCCTACCCCCAAAACTTCGTAATAATCCCGTTTTGCCATTGTGCTGTATCTCGTAAACAAAATGCACAAAAATACGATAGTACTTTGTGCACTTTGATAAATCCAGGTTGTTTTTGTTTATCTTATTGAGCCGGGTATCGGTGCTTCATCCTTATCTTTCAGGTCGGTTATTAACACATTAGTAGTCAGCATCAATCCTGCTACCGAAGCAGCCGTTTCCAAAGCTGTTCTGGTGACCTTTGCAGGGTCGATAATGCCTGCTTCGAACATATCCACGAACTGTCCGATGTTGGCGTCATACCCGACATTTTCTTTTTCGGCCAGCTTTTCAAGAAGCTTGGCGACAATAACGTCACCATGTTCGCCGCAGTTGTTCACTATCTGCATTGTCGGTGCCTTGAGGGCGTGACTGATAATATCGAAGCCGATTTTCTCATCGCCTTTGGCCTTTGACTTCGCCTTTTGAACCTGCTCGATTGCCCGCAGGAATATAACTCCGCCCCCTGCGACAACTCCTTCTTCTGTTGCTGCTCTTGTAGCGTGAAGTGCGTCTTCCAGAAGGTCCTTGCGCTCCTTCATTTCTGCTTCGGTTGCCGCTCCCGCTTTGATAACGGCAATGCCGCCGGTCAGTTTTGCGAGACGTTCCTGCAGTTTCTCACGGTCATAGTCACTTGTTGTATTTTCGATTTGTTTGCGGATTTGGCTGCACCGAGCTTCGATATCTTTCTTTTTGCCGCCACCTTCGATTATCGTCGTTGTCTCCTTGTCCACAACTATTTTCTTGGCCTGGCCTAATTGAGAAAGCTCAATCTTTTCAAGCTTTATACCCAAATCTTCGCTTATTAGCTGTCCGCCGGTAACAACGGCTATGTCACCGAGCAGGGTTTTTCTTCGGTCTCCGAAACCAGGTGCCTTTGCAGCGCAGACTTTCAAGACTCCCTTCAGACGGTTGATAACCAGCGCAGCCAGTGCCTCACCTTCGACGTCTTCGGCGATAATCAATAACGGCTTGCCTACCTGGGCGGTTTTTTCCAGCAGCGGGATAAGTTCGCGAATATTGGATATCTTCTTTTCATGAAGAAGGATATACACGTCCTCAAGAACAGCTTCGAGTGTCCCCGGGTTGGTCATAAAGTACGGGGATATATAACCTTTATCGAACTGCATACCTTCGACGATACTCAGCTCGTTTTCCATTCCTTTGCCTTCTTCGACCTCAATTACGCCTTCTTTGCCGACCTTGTCGATTGCATCAGCCAGGATTTTACCGACCTGCGGGTTGTTGTTTGCGCTGATAGTTGCTACTTTTGCGATGTCACTGTGACCTTTTACCGGTACGCTTGCAGATTGGATAAATTTCGTGACAACTTCAACGGCCTTGTTGATTCCTCGCTGGATAGCCATCGAGTTTACCCCTGCGGTCACGTACTTTAAACCCTCCGTGTAGATTGCTTCGGCGAACACAGTTGAGGTTGTTGTCCCATCCCCGACAACATCGGAGGTTTTGGTGGCAGCCTGGTTGACCATCTTTGCGCCCATATTCTTGAACGGTTCAGGCAGCTCGATTTCTTTGCTGACCGAAACACCGTCCTTTGTTACCTTCGGCGAGCCCCAGCTCTTCTGCAATATGACGTTTTTACCTGTCGGGCCGAGAGTGATTTTAACCACTGCAGCCAATTGTGACAGCCCGTCTTTAAGATGTGCTCGCGCTGTTTCGTCAAACATTAATTGCTTTGCCATTTTTATTTCCTCTTTTAATTATTGCTTGTTAGGTTTTTTAATTCGTAAGTTGTCAGCTGACTCTTCTCTTATTTTTCAACAATTCCGAGAATGTCACTTTCCCGCAGAATTACATATTTTTCCCGGTCTATTTCAACCTCGTTGCCTATGTATTTGGCGTAAATAACCTCATCGTTTTTCTTTACGCTCATTTTGCCGAGTTTTCCGTTATCGAGCATTTTGCCGGGTCCGACAGCGACAACTTTCCCGATTTGTGGTTTTTCTTTTGCGGTGTCAGGCAGAATAATTCCGCCTGCTGTTTTTCCTTCTGCGTCTGATTGTTTTATTACTACGCCGTCATCGAGAGGTCTTAGTTTCATAACTGGCTCCTTAGTCAATTTTTTTTCTTTTGCTCTTTTACTTTTTTTCATTACATCATATCCATATCGCCCATGCCGCCACCCATACCGCCGCCCATGCCGCCACCCATACCGCCGCCCATACCACCGCCCATACCGCCGGGCATCTCGTCTTTTTCCCTGGGCTTTTCGGTGACAAGACAGTCGGTGGTCAGCAGCAGGCTGGCTATGCTTACAGCGTTTTGCAGGGCGATTCGTGTCACTTTGGCGGGGTCGACTACCCCTGCCTCGAACAAATCTTCGTATTTATCCGTGTCGGCATTATAGCCGAAGCCGCCTTTGCCTTCGCTCACCTTATTAACCACGATATTTGCGGTTGCTCCGGCATTGTCAGCGATGCAGTAGCAGGGCATTGTAAGCGACTTTGCTACTATATCTGCGCCGGTTTGCTCGTCGCCTTTGAGGTCTAATTTCTTGATAGCATCGATACAGCGTATCAGCGCTACGCCTCCGCCTGGCACTATCCCTTCTTCGATTGCTGCCCTTGTTGCATGAAGTGCATCTTCGATTCGGGCTTTTATCTCTTTCATTTCCGCTTCGCTTGCAGCTCCGACATTGATTTGTGCTACTCCTCCTGTCAGCTTGGCTAATCGTTCCTGCAGCTTCTCTTTGTCATAATCGCTGGTCGTGCTCTCTAACTCGTTTTGAATCTGCTTGATTCTGCCCGAGATGCCTTCGGCGCTGCCTGCTCCTTCAATGATAATTGTTTTATCATTGTCGATGGTGACCTTTTTGGCCTGGCCGAGCTGCTTGACGCTGATATTTTCCAGCTCAATCCCCAAATCCTTGAAAATCGGTTCTGCTCCGGTCAGTGTTGCAATATCCTCGAGCATTGCTTTTCGGCGGTCGCCGTACCCAGGTGCCTTAACTGCCGCAACCTGCAGAATGCCTTTCAGTTTGTTAACAACCAGCGTTGCCAGCACCTCGCTCTCAACGTCCTCTGCGATAATCAGCAGCGGTCTTTTGCTTTTAACGACCTTCTCAAGCAGCGGTACGAACTTGGCTACATTGCTGATTTTATCCTCATAAACTAATATGTATGGTTTTTCCAGCTCACAGACCATATTGTCCGGGTTGGTTACAAAGTGCGGTGAAAGATACCCGCGGTCAAACTGCATTCCTTCGACGAACTCCACCGTTGTATCGAGACTTTTCCCTTCTTCCACAGTGATGACACCATCTTTGCCGACCCGCTGGAAAGCCTCAGACATAATCTTTCCGATTCTTGCATCGTTATTAGCCGATACCGAAGCGATATTAATAATGTCATTGGCGTTGGTAATGTCTATGGGTTTTGCCAGCGATGCCAGCTTGTCAGTCACTGCTTTGGTTGCCTGCTGCATCCCCCGGGCCAGTGCCATCGCATCTGCCCCTGCCGCCAGGTTTCTGTACGCTTCTTTGAACATTGCTTCGGTGAGCACCGTTGCGGTTGTTGTTCCGTCGCCAGCAATTTTTGATGTCTTGCTCGCCGCTTCTCTTACAAGCTTTGCGCCAAGGTTCTCACTTTTGTCGATAAGCTCAATCTCTTCAGCTACCGTCACACCATCCTTGGTTACTGTCGGTCCGCCCCAGCCTTTATCGATGATAGCGTTTCGGCCTCTGGGACCAAGAGTTGATTTCACCGCTGCTGCCAGTTTTTCAACCCCAGCCAGCAGCTTCGCTCTTGCCTCAGTTTCGAATGATAATTCTTTAACTGCCATAATTTATTTTCTCCTTAACCTGCCGTTTTGGATGCTTACATCGTTAATTTCACGCCTAATTTATAACATATATGCAAATCAGATACCAGCTTTTGTATTAACTCAAAGCATACTAAGCTGTCCTGCTTTAAGTACCTGTTTTTAAAGTAGTTACGATATTCAAAGATCGCTGTCTTGGTTTGTTTGCAGCCGTATAACGTGCCAAATTTGGCATGAGTAAAACTTTTGCTACGCCAACTTGGCAGCTTTGCTCGCAACAGCAGCATTCTTATTGCCGCTTTGCTGTCCGTGGTTTTTCTTCTATATTTAGCCCTGGGTTTTACCCATGGTTCCCCACGTCAGGATTGCTTATTGCTATTGCCGCCCTATCGATAAATTGTTTAGCGTCCGCCGTCACTGCGGATCTCCGCTTCTCTTAGCCCCTCCTGATTATCTTCAGTTCTCTATATGATTCCCCCGCTGTTTAGGGATTTCTTCATTACATATTTCCCCACCAATTTTATAAGCTTATTTTTCAAGGTTGCTCCAACCGTAGTTGTAGGTTTGTTGGCTATTCACTTGGTCCACACTTCTTGAGGGTAGTCTTCATCCAAATGTCTGTCAGCTTCATTTGATAGCTGTCTTTGAATTTCGTTTGCTCTAAAACACCTTTAATTCTGGTTTCGTACTCTTGTTTGGTAAAACCATGAAGTTGGGTAATCTTAGTTAGAATTTTGTAGCGTATAAAGCCGTATTCTTCCTTTGCTTTGTCGGCTTCGTATTTGAGGGCATCACAGCATGGATCATATACCCAGGCTTCTTTGCCGTTTTTTAAAACGCGATAACATTCATCGAATACTTTGGCTGGTCTCTTCCAGTGATGTAAAGAGCCTGTACTAACTATAAAGTCAACGGATTCATTCTCAAAGTTAAGGTCAGCCACATCGCCAAACTTAAATTGAACATTTTCAATCCCCTTTGCATGCCTTTTTGAAATCTTGACCATTTGCCTGCTCAGGTCGATGCCATATACCCGTGCCCATGGTACTCTCTTGGCAATCTCTATTGATAAATAGCCTGTTCCTGAACCTAAATCTACGATGATACCACTGGCTATTTTCTCGACTATGTCGTCAGCTATTTTGTTTTCCGGCTTTTTAAGAATCCGTGCCGGTATCCAATCGTAAAAAATAGCGGCAGGAGCTGGAATAGCTTGAAACCTGCTCTGCGCATCCCTGATAAATTTTGTTAGAGACATAATTACCCTCTAATGTTTCTGCTGATAATCTAACAATTTTCGTTCTTGAGACCTTATAAACTTTTCGGCGCCTTACATAAAATAACCGATTACTCATGCCATAGTATATAAAAATTCATCCAAAGCTCAAGATGCTTCATACAATGAAACTATAGACAGTGGGACTGTTGAAAAAGCCGGCCTTGTACTGTGAAACCTTCCATAAAAATACAAAAACCGCTGCTGTTTCATTTCGTCTTCTCGTTTCGTTTACCCCTCGAAGTCCTTGACTTCAGGGGTTCTTTTTTATTTAATCAAATTTCTCGACTTAGCCGGTCTTCTTTCTGTTTATCCCCGTTGCTTGCGACGGGAGTATTCTTGCCTTTTCCATCGCCGTCGCCCTCCTCTCTCAAATCTTAAATCTTAAATTCCCATCCTCGACTGCTCAACTGCTCTTAATTCAATAATGACGATTAGCGTCAGTGGCTTGTTAGCCGAAAAAATGGAATGAAGGTTTGCAAAAAGAAATTGTGTCACAGAATATGAGATAGACTTTTTTTAGAATATATTTCTTTTTAAATGCAATAAGGAGTCCCGCCGTTCTTTTTATAGTAGTCCTGGTGGTAATTTTCTGCGGGCCAGAATTTCTCTGCGGGCCGAACTTCAGTTTTTACATCATAACCTTTTTGTTTCAGAATTTTGATTAATTCGGTCGCAGCTTCTTTCTGTTGATTATCGAGATAGTAAATAACCGACTGGTATTGCGTACCGATATCTGGGCCTTGCCGGTTGTATTGCGTAAAATCATGAATCTCGAAAAAAAGCTTGGCTAATTGCTCGTAATTGGTTTTTGCAGGATCGTACAGTACTTCGACCGCTTCGGTATGACCTGTTTCATCAGAGCACACCTGCTCGTAAGTTGGATTATCAAGGTGTCCCCCCGTATAGCCCGCAGTTGTTGATACTACTCCAGGAGCCTGCTGAAAGTAATACTCAACACCCCAAAAACAGCCTCCTGCAAATATCGCCCTGTCGGCTTTCCGTTCATTGGCTGGAATAAAATTCATCGATATGGAGTTCACGCAGTAGCGTGTGTTTTTCTTCGTAACATGCTCTCCTAAAAAGACGTGGCCAAGATGTGCACCACAATTAGCACATATAATTTCCGTACGCACACCATCTGCATCAGGCTGCCACTTGACTGCTCCGAGTATCTGCTCATCGAAGCTCGGCCAGCCGCAATCGGACCTGAACTTCGATGAGGATTCGAATAAAGGCTTGCCGCACCTTTTACAAGTGTAAATGCCTTTCTCGAAATAATTATAAAATTTGCCGCTGAAAGGCAGCTCTGTGCCCTTGTTAACAATCACCAGCTCTTCTTCCGGAGTCAATTTTTTATACATATTACTGTCCATGACAACATCACTTTTCTCTATAACTCTTTTACCTGCCGCCGCTTGATTCTTAATACCACCAAAGCTTATCAATATAACAAATGCACACAGCGTTAAAATCACCGCAATTACCAGATAATGTTTTAGTCTCATCGCTGCAACCTCTACTTTCCTGCATCCTGATATATTATACCGCTCTTTGGCACAATTTGTTTGAAGGAGATACCATGATGACTATAAGCAATTGCGAAGCTATTTTAGGTATATTGCCTATTTCCCGTACATAGCTTTATAGCTATATTGGTTTAAGAAGGTCATGAGGTATGTTTCGAAATTATCATGATTTTTGAAAGAAGAAAAAATTATGGAGCTAAAAGTGATAACAACTGGAAGAGAGCTTTTTGAGTTGGTGAATAAACATCTATGTCCTGATTGCAGATGTGCGATGGCCGAGGTCGACAGGGTCAATGAGAATGGTTACTCGTTTATATGGTATGGATGCAAACGTACCGACTGTAACGGCCAATGGCTTGAGAAAAAGCCATTTAAATAGAGAGCGTATAAAAGTGATAAGATTCAACCACAACAAACAGGTTCGAATTCATTTAATGCCGCTATCCCCGCTTGTTTGAACTGTCGAACAAAATCTAAGAATCTTTTTAATCAACTTCTCATCACGCCCTCGCGATTCCATATCAGAAATCCTTGACACAAAGGTTCCTTTACCGGATAATATCTTCGCAATCTGGATGGTATTTTATGGCCCAGAGAGGAAAATAAATGACAAAACTACCTGTGAACCTGCGAAAGAATATCGTCTCCGCAGAATACAAGCATATCGCACTTGGCCTGATTTTCCTCAAATATATTTCTGACTCTTTCGAGGTACTGTGCTATTCTGAGATGTCCGAAAAAATCGGACAACTGAAATTAAAGGCAGAAGTTTAGAGAGATAAATATTATGGAAACGACAATCGCGGTATTTAGAGGTAACCAAATCCGTCGTCACTGGGACGATAACCGCCGTGGCTGGTTTTTCTCCGTTGTGGATGTCATCGCAGCGTTGACTGACAGCGAAAACCCGCCTGTTTACTGGCGAGTATTGAAGAAACGCCTGAAAGATGAGGGCTCAGACCAAACCGTTACAAAATGTAACGCTTTCAAAATGCCTGCTGCCGACGGCAAAATGCGTCTGACAGATATGGCTGATACAGAAACAATGTTCCGTATTATCCAATCAATACCCAGTCCCAAGGCCGAACCCTTCAAACGCTGGCTGGCAAGGGTTGGTTATGAGCGAGTGCAGGAAATCGAAGACCCCGAACTGGCCACAAAAAGAACCCGCGCACTTTATAAGGCAAAGGGCTACTCCGACAACTGGATTGAAAAGCGTATGAGAGGTATAGCTGTCAGAGAAGAGCTTACTGATGAATGGAAAAAACACCGCGTCAAAGAGGACGCCGAATATGCAATCCTTACCGCTGAAATCTCAAAGGCCACATTCGGCCTGACGCCCGCCCAATACAAAAAGCTCAAGGGATTAAAACGCGAAAATCTTCGCGACCACATGAACGACCTTGAACTCATCTTTAATATGCTCGGCGAAGCCGCAACCACTGAAATCACTCGCTCCACGGACGCCCAGGGATTCATTGAGGCAAAAGACGCAGCTCACCAAGGCGGCGAGGTCGCAGGTAAAGCCAGAAAACACCTCGAATCCAAAACCGGCAAACATGTTGTATCACGTGAGAATTACCTTTTGGAACCGCAAAGCAGAAATATACTACCTGAAAAGGACAAGGAATGAATTGAAAGTAGCAAACGAATTTTGAGATTTTATCGGCGGTGTAAAGGCGGACTCTCCTGCTCACCTGTTCTACTGTTCTACTCTCTCCGCCTCGGCGGTCTGCTCTACTGCTCTACTGCCTGCCCTCAAATGCCTTTGTCGGGGGGCCTCACGCAGGGTCTCCGCCCGCGAAGGCGGGTGCGGGGATCCAGTCTTCGTTTTAATCCTTTTCTCCCACGAACAATTTTCTCTACTTTCTAATATCTCGCGAAGCGCCGCCTCCCCTCG
>Ga0209777_10009199_pt1 | contig 10669 bp, 8 predicted proteins | sample FrelakmetHBP12HB_FD_187147 | JGI IMG/M metagenome (GOLD analysis project Ga0209777, IMG submission 187147) | Freshwater lake sediment microbial communities from the University of Notre Dame, USA, for methane emissions studies -HBP12 HB (SPAdes)... | ecosystem: Environmental > Aquatic >... | reverse complement strand
GCTTGCTTTTGGCAATAACTGGCAGTATTGCATTGGCCGTTCTTTTGAGTTTGCGATTATTTGGTCTAATCAGCTTATACGGCCGAATCTGGCCACTATTAGCCGTGCTTTTGATTTTGACAGGCGTCCAATTTTTTGTTTTCGGTATTTTGGCGGATATATCTGTAAAAAACCATTATAAAGTTACTGGACAGGAGTCATATCAAATCAAGGAAATATTTGAGGAATAATTATGCGGATCTTGATATTAAATTATGAATTTCCGCCACTGGGTGGAGGTGGTGGTGTTGCCACTTACAAGTTAGCCAAAGGTTTTGTTGAGTTGGGTTATGAAGTGGATTGTATTACCAGTCAATGTGGGGAGTTGAAAAAATTTGAGGTGATTGACGGCATTAATGTTTATAGAGCGAAAGTTTTTGGTAGAAAGAATTTAAATGTGGCCTCACTGATTTCATTATTAATATATCCAATTAGCGGTTTTTTTGTTGGTATTAAGCTTTGTAGAAAAAATAGATATGAGTTTATAAACACACATTTTGTAATACCCACGGGACCATTGGGACTCGTTCTTTCGAAGATGTTCAAAATTAAAAATATTCTTTCTATTCATGGCGGCGATATTTATGATCCAACCAAAAAAAGTTCGCCGCATAATTATTGGTTTTTGAGAAAGATTAATACTTTCTTACTAAACAGAGCCGATATTGTCGTTGCACAGTCAACGAATACCAAAGAAAATTGTTTGAAATTTTACAAGCCAGAAAATGATATTAAAATTATACCCTTGCCGTATGAGATGGTAATTTTTAATAAAATAAGCAGAGAAGAGTTGGGTTTGAGTAAAGACAAGAAATATATTATAGGGGCTGGTAGGTTGGTAAAAAGAAAAGGTTTTGATTTTTTTATTAAAGCTTTGTCGCTTCTTGATGAAAATATTGAAGGAATAATTATTGGCGATGGTCCCGAAAGAAATAACCTTTTTAAAATAGCCACTGATTTAAACGTGGCAGATAGATTACACTTAGTAGGTCATATAAGCGAAGGGGAAAAGTTTCAATATTTAGCTAATTCTGATATTTATGTACTTTCATCTGTCCATGAAGGGTTTGGTATTGTTTTGCAAGAAGCAATGCAGGTTGGTCTGCCGATAATAGCGACTAATAGTGGCGGGCAGGTGGATTTTATACGAGATGGCCAAAACGGGTATTTAATTGAATTTGACGACGAAAAAGACCTTGCGGATAAAATAAAAAAAATATGTCTTAATCGTGAGATTTGTGAAAAATTTTCTGAATTTAACAAAAAGGAAATTTATAGATTTGAAACGAAAAAAATCTGTGAGGATTATTTGAAGTTAATATGATAGACAATAAAGATTTGGATCTCTTATCAATCATTCATGAATAAAAAGGCTGCTATTATTATAGTAAATTGGAATGGCTTGAGATTACTAAAGAATTGTTTGGCTAGCATTTACGATCAAAGTTATAAAAACTTTGATGTTTACTTTGTTGATAATGGGTCTATTGACGGGAGCCCTGATTATATCAAAGCGAACTTTCCAGAAACCAAGATCATCCAACTGGATAAAAATTACGGATTTGCTAAAGGGAATAACGAGGGGATAAAAGAAGCGTTCAAAGATAAAGAGGTGGAATATATTGTTTGTTTAAATAACGATACTACTGTTGAAAAAAATTTTTTGGAGAAAACTATTTTAGTAGCAGAAAAACATAATAATGTTAGTTCGGTGGCTCCAAAAATTAAATTTTTATACGAAAAGAATTTAATTGACAGTGTCGGGATTCTTATTCATCGAGACGGTGGCGGTATAAATCGTGGTGTTAGAGAATTTGATAGAGGTCAATACAATATCTCAGAAGAAATTTTTGGTGCCTGTGGCGCCGCCGCTCTTTATAAAAAAAGAGCTTTAGAAGATATTAAATATAAAGAAGAATATTTTGATAATATTTTCTTTGCATATTATGAAGATTTGGATTTAGCGTGGCGATTACGATTAGCTGGTTGGAAGTCTATTTATCAACCCGAGGCGATCATTTATCACGCCCATTCCGTCACCGCTGTTTCTTATTCGCCTTTTAAAGCGTTTCATATAAACAGAAATCGTTTTTTCATGATTATCAAAGATTTCCCTTTTAGACATTTAATAAAAGCTTTGTTGTTAACGCCAATACGCTATTTATTGTTATTGAATAGTATTCGTATCAAAAAGGGTCCGAGTTATAAACTTAAAGAAAAAACAGATATTTTTACCCTTTTTATCATTGTTTTGCGTGGTTGGTTTGATGTTTTAAGATATTTACCAATAATGTTACAAAAAAGATGTTTTATTCAAAAAAATAAAAAAGCTTCTAACAAGGAAATCAAAAAATGGTTTAGTAAATTTAGCACAAATATAGAAGATATGATTTATAAATAATATTTATGTTTAAGAACATATTTAAAAATACTGGCTGGCTGTTTTTAGCAGAGGCAATCAATAAAGGAGTATTTTTTCTAATTACAATCATTATTGCGAGAAATTTTGGAAGTGAATTATTCGGCCAATTTAACTATGCAATTTCTTTTGTAATAATTTTTTCTATTATCGCAGATTTTGGGATAAATAATTTGTTAATCAGAGAAGTTGCCCGAAATAAAGACGGCTCGGCACTTTTAATTGGGAATAGTTTAATAATAAAAATTTTTTTAAGCTTTTTAACTTTAGGGCTAATATTTATTTCTACTATATTCACACACAAAGCGTTGGAAGTGAATATTCTTGTTTATATTCTTGCCTTTTATATAATTTTTAACTCATATAATACTCTTTCCAAATCCATTTACCGCGCTTTTGAAAAAATGAAATTTGAAACTTTTTTAAAGTCCGTGGAGAGTATAATTTTACTATTATATGTTTTGATTATCAGTATTTATGTTAAAGATTTAAAAATTTTAATTTTAGGATTTGCATTGGCTTCTGCCATTACTTTTTTTATATCTGTCAAATGGATTAAAAAGTTTTTCACAAAATTTTATTTTAAATTTGATAAAAAAACGATTTTGTTCCTCCTTAAAGAAGGTTGGCCATTTGCTTTGGCTGGAATTTTTGCCACCATATATTTTAATATTGACACTGTAATGATCTCTTGGATAAGAGGGGATGAGGAAACAGGGTGGTATAGTGCGGCGTATAATTTTATTTTTGTCGCGATGCTAATTCCTTCTTTATTAAATGCTTCTTTTTATCCGATTTTATCAAGAATGAATAAAAATTTATTTATCATAAAAAATAATGTATTAAAATATATTATTCTACTGTGCGGAACAGGAATAATAGGCTCCACATTAATTTTAATATTCAAAAGCTCACTAATTCAATTTATTTATGGTAACGGGTATGGTAATAGTATCAAATCTCTAGAAGTGCTAGCATTTATTTTGCCTTTCGTATTTTTTTCGAGCTTTATGGGTGTTTTTTTGTCATCCATTAACAAACAAAAAGTGCCTATGTTAGTAAGTGGGATTGGAATGATAATAAACATTTTATTGAATTTACATTTTATACCACTAAATGGCGCTAGAGGAGCTGCTTTAGCTTCTCTAATTTCTATAATTTTAATGACAATCGGATTTATTATATCTACTATTTTAATTCCAAAGATAAAACGCAGTTTTATTAATATAAAACAAAGCTACTGATAAAAATTATTAGTGTTAGTTTAATAATGTTCTATGAAAAAAGTTGATCCCAAATTATATACTAAAGAATATTATCTATCAGAGTGTTCTGGATATAATGAATATATAAAATATAAAGGAAACATTTTAGAAATTAGATTGAAAAAAGCATTAGAAATTGCCAACGTTAATAAAGAAAAGACTGTTTTAGATATTGGCTGTGGTCGCGGAGAAATTGTAGTCGCTTGTGCCAAAAATGGTGCTAAAGCAATAGGCATTGATTATTCTAAAGATGCACTTGAACTTGCAAACGATGTCGCAGCTCAACAATTACCTGAGATTAAAAAAAATATTACTTTTATTCATAACGAAGCCACAAATGTACCTTTCCAAGATAAAATGTTTGACGTTGTTTTTCTGTTAGATGTTGTTGAACATTTATATCCAGATGAGCTTGATATAACAATGCGAAATATTTATAGAATTCTAAAAGACGATGGAATTATGATTATACATACTTATCCAAATACGCTTTTTATTAAAATTATTTATAAATATTGGTATAGACCTTTAAAAATTCTACTAAATATAACCCAAGGTAGAAAAGAAGGATGCCCAGAGAAAGAATTCGAAACTGATTATACGAGAATTATGCACGTCAACGAACAAAGTTTTTATAGTTTAAAAAAAATATTGATAAACAATAATTTTAAATGCAAGTATATTCCATGGCCAGAGGAAGTTGGGATAAATAATTTGCAAAACAATCTTAAAAACATAATTTTAAAAAAATTAATAATCACATATCGTTTATTATTTTTGAATTGGCCACTTAAGATAATCTTCAGTAACCATATTTGGGTTAAAGCAACCAAGAATAAATAATAATTCTTTACGATTATGGATAAAAAAGGCTTTTACACAAATGAGGCGACACGAGATGCTCAAACATCGACGTTATTTGTTAGGGAATGTTTTGACAAATTTTTAAATTACATTAACACTAAACAATTCAATAATATTTTAGATCTTGGGAGTGGGGTAGGTTACAACTTATCCTCGCTAATCAAACGGGGAAGAAATATTTATGCAGTAGATATCTCGAGATCAGCTCTAGAAATGTCAAAATACGAAAATCAAGATCTTGATTTAGCAAAAATTAAATTTATTGTAGCTGATGCACAAGCATTGCCTTTAACAGGGCAAAGTATCGAGTTAACAGTTTGCACTGAAGTCTTAGAACATGTTGATGACTTGACTAAAGTAGTCCAGGAAATTTATCGAGTGACAAAAAAAAATGGATATATTATAATTAGTACACCCAATTATCTTAATTTAATTGGGCTATATAAAAAATATAAAGACTGGCGTGCGGGAAAAGAATATTGGGAACCCTGGGGTGCTCATCGTGATGGTTTTGAACGTTTTATTACTTCCTTAAAATTAGAAAAATTATTAAAAACAATAGGTTTTAAAATTTTAAAAACACAGGCAGTTGATTATGCTGGTGCTTGGTTTTTCTTTTTACCATACGGTAAATCAATAATTAGGAAATTGCTAATTCCATTATCCACGCTCCCATTTTTCAAAAAAATAGCTCAACACTATTTCATATTGGCACAGAAATGATATTTTATTATAACTTTTTAAAAAATTAATTAGATATTAAAAGTATCAAGACTCTATGTTAAAAGCGCTTTTTTCAAAAGCTTATTACGAGATCATTAGCATAGTAACGGGAAGTGCACCCTTATCCCGTAAAAAATTAAATTTATTGGATCTGGTACTAATTAAAAATGAAATTAATTCTTTTGCTGATTTAGGTGGAGTTTGGCGTGTAAATAGCGGGTACAGTTTTTATATTCTAGATAAAAAACCTATAAAAAAAGCTTATTTTGTTGATGAAACATTTACCAATGCTGTGCGTAAAAAAATTCAAAATTATCCACACGTTGAGTTAATAGAAGGAGATTTTCGTTACAAAAAAACAATGGACAAAGTTCCATCTGTGGATTTAATGATTCTTTTTGATGTTGTTCTTCATCAGCCAGAATGGCAAAACATGTTAGCTTTATGTGTCCCAAAATCTAAAATTGTTGCGATTTATCAGCCACAATATATTGGAGAAAAAACTATCAGATTATTAGATTTACCTAAAGATAAATATTTAGAATTAATTAATGAACAGGAAAAAGGAGACTATAAAGAAATTTTTAAAAGTCCAGAAAACATTGAAAAATATAAACAAATAACTAAAGTATGGCAGTGGGGAATGACCGATAAAGATTTGATAGAAGAGATGAAAAAACTAGGTTATACTTTAACCGAAAAGATAGAAGAAGAAAATATTGATAACAAAAAGATTGTTAGAAAGGGCTTTGTCTTTAAAGATTTAAACAAAAAATAGCTTAGTTCAATTTTATTCTAGAATCTAATGCAACAGTCTTGGCGCGAAGCGCCGAAAGTGTTAAGTTGGAATTATTAAAAATTATAATTTTCAACAAATCAATGTTCATCTTCTCTATAATTATTCCTACCCATAATAGATTTGATAAATTAATCAAAGTTTTAAATTCTTTAAACAGCCAAAAATTTCCTAAAAGTCAATTTGAAGTAGTGATTATTGATGACGGATCAACAGATAAAAACTACGAGAATTTAGATAAACTACAAAAGAAATACGATTTTATTATTTTAACTATCCGCCAAGTTAAGAAAGGAGCAGCGGCCGCACGCAATGCTGGAATAAAGGTAGCTCAAGGAAAATATGTACTATTTTTAGGAGACGACACCGTGTCCGATAGCAATTTATTATATCAGCATACAAATACTCATGAGAAATGTCCAAATGACTGTGTTTTAGGATTTATAGATTGGGATAAAAATTTGACATTAAATGAATTAATGAAATTTATTGCACCCTACGGGCCGCAATTTAATTTTAGGATTACTAATCCAAAAGATTGTGGTTTTAAAAGGTTTTATACCTCAAACATATCGGTACCGAAGACTATTCTGGATCATTATCGTTTTAACGAAGATTTTCCCTCATGTAATTTTGAGGACGTTGAACTGGGATATCGATTATATATAGCGGGCGTAAAGATTATATATAACAAGCACGCTGTCGTATACCACAATCACTATTATAATCTCGATAGTTTTTTAGAAAGACAGAGGAAGGTAGGTAAAAATAAAAGGGTTTTATTAAAAATCCACCCGGAACTCAATAATCTTTGGAGTAACCTATTTTTTTTAAAATTGATTTTGATAAAAGATAATGTTTCACTTTTTTTAGCTAAATGCCTGCGTTTTAAAAAACTCTATTTTAAGTCAATATGCGAAAAAACATGGATAGAAGAATTTTTGAAATAATTATCTTTTCTTCCACGCCTCAATTTCATATCGGGGCCATTTTCTGTCTAAATAATAATAATTTTTAATAGCTGAGAAATATGCATTTTCTTTAAATATGTCAACTGTTCGATTATCTATTAATATCAAACTAACATTGTTTTTAATATAATTGGCCAGTTCTTCTGAAGGAATCAGGTTTTTTGACAAACCAATATAACCAGGCATTTCAACAGGGCTATTCGCATAAATGGTAGACCGAGATATATTTAAAACCGATCTTCGCTTTGTTTCTACAACAAAAAGCATTGCATTGGTAAATATTTCCTCGTTTTCTCTCGTGTTTTCTTTAATATAATCTTCGATTATTTTTCTAGATTCTTGCGAGAACATCCTGTCTCTTAAGGGAACTGCAGCATAAAGATAAATTGGCAAAGCACTAAAAACAAGCAAAATAATAGCAAGAGCGGTTTTTAAAACTGGCTCAGCATTTTTGTACATTTTAAAAAATAATTGGACTCCCAAGCCAGCTACAATACTTCCCAAAACCACAAAAGACATGAAGTTTCCTACCTGCCATTGGGTATGAATAAGATAAAAAATAGCAGGAGCAAAAAATAGCAGGAGATAAAAAGAGAAACCTCTTTTCAATCTAATTTCTTTTAAAGCTAAGTGTTCTGGCATAAAGAAAAGAAACATTAAAGAAATTGAAAATAAAAATAAAAATAAACTTTTTAATGGTGAAGGAATTACTCGAGCGCCAAAATTTTCAAGATTTTGTGCGACGGTCGTGCCGTAGTAAACTAGATAAAAGAACCCTGCTAAAAGTATTGATTTAAAAAGAGTAATGAGTTTGTGGTTGATAGAAGCAAAATGAACGATGCAAAAAAATAAACCAATAAAAATAAAAAACATCAAATACCCATTTTGAAATAGTAGATCAAAGATTATTTTCGCTTTATATTGTTTCGGAATTCCAATTTGGAAAAATGAATAAATAAAAAATCCAACCGCGAGCAGGAAAGTGACAATGGCAACGGAGTTTTTCTTATCGATTAATTTCTGTTTTAATCTATAAAATAAATTACCTATTAAAAAAGCAATTGGCATTAATAGATAAGATACAATAAGTTCATTGGTGCCATAAATTATTTCAAAATTAGTATAGCCGGCTTTAATGGAAAAATAGATTAATGGCAAAAAAAATGGTATAGCGGCCGAAAGATAAAACCAATAGAATAATTTTTTATTATCCCTTTCTTTTAAAAATACTCCTAATACGAAACCAAGAATTAATAGATAAAAAACAGTTAACCGGTAAAAATGAGTAGCCGAGCCAAAGATAAACCCCAAAATGATAATATTTCTAACTGTGGGTTTTTTAAAGAAATAAATTAACCAAATAAAACATATACTTAGAACAAGTTGATAAATAGTATAAAGATCGCCTTGGTAATTATTGTAAATTATTGACGGTGAAAGAGAAAAAATAGTGGCTGCGATAAATCCAATTTTTTTCGAAAATAAATTTTTGCCTAAATAGTAAATAACAAAGATGGTTAATGCAGCAGCCGATACTGAAATTAAACGCGAAGTTAGAAGATTGGCTCCAAATATTTTTACAAAAAATGAAAGCAGGTAAATATAATATGGTTCTCTTGTGAAGTAATCGCGAAATGGAATAAAGCCTTCAGTAATAAGTTTAGCGTCATAGAGATGAATGCCTTCGTCAAGGTTGATGTTGCCAATATGCGCTCCGATAAACCGGGCAGTAAAGCCAATCAAAATAATCGTAATCAATCCTATGGAATACCCCCATCCCTCCTTGTAACACCATCTTATAAAATTTCGTAAAAGAGGGATTTTGTTGATTTTTGGAAATCTTTGCGTAAATTCTTCACGACGTTCTTGTTCCGCAATTTCTTCATTGCTACTATCTTTTTCAATTTTAGCCCCATCTTTTTTCCCGTTAATAAAAAACACAAAAAATCCAGAAATAGCGGCAATAACAATAAGAAGAGTTTGAAAAGTTTTTAATGTGCCGATGATTTTAAGCAAAAGTCCAATAATAGCATTGCTTGACCACTGAGAGAAAATACTTCCTAGACTAATAAAGACAACAAAGAATAAAGCCGCAAGAAAAACATATTGCGCTAATTTTTTCAGCTGTATTTTGAAACGGATAGCTAGTATTTCAATTTTCCCAATCAGCTGTCTCGGTTTTGTCAGCCATCTAGATTTTGCGATGCGATTCGTGACGTCTTTTTCGAATTGAACAAAATAATAAATTGCCAAGACAATTATGCCAACAGAGCAAATTATAATAAAAACATCTCCTTTAGCTAAAATTATCAAAAAAACTAAAGCTGCAATGGCCAAAGCAACCACTATTAATCTGAAAATATTATTCCATCTATCCATTTTTTGATAATTCCTTATTTAAAATTGATATACCCAGATTTTATTTAATCCATCGCCCGATTTATATATTTCCTTTATTTTTGGGTGGTTAATACTGCCTCCCATTTGCGCTTGCAGTCGGCTTGAGGCCATTCCGTCAATAACAACGAATCCCTTTTGGTTTTCTATTAAATTGAGCAGTTGATCCGCATTTTCAATTACCGGTGCGGCGGTGTAATAATCTTTTCCATTAATAATATTGTTGGCGATTTCTCCAGACTTACCAGTTAAGCTGATTGCCAGCCAGAAGCCTTTATCTCCAAGATAAATTTTATTAAGTGGCGTATAGGGTGAGATGATAATATCGTTTTCTTGTCGGTTTTGTTTGATTATAGAATAAGCTTCTTTGAAGTTTGGCTGAGGCGAGTCCCACTCTAAAGGATAAAATTTTTTCATTGAAAAATTAAGATAATGGGAAAAGGCCAATATAATTATTGCCAGCGTAATTATCGATTGCCCGATTGGAAATTTTAATAAGTAAGGGATTTTTTGGATTAGGGAATAAACAAAATAGACCGCCAGTATAATTAGAAAGGGGAATACCGGAAGAAGATAACGGATTTGGATGACTTGGCTGTATTGCGTAATAATCAGTAGTGGAAAGAGAATGCCAGCGAAAATAAAAATAACGGGCCAAAAATTCTTTTTATCAAAAATGCCCCAGACAAAACCGGCCAATGCCAGCCAAGTGAATATTCCTAAGTCTTTGAATAAATAGTTTAGGTAAGCGGCGTTAAAATTATAGATAGTAATTTTATTACCAGCTATTATTAAAATTGTTAACAATGCCACCACTAATGCCATAACGCTTATGGCAGAGATCAAATGTTTTTTTGGCAGGCGGTTTTCCGGATGGAGAATCTGATACATCAAGAAGACGATAATTAAAGTTGGGGCGAAAGCAATTGTTATAGCCTGGCTGAAATAAGCGGCAATAAAAGATAGAATCAAAAAAACGAACTGTTTTGTTTTTTTGTTTTCCAGCCATTGCCACAAAAAATAAAAGGTTAGCAAAATAAAAAATTGGGCTGCGACATATCCGCGCACTTGCCGCGACCAAGCGATTTCCCAAGTTGAAAAAGCAATAACAAAACCGGAACAGAGAGCAACGGTTTTATTGTTGAATATTTTTTTAACTAGAAAGTAAATTAGTAAGATTGTCCCTATACCAAAA
>Ga0209777_10009198_pt1 | contig 10670 bp, 10 predicted proteins | sample FrelakmetHBP12HB_FD_187147 | JGI IMG/M metagenome (GOLD analysis project Ga0209777, IMG submission 187147) | Freshwater lake sediment microbial communities from the University of Notre Dame, USA, for methane emissions studies -HBP12 HB (SPAdes)... | ecosystem: Environmental > Aquatic >... | reverse complement strand
CGTGAAGCTGCCGGGCGTGACCCAGGCGCTCGTGGACATCAGCCACACGCTGGTCACGAAGCCGTACCTGCTCATTTTCCCGATCCTTATTTTCGGCGGGTTCGGGTACTGGACGCGGAAGACGGACATTGGGCGGCTGTGGCTGGACCGCTGGAAGGTCCGGGTGCCGATCGTCGGGCCGCTCTTCAAACAGATGGTGCTGTTCCGCTTCATGCGGTCGTTCGGCGAGATCATGGGTGCGGGCGTGATGGTGCTGGAGGCGCTGGAGTTGGCGGGCCGCGTGACGGGCAACGAGGCCTTCATCGCGGCGCTGGAGCCGGTGTGCCAGGACGTGCAGAAGGGCATGGGCCTGACGGAGCCGCTCAGGCGGACGGGGTGGTTCTCGCCGTCGCTCTTGCAGGTGATCTCGAGCGGTGAGAAGTCGGGCCGTGTGCCGGCCCTCCTGGGCCGCGCGGCCGACATCCTTCAGCGGGACATCGACCTGTCGCTGAAACGCGTCGTGGGCCGGATCGAACCGATCCTGACGGTGCTGATGGCCGCGATCGTCGGGGTCATCCTGCTGGCCGTCTATCTGCCGATGTTCGACGTCATGCAGCACGTGGGGCAGTAGTGCACTACCCTGGCAAGGGGGTCAGGAGCCCTATGTTTGAGGCTCCTGACCCCCTCGCCGGGGATCGATCCTGGCCGAAGGGGTCAGGAGCCTTAAAGATAGGGCTCCTGACCCCCTCGCCGGGGCTGAGAGATTGAGCGCTGGGCCTGGGGCACAACGGTGTGCCGGCAGGCAGAATAGGTGGATACCAGGGGATGTTGTACGGCAAAGGAGCCTGGACAATGTGGAAGCAAGGGAAACGCGGATTCACGCTGGTTGAGCTGTTGCTGGTCGTTGTCATTCTGGGACTGTTGGCCGCGGTGGCCATTCCCCGGTTGGCGAATTCGAGTGCCGATGCGAAGAAGAATAGCTGCAAGGCCAACATCGCGCTCGTGAACTCGCAGATCGAACTCTATGCCGTGAACAACGGCGGGACGTATCCGGCCGACGCGGCCACGTTCACGACGGCTATCATGAACGACAAGAACCAGTTCCCGGACGGCGCCCCGGCGTGCCCGTACGGCACCGCGTACGTCTACGATCCGGCGACCAAGCACGTGACGCCGCACAGCCACTAGAAGGAGTCTGAGCGATGAAGAGGTCGCAACGGCGTACGGGTTTCACGCTGGTTGAGTTGCTGCTGGTCGTGGTCATCCTGGGCCTCTTGGCCGCGGTGGCCATCCCGCGGCTGGCCAGTTCCAGCACCGACGCGAAGAAGAACACGTGCCGGTCGAACATCGCGTGCATCAACTCGCAGATCGAGTTGTACGTCGCCAACAACGGCGGCGTGTATCCGAAGGACGCCACCGAGTTCGGGTCGCAGATCGTGAACAACAAGAACTTGTTCCCGGACGGCGCCCCGCAGTGCCCTTATGGGACGGCCTACACCTATGACGCGACGTCGAACCGCGTGGAGCCGCATAACCACTAAGAACGTGTATGAGGACCTCTTGGGCTATGTGGCACCGCCGCCCTCGGCGGTGCAGTTCCGGCAGAAATGCCCTTGGCCCGCAGAGGGTGCTCCGCCGGGGGCGGCGGAGCCACACGGTTCTCATACACGTTCTAAGAGAGGGGTGCCATGCTTTCGCGCTGTTGCGAAAGCATGCGTCCCGAGAACGCACACCCATGCTTTCGCAAAGGCGCGAAAGCATGGCACCCGGCCTCTGTTCCCTCTCCCCTTGTGGGAGAGGGCAGGGCGAGAGGTGACGATCTGAAATCCGAGATCTCACATTTCAGGGCCGGCATGACGCTCCTGGAACTGCTGGCCGTCGTGGTGATCCTGGCGGTGCTGGCGACCGTGGCGGTGCCTCGGCTGGCCTCGTCGACCGTGGCGGTATCCAAGGGCGAATCCGGTGCCACCGGAGTGGCGGACACGCTGCGCCTCGCGCGGCGGCTGGCGGTGGAGCATGGCGCCACCAACGTCGGCGGCTATTCCGTGGTGTGTACGGCGACGTCGTACGCGGTCAAGGACCTGAGCACCGCCACGCTCGGGCCGTCGACCGACTTGCCGGCGGGGTGGACGTTCGAGAGCTCCACCTATACCGTAACGTTCGACCCTTACGGGGCCGCCACGGCGTCGGGCGGCGTGACGAGCCTGTCGCTGACGGACGGCACGCGGCACTGGCACGTCAACTTCGTGCCGGCGACCGGCTACGTGTCGTGTGCGGGAGGTTGAGTGCCGAAACCGCGACCAACGCGAAGGGGCATGACGCTGGTGGAACTCCTGCTGGCCACGGCCCTGCTTGCCGTGGCGTCGGTGCCGATCATGCAGGCCGCGGCGCATGGCCTGGAGACGTCGCGCGAGGTCGAGATGCGGGCCCGGGCGACGCTCCTCGCGCAGCAGAAGATGGAGACCGCGATCGCCGCCGCCACGGCCGACTTCAGCCAGAACCTCGGCGGCGCGTCGCAGAGCCTGGGTAACGGCTACCTGGCCACGGTCGTGCAGACGACGAAAACGTCGATCACGAAGGCCGTCACCGTGCAGGTGGGGTTCGATACGAACAAGAACGGCGTGCTGGAGTCGAGCGAAGTGCTCGTGACCTTCGGCACGCTTGTGGTGGATACAGGGGGCTGATCGCGTGACGCGCGGCACGACATCTCGATCTCTAGGTGTTGACGCCCGTAGGGGCGGCCCCACGTGGCCGCCCGGCCGTTGTTTTTCGCTGCGGGCGGCGGCGCAAGGCCCAACGGGTACTTCAAAGGCCGGGCGGCCACATGGGGCCGCCCCTACGGGTACGTCAAAGCCCGGGTGGACGCTCGTCGAGTGTCTCCTGGTGGTCGCCATCATGGGCATCCTGGCGGCGGTTTCGTCCCCGATGATCCGCTCGGCCAACGTCGCCTATACGGCGGCCTCGCCGCTCATGCTCAAGTCGCAGGAGGCGAGCATGGCCCTGGCGCACGTCGCGACAGCCTTGCGCCAGGCCCAGGCGGTGACGGCCGCCAGCGACAATGGCGCCGGCGTGGCGTCGGTGACGTTCCTGCGCGGCGACGGCGCGGCAATGATCCTCAGCCGGCAGGCGGGTTCCAACAACCTCTTGTACGGGCCGACCGGCGCGACGGCGGTCCTGGCGGGGGATTGCACGGCCCTTGCCGTGAAGTGCTACACGCCCGGCGGGACGCTCGTCCCGCTGCCGCCGGCCAGCCCGACCGGCATCGGCCTCGTCGAGATCTCGGTGACCGTGGCGGACCCGGAAGGGCGCGGGTCGCCCGCGACGTACACGACCCGTGCGGCCATTCGGCATGCCCCGGCCCAGATTATTTTCAGCGAGATTATGTACGATACGCCGTGGTCGCTCGGCAGCTCCAGCACGAACCAGTGGGTCGAACTCTACAACGCCTCCTCCGAGCCTGTTGACGTGGGCGGGTGGCTCCTCTGGACGAAGAACGATGCGACGCCGGACACGCTCCAGGTGGACGCCTTGTACACGAGCGCGGGGACCACCGTCATTCCGGCCGGCGGGTACGCCATCGTCACCGACCGCGATTCCGACCTGTTCTATGAGTGCCTGGCGAACGGGGATTTCGAGTCGAGTAATCTGTCTTACTGGCACTTCAACCTGTTCACGTACAGCCGCGCGGCGGGCGACACCGTCTCCGGAGACTACAAGCTCCAGGTCATGGGCGGATACACCACCAAGATGTACCAGGACTTTGAAACGCCCGGCGGATACTTCAACCCCCGGCTCAGGCTCCGGGCCAAGCTCAGGACGGGCGACCCCTCGACGAGCACGCTCAAGATCCAGGTGACGGACCAGTGGAACAACGTCATCTCGACCCTCTACAACGGCCACTTCAGTGCGAACTGGACGGAGTATTCGTATGACCTCTCGCCCTTCGCGAACCAGGACCTGCGGCTCTATATTACCCTGTCCACCTCCAGCACCTCCGACGTCATGAACCTGGATGCCATCACGATCTACGCGTCGCGCTTGCCGACGCTGCCGTACGACTGTCCGCACCTGTGGGTCAATAACAACACGATTGGCGGCGACCTCACGACCTATCAGGTCTTCCTCAGCAACGGGACCGCGCTGCGCGACGTGGTGGTTTTCAGCCGGGCGTGGGGCGGCAACAACGACGGCTCCACGCTGAGCCGCGTGACGCCGTGGGCCCCTTCGACGGAAGCGGCGTCCTGGGAGCCGGGGCCGTACGGCGGCACGCCGGGCCTGCCCAATTAAGGTGAACCATGCAGGGCTTTGAAACATATAAATCGAGACGTGGCGTGGCGTTGGTCCTCGTGATCTTCGCCATCGCCTTCGGCTCCGTGCTGGCGGTGGGGATGCTGGCGGAATCCGCCACCGACCTCCAGATTCTCCGCAACCACACCAGCGGCCTGCGGGCCCTCTACGCCGCCGACGCCGGGGTGAGCGGCGCCTTGGCGGCCCTTCGGACCAACTACCTGGCCTTCGGCACGGTCGTGGGGACGGTGAGCCTGCCCGACGGGACGAGCGCGGCTTACTCGGCCGCGATCAGCAATGCCAACCCGATCGTGACGATCACCTCGACGGGCACCCTCGACGGGTTCACGCGGAAGGTCCAGGTGAAGGCCGTCGTCGCCGGGTCGCCGACGGTTCCGCTGCCGCCGTACCCGGTTCGCGTGATTTCGTGGCAGGAAGTCGTCGGGCCTTGAACGCTTCTTCGGGAGAGGGTTGATGCCCAGCCGTAGCGCCGTCGGCATCGTGATAGACGCGGGCGTCCTCCAGGTCGTCGAACTGACGACCGACGGGGGCCGCCTCGCCGTCGTCCGCTCCCTCTGCGAGAAGTTGCCCTCGGCCGCCTTCACCAAGGGAGAGCTGACGAATCCCCACGCCGTGGCCGACGCCGTGCGGCAAATCTTCCACTCGCACCGGATTCCGCGGCGCAGCGTGAGCCTGGCGTTCGGCGGGCGCCTGGCGATCGCGCGCGTCATCGAAATCTCCGAGACGAGCGCCGCCGAGGCCGAAGGCGTCCTCCAGGACCGCATCGCGCGGTACGCGATCTACGAAAACCAGGAAGTCCTCTGGAAAGCCGCGCCCATCGAGGGCGAGGCCGCCGAGAAACGCGTGTACCTGGTCGCGTCGGCGGCCCAGGCCCAGGTGGCCGCGCTCCTGCCCGCCCTCCGGAAGACCGGAATCCACGTCTCGCGCCTGGAGCCGTACGCGATGGCCATGATGCGGAGCCTGGCGGCCTGCGTCGGGGAAGACCAGCGTCCGGTCGTCCTGGTGGCCCTTCGGAGCGAGTCGACGGACTTCGTGATCGTGCGCGGGAAACGTCCGCTCCTCGTGCGGTCCGTCGAGCAGGGGCTGAACGACCTGACGCGTCAGCCCCAGGCGATGGAAGACCTCTTGACCGAGGCCCGGCGGTCGCTGGAGTTTTGCCGCACGCGCGTCGCCGACGCCAAGCCGCGCCTGTGGCTGAGCCAGAGCGCCAGCGAGAACGCCGACGCCGCCACGGCCGTGCTCGCGCGGCTTCAGGAAAGCATTACGGACGCCGACGTCGAGACGGTGCCGACCTGGCCGGACGCCATGACCTCGGCCGGCGCGCGGCAAGCGTGGGCGGCCGTCGGAACGGCCATGGTGGACCTGCCCGGCCACGAGGCGATCCCGCACCTGAACCTCGTGCCGCCCGACTGGCCGGAGATCGAGCGCGTCCAGAAGCAGCTCGTGCAGATGATCGGCTCGGTCGGCGTGGCCGTGCTGCTGACGATCGGCGCGGCGTGGGGCGTTCGCTTCGTCGCCGGGACGACGGCCAAGCACGCGCAGGCGGCCTCCGTCCAGATGATCGCGAACACCAGCGACGTCAAGAAGGCCGGCGAACTCAAGCGCCAGGCCGCCGAAGCGCTGGCCCAGGTCAACCTCTGGAAAGAGATTCGCAGCGAAGTCCGCCCGTTCGACTGGGCGGGCGGCATCGAGAAGGTCGTCGCGCAGGTGCCGGCGGGCCTCCGCGTTCAGCAGGCGACCTATCGCAAGGGCACGATCCGTCTCCAGGGCGAAGCCCAGTCGACGGACCTCATTCATGCGTTCGTCCAGCGGCTCAGCCAACTGCCGGGCATCGAGGAAGCCAGCATCGAACGCGTCATCCAGACCTCCAACACCAAGCCCGGGCTCCACCTCATGGGCTACACGGTGTTCTGCCGCCTCGCCGAACTGGCGAAGCCCGAGGAAACGCCGCCGCCGGCGCCGCCTCAGCCGGCCGGAGGGCTTAAGCCATGATCATCGAGCAACTCATCAAGCGGCCGGCCCGCGAACGCCGGATCATGGTGTTCGCCCTGCTGGTCGTGGTGGGCATCGTGGGGTACCTCTCCGTGGTGGCCCCGGCCGTCGAGTCGCTGAACGGCGTCGAGAGCGACCTCGCGACCACTCAGAGCGGCCTGGATTTCCAGGAACGCCAGCTCAAGAGCCTCCGCGCCGAGACCGAGGCCAGCCAGAAGATCGTCGCCGAGTTCAAGGACATGGCGTGCCCGTGGATCGCCGCCGGCAAGGCCGACAGCATCATGCAGGAGTTCCAGAAAGAGGCCGCCTCGCTCGGGCTGACGGTCAAGTCCATGGTGCGCGAACGGGCCGGCGGCCTGAAGCTCAAGGACCCGAAAGTGCCCGTGTCGGCCCTGATGGTGCGGCTCGACGTGGCCGGCCCGTACACCGGCGTCGTGGAACTCCTGCGGCGCCTGAACAAGCGGTCGATCGCCGTGGGCGTCGACGACCTGTCGATCCGGGGGCTCGACGAGCCTCCGTTCGAGGTCGATGTCTCAATACTTATGAAAATCCCGGTAGCCGAAGGAGGCAAGAATGGCTAGGTCATTCCTCGCGCTGGTGCTCGTGGCAAGCCTGGCGGCCGCCGCGGCCGCGCCCAAGGACACGCCCGCCGCCGGCAAGGACGTTCCCGACGCGAAGGGCGCGCCGGCCGCCAAGGACCAGAAATGGTTCTCGAGCTCCAACCCGTTCGCGCCGCTCGCCAACCCCGAGCCGCCGAAGGAGAAGCCCGCGCCGGCGTCCGACGAAGGGACGCCCCGGCCGGAGAGTCCCCGCGTCGCGGCCCCGTACGCCGCATCGCCTGCCGCCCCGGCGGCGCCGTCGGCGGCCCCCGCCATGCCGAAGCTGAACGGGATCCTCTCGTCGGTCCGAATGACGGTCGCCATCGTCGACGACACGCTCGTCAAGGTCGGCGACGAAGTCGGCGGGATGCGGATCAAGAGCATCTCGGTCGACACCGTCCTGGCGGAGAAGGAAGGCGCCCGGTATGTGATGACGACGCGCCGGCCCGCCGCCCAGGCGCTGCCGGAAGGAGCGCCGGAGAAAGCCGCCTCCGCCGGCGCGGCAAACTGTGGCCCGGAAGGCGAAACAGTATCGAGCGCGTCCCCCGAAACCGCCGATAAGAAAGCTAAGGAAATCCCCGAAAAGGTCGCGGCCGGCGCGGCCACGTCGGGAGTCGAGCAGTTGTCCGCTGGGGAAGATAAGTGACCATGCCTCGCCTCCGGGTCCGACATCTCGTCGCCGTCGCCTTGGCCGCCGGCCTTTGCGCGGTGGGTCTCCTGACCCACCGCGCCAAGTCCCTGAGTGTAGGCCGCGGCGTGCCGCGGCTTCCATGTTCGTTGAATGACCACGGCGCCGCGGCGCGCCGCGGCCTACATGACGGCTACGCCTGCCTTTGCACGGCTGTTCTCGTCGCCGTCGCCTTGGCCGCCGGCCTGCTCCTCGCGGGCGGGTGCGGCCAGGCCGACCATCGCGCCGACCGGCCCGCCAAATCCGGACAGGTCCGCGTCCATGGCGCGCGGCTCATCGAGCACGATCCCGAGGCCGACATGGTCCCGGCCACCGAGGAGCCCGTCGTCCCGGCGGCGCCCGAAGTCGCGCGGCGGGACATCCCCTCGGCCGACGTGGCCAAGGGCGTCAAGGTGTCGGTGGACGTCGTCGACGGCCGCGCCACCGAGGTGCTGCGCGGCCTGGCGTACCAGGGCGACGTGGACCTGGTGGTCCTCGTCGGCGCCGACAAGCGCGTCACCGTGCGGCTCCAGGACGTGCCGTGGGCCGAGGCGTTCAACGCCGTCCTCGCCGGCTCCGGCCTCGCGGCCGAGTGGGACGGCCGGCGCGTCCGCGTCCTCTCCCAGGACCAGCAGCGGACCGAGCAGGAGACGGCCGACCGGCTCGAGCGTCAGCGCCCGCGGACCGAGGTCGTCCCGCTCCAGAACCTGATGGCCGAGGATGCCGCCAAGGCCCTCGTCTCGATGCTGTCGGAGATCGGGCGCATCGGCATCGACGAGGAACGCAACGCCCTGATCGTTTCCGACACGCCGTCGCGGGTCGAGGCCCTGCGGCGAACGATCCGCGACCTCGACCGCGTGCCGGCCCAGGTCATGATCGAGGCCATCATCGTCGACGTGACGCTCGACGACGCCCTCAAGTACGGCTTCGACTGGACCGCCACGCACAACACCGGCGACCCGCTCACGCTCATGCAGGCCCTGACGACCGGCGCGGGCACCGCCGCCGCCGGGGCGCCGGGCGGCCGCCTCGCCTACACCCTCATGACCGGCCGCTGGACGATCAACGCCGTTTACGACCTCCTCCAGACCGTCCAGAACGTCAAGATCCTCGCGAACCCCAAGGTCATGGCCATCAACAACCGCAAGGCCAATATCGAGATCATCGACGAGATTCCATACCAGGAACTGACCCAGACGAGCAACGGCGGCCAGATCGGCACGACCAGCTTCAAGGAGGTCGGCATCAAGCTCGACGTGAAGCCGCGGATCGCCGAAGACGGGGCCGTCCACCTGGAAGTCTCGGCCGAGGAAAGCGCCCCGGCCAGCGCGAACATCAACCAGGTCCCCGTCATCCAGACGCGCCGCAGCTCCTCCGTCATGAGCATCGACGACGGCCAGATCGTCGTCCTGGGGGGCCTGCGGCGGCACCGGACGATCAAGACCGAAGACAAGATTCCGATCCTCGGCGACCTGCCGATCGCGGGCGCGCTCTTCCGCCGCATGGTGGCCGACGACGTCGAGACGGAACTGGTGATCTTCATCCGTCCGAAGATCGTCCGGCGCGGCCAGACCCTCACCGAGCGCGAACGCACCCTGGCCGAGGCCCTCGACCACGTCGACCGCTCGCCGCAGGTCCTTAAGACCGACCCCCTGCGGATCGAGCCCATCCTCGGCATCGACCGCGGCCGCACGATTCCGTAGGCCTGCCACTCTTCCCTCTCCCCTTGCGGGAGAGGGTAGGGTGAGGGGTGCCGCTGGCCGTTGACTTGGCCGTTGCCCTTGTAGGGGCGAGATATATCTCGCCCGGTCGTTGTTGGTGTTGTTTTAGCCCCCATCGGGGGCGTCTGTGAGACGTGGCCTTTGCCTTTGTAGGGGCGAGATATATCTCGCCCGGCCGTTGTTGGTGTTGTCTTAGCCCCCATCGGGGGCGTTTGTGAATAGCCTCGGGCGCGAGCCCGTGGCAGGCAGGCGAACCCGCTCGATTCTTCTTCTGTTTCCCTGGAGCCCCGTAGGGGCGATTGAGGGGGCCCTCAGTCGCCCCTACGGGGCTCTACGTCAAAACAACAACAACAAATCCTGCTCGGCCTCGTCCCACGGGCTGGCGCCCGAGGCTACTCACAGACGCCCCCGGCGGGGCTGAAGTCAACGGATACGTCAAAGGTGTCTTGGCCTTCATGCCGTTATCTCGATCATCCCTTCCTTGAGAGTGCCGAAGGCACGAAGGAGGGTAGCCACGGGTGAAACCCGTGGACCGCTTAGCATCCCCGTCCCAGGCTTGTTTCTTTTTTCTTCCGTAGCCCCATCGGGGCGTGTGATAGTAGCCACGGGGCGCAAGCCCGTGGTCGGCCGTCCACGCCCGGCCCGAGCCTCTGTTTTTTCGTAGCCCCATCGGGGCGGGTGTGGCCTTCATGCCGTTATCGAGATTGTCCATTCCCTGAGAGTGCCGAAGGCACGAGGGATGGTAGCCACGGGTGAAACCCGTGGACCGCGTAAGGCCTGCGTCCCAGGTTTCCTCTCGCCCCGGAGGGGCGACGGAACGGTCCGACGCGGCGAGGCGTGACGTGTTCGACGGACCTGGTTCGCCTCCGGCGATTCCGCCGCCCCTCCGGGGCGGAAAGACAAACAAAAGAACCTGCCAGCGCGTCGCTCGCCGGGTTTCCACGGGTTGCGCGACGCTCCACCCGTGGCACCATTCCGCCGCCCCGTTGGGGCGGGTATGGAGTTCATGCCGTTATCGATATTGTCAGTTCCTTGAGAGTGCCGAAGGCACGAGGGATGGTAGCCACGGGTGAAACCCGTGGACCGCGTAAGGCCTGCGTCCCAGGTTTCCTTTCGCCCCGGCGGGGCGACGGAACGGTCCGACGCGGCGAGGCGTGACGTGTTCGACGGGCCTGGTTCGCCTCCGGCGATTCCGCCGCCCCTCCGGGGCGGAAAGACAAACAAAAGAACCTGCCAGCGCGCCGCGCGCCGGGTTTCCACGGGTTGCGCGACGCTCCACCCGTGGCTACACTCCGCCGCCCCTTCGGGGCGGGTATGGAGTTCATGCCGTTATCGATATTGTCAGTTCCTTGAGAGTGCCGAAGGCACGAGGGATGGTAGCCACGGGTGAAACCCGTGGACCGC
>Ga0209777_10009197_pt1 | contig 10671 bp, 12 predicted proteins | sample FrelakmetHBP12HB_FD_187147 | JGI IMG/M metagenome (GOLD analysis project Ga0209777, IMG submission 187147) | Freshwater lake sediment microbial communities from the University of Notre Dame, USA, for methane emissions studies -HBP12 HB (SPAdes)... | ecosystem: Environmental > Aquatic >... | reverse complement strand
CCTCTATCCACGTATTCCTTTTGTAGATTAACTACTCTTGATTTTGGCACTGCTGCCTCTACCGTATCATAACCACCAATACTACCTGCCACGTGTGTCCATTTGGCGCTATCGCCGTATCCGGCCTTGCGCTGAAAAGCTTGAATCGCAGGCTTACGCGTAGCGATGAGAATTACATAGCCTATTTTTAGAGAATCTGGATTAAGGCTTCTCACCCTCTACCCTTCCCAATATTCTTGTTACATAAAGGTAATTTCTTTTGGGATTATCTATATTTTTCTTGGCAATTTCGCCAAACACCCTCTTTACTTCTTTCTGTCCATATTGCTTTGTCTTTAAGATAATATCCTCTATTACTTCTGGGTTATTCTCTTCAAAAACTATCTCAGCGTATTTTCTTGCTTTTGCGTATGCGTCTTTACCGTATTTATCTTCTATCGCCTTTAGCTTTAACTCAAGCTCTTTCGGATCATAGAGCTTTAAGATTTTATACATCTTCGGCCTTCTCTGTTCATAGGGTTTGCCGGACAATTCATCGTATTTCACCTCAAGCAATTTCTTCTTTCTTAGTTCAGCCATCCCCTTATGGATAACATCCTGGCTTATGTCGCCGAATTGCTCAGTTATTGTAATAACGCTTTTTGACCAGAATGGCTTTATATCGCTTATATCAGAATTAGCAAGATTTACAAGATAGCAGAATTTAGCCCTTAAAGATAATTCTCTGTTCCAGCCAAGCTTAAAATAATCGTCTGGGAGCTCAAAATATTGCTCATTAGGTATCCCATATATTCCCACCCCTTCATCATAATTTAGCAGGGTTATTGTTGCTTCTTTCGCATACCGAGGCTCAAATTTAAGCAATTTGTATTTTTGCTCTAATTTCCTAAATATTTTTATAATCTGCCTGCGGTAGTCTGTGGTATTCCACCCCTCGTAGATTCCAAGATATTTAGCCAGGTCATCGTAAAAGAGTGTTAATTTGGCTTGTGGATTGCCGTCATACTTCCAAAGTAGGTACAAATATATATCAAAAGCCCTCCCTGCCTGCTCTTTTACCAAAAGAGGAGCAATCTTTGGATTTTCTATAAACTCCCAGCTGATAGGCACAGATGGCCCAATGGACTCCAGGTATTCATCTATTTTCGTATCTATTTTGATGGTTTTTAAGTAAGCTAAAATTTCTTCTGCCAGCTTTTCCGAATTAATCAAAACACTTGTTTCTATATTATTATCAAATGAGGATTCGGTCCAGTTTGTGCTCCCTAAGATGACTATTTTCTTGTCTATAATAACGCATTTTGCATGAGTATATCTTACCGGCTCATCATAAAAAACTTTTATCCCTGCGTCTTTAAGCCGCTTGTAAGCTCTTGTGCTTTTAATTTTAGTTTCCCAATCGCCTGCGTGCCTACGTTGCACAAAATCAACATTTTGATCCAAAACCACTTCTACATCTACTCCTCTTTTCTTTGCCTCTATGAGCGCATCAATAAGTTGATTGGATTTTGAATCCGGCTTAGACACAGATGATTCTATGGTAAACATCACAACATATATTGACTTCTCTGCTTTAGAGAGCGCATCTTTTACCGCTGGAAAGTACTTAGTTCCGCTGATATCTGCTATATCAGCTTGATAACAAAAAACCCTTGCAGTTAATCCTAATATCGCAAGGGCTAAAACTAACACTACGGGGAAATTAACCGATTTGCTATTTATTAAAACTTTCATTTTTGTCAAACCACTCAAAATATTCTCTAGCGCCTTTGCGGCCAGCTTCAACCAAAGATTCCTTTTTCTCATCTGATAAGTCGAATTCTGTTGTCTTTGCTGCCGAGGCATCAATATAAATTGTCCGGTCCCAGTCATCACTATGCAGGTGTAGATTGAGTTGATGATCAATCATTGTTTGGATTAAGCCTTTGGCATAAGCTACAAAATCATTAATTTCATGGTGAACCGGTTCTTTTTGATCACGAAAGATACCAATTTCTTCTTGAGAATCTAGCCTGAATCCCAATGTTTCTTTATTGTAGACATACTTACTGATATTAATCCCCTCTTCTTCCAGCTTCTTATTATGCTCATCATAATAATCTGTGGTTCTTTTATTCTCTTTAACGTATTTTTCACGATCGAAAAGTTTAACTGGGTAATTCGCTAAGACACCGCCATCTACATAAACATCCCCTCGTTGACCGCGTTTGCTTGCAAAAAATAGAGGGATCGACATAGAAATTCTAACGGCTTCGGCAACTGGCATATTTGGAGTCTTTTCATTTGAAAAAACTTCGCTAAAATGTGTAGAAAGGTTCGTCCCTATAATATATAAATCTTTAAAACCCTTTTGATCTTTTTGTACGTAAATATCGGAAAAACTGGCTTCGCTACTCCCAGTTTTCTCTTTGATTATTTCTCCCATCCATTTTCTAAAAAAGTCTCCTATAAACCAACCATATTTATCTTTAAGTCTGCCTAGGCCTCCAACCCAACCCCATTTACTATCCATAAGATTATTAAAGTTTAACTTCCAAAGAATTTTTCTCGTATCATCAATAGAATAATTTAAACCAACTAAAACAGAATTAATGGCGCCGGCCGATGTCCCTCCCACTCGCTCGATTCCCTGAAGTATGCCCTTCTCAGCCAGTATTTCCATTGCGCCCACATATGCTATTCCTTTAACGCCCCCACCTTCAAAAACTAAATTTTTAAAATGATAAGACATAACATTACTCCTTATTCAGTAGGAATTTATCGCCTTTCTACCTCAATAGATATATTTTCTACGCCGGCAGGCAACTTTAGCTTCTCTGTCTCATTAATCGTATATTGCCTCTCATCATAATCAAACGCCACCGCATAGCAACGAGCAACCTCTTTTCCGTCAAACTTAACTAAAAATCCGCCTTCGGCCATTGGGTAACCTCCTAATGTTCAAAGTTACAATATTAATGCCCACCCGACACAGGATGGATAGGGAAATCAGATGGCAGTTGGTCTAACAATTTCTTTTCTCTTAATGTAAGCTCTACAGTTCCGGTCGTCTTCCTAGATGTCCAATATTGACCAGATAATTTGTTAACCGGACTACCAATAATATCAAATATAATTGTACCCTCATGCATAGCACTTCTTTCGGTAAAAATTACTGCTGGTTTACTCATATACGAATAAACAATTTGTTTTATTTGTTTCTCATTATCAATCCTAAAATCTTCTGCATAACTATAGCTGGCCATTTCTGCCGTTCTCATAACACAACTTAGGCTCAAGAAACTCTGTTTTATTGTTAGAAGAATCGGAATAGGATCCGGCATTTTATTAGTTCTGGGATCTACCCATGTAGTCTGTATCATACCCTGCCATGTGCCATTTAAATCAGGAAATGGTACAAGCCACCCCTGAAATACTTTAAACTTCCAACCCCATTTGGCAAATATAGCAAAAAGAAGACCGTTTATAAATGCAACGTCTGGAATTTGTTTTAATAAAATCCAGAGGTCCGATAGATTAATCCCCTTAATTTGAGCGATTATCCACCAAACAAGCGCCGATATCACTAATATTATTATGATAAAGTTTTTATAATTTAAGTTCTTCATGTGTTTATTTAAATCCCAAGAAATCCCATGCCGAAGAAATGAAATTATGGGCTTGCTCCCGCGTCCACCTTTGAGGCCCCTTAAAAAGATACTTCAGTTCACTCACTTCGCCCCATTCGCTACATTTATCATCAGAAATCGTATTATTAAAGAGAAACGCCAAACAAGCCCGGACATCATCCGTATAGGTATAATTTCCAAAATTATCATTTGAAACATTCCATACAAGACATTCTAAAAGAAAACCTGGAACTGATTTTGCGATATCAACCCCTTGGTCAGACATATAATTACATAATGATTTGATAATACGAACTAGCGATTTAAAACGACGACTTGTAGCAGTATTTTTTGATACACCATTCTTGTAATGTTGTTCTGGCCAATTTATTACCCTCCCACCATTATCTGGTTTAAGTTCAACGCCCGATAAATAATTCCCATCAGTGCTAAATCTACGATGTTCAAAAAATGGTGCAACATCTGAGTCTACATGATATGAACTTTCGTGGATATCAAAAGCTTTATTACCTCGTTTTACAGCATTTGCTCCAAAATAAGAAACTAATGCATTTTCTATATCATTCTTAAATTCCTCATAAGAATAAGTTGCAGTGTTTATTTTGAATTGCTCGCGAGTATAACCATCTGGTAAATCAAAGAAAAATGTGTCGTAGCACAGAACTCCGAGGTCCACATCGCTGTCGCGTTTGACATTTGTGTTATTGCGATATGAGCCTTGAGCAAATATCTTCATATTCTTATACTTTAATTTTGCACTGGAACATATTGCATTTCTAACAGCTTTCTCTACATTTTCACATCGCTCTTGCTCGGTCTTCGCAGGCGGCTGCGCCCAAGCGCTAAAAACATCTTCCCAGGTGTTCATATACACACCCTTCACTTAACATTCTTTTTCTTTAATAACCATTTGACTGTTCTCTCGCAATATATGAAACGAGAATTTTATACAGGGTACACTTCTATTCTTTTTTCTTGTTTATTAACCCCAGCAATACAGACTTCTATACGCTTTCCCAGAGTAATCTTGTATTTATGAGCTGTTTTATTTTCTCGATAAACTAATATCCCTTGAAAACTATCATTGCTCTCTACGATATATTGCCCGCTGCTCCCCAACTGTCCAATAACTTTAACCTTATAAGGCTCATCATACATAAAATTTTGCTTGTCAAAAACAACATTAAAAAAATCTTTTCTGCTAAGCAGTATTCTTTGTTTTTCCTTATCTATACTCTTTATTACAAAAGAGTATTCTCCGTTGACTTCTAATATTTGATTTGCATTATCAACATAGAACAAATTTGAGAGCTCTCCTTTTACTATAAAAAAATTTAAATTCTGAAATTTACTAGCTATTGTTACCTTTGCTCCCCACATTCCAGTTTCAATAATCTTACCTTTTACAATATCTCCTACATGATAAGATTGCAAAAATACATCAATTGGATTGCTAATTGTCTGTCTACGACTAGCAAGGATGATATTTTTTTCTCTGTCCAATGAAAGTAACCTGACAGTAATTATTGTGCCGACCGGGAAAGAAGCTCGGATATTAGAAACATAAGCCCAACCTAGTTCAGAAATATGTACCAGAGCCTTAACGTCATTGGGGAATACTACTTCAATAGCAAATCCTTCAATAATTCGATCTACTTTAGCAGAAATAGACATGTCATTTTTATGACTTTCAAAAAAACCGGAAACAGGGTTTAATAGTGCTTCTTTTCTACTTAATTGGATAAAACGAGATTCTAGATTAATATTCTTAATTTTTACCTGGACTATGTCGCCAATCTTAATCCCCAGAATATTAACATCTGTTTTAAGCCAGTCTAAATCGTAAAACAAGATTACTCCTTCAATGCCGGGCTCAAGTTCACAAACAACTTTTCTTTCTGAAATTTCACAGACCCGAACTTTTAGAACGTCACCAACTTGGTATTTAATGCTTAGCCAAGGGTCTTGTAATTTCGCTATGGAAAGAACCAAACTTTTATGACGCCCATCAAAATTAATAACTTTTGTATCAAGAGTATCCCCAACTTTATATACTGATTCTAAGCGCACAAATCTGCTAAAAGTTGCTCTATAAGCAGGGACAAATCCATCCATTCCATCTTCTAATTTCAACACTAAACCAGCATCAATTATTTTAGCAATCGTTCCCTTTATAGGCTTTTCAACTGGGTAATCTTTAGTTATAAGTACGGCGGGGTCAGTTGGCGTACCTTTATTTGTCAACTTAATCTCATTAAGACTTTTGAAATCAATTACTTTTAACTTTAGATCGTCCTCGGGCTTAAAATACATCCGAGCATCAATGATGCTTTTATTGCTTAACTCTGCAAGCGGCACATTTACAGACACACCGTTGATATCTACTTCAACTGAAGTTTGTAGAGCCCTAACTACAACTCCCGAAACAAAATCATTGTTTTCAATCGCTTTAGTTATTATTTTCTCTGCTGTAGCGCGAAAAGCATCGCAATCTAACTTGATTAAGGAAAAACATGATGGGGTTCCTTTTAATTTATACTTTTGATAGAATAACTCTCGAAAATTATGATTCCTTAATATCTCTGATCTCAATTCATTCACAATCTCAGTGTGTCTATCTCCACGCCCAAAAAGATAGAAAGTATAAACGCCGTTATTTACTAATATTCTGATTCTCCTTTGATAAGCCGCAAGACCAAATAAGTCGTACGTTTCAGTCTTAGCAACAAATATAATACCTAGTCGTATAAATGCTTTATTAAATAAAAGAGGTGTTTCTTCATCCTTTTTTCTAATAGATAAGTTATATACGAAATTAAAAAACTCCCGTGATTCTAATTTATGAGAATCATTTGGAATAGTAGGAAAAACCGCTGGGCCAAAATCTCTATATTCTCTCAAGAGAAGTCTTGTTAAGAAACCTGCATCATCGATTTCTGAAATATGGTCGTAATAATTTCTAAGATTAGGTAATTTGCTAAACTCGGGCATCAAATATTTTGCATCAAAATATGTTATTGATTCCATGTTTTTGTTTTCCAATAACATTCTACGCGTAACATTTAAATCAATAGAATCAGATATTTCTTTATCAAGGTAATTTTTTGACTTATCCAACAGGGCAACTTTCATATAATTAATGGCAGCATTAACTAAATTTTCATTATTATTTCTACTAAAATTCATCTTTATAATTGGTAAGCCTTTAGTTATAAACGCCTCTATATTATTCTCATCAACAAACTCAACTTTGACTCGCGGAATTATAAATTCCGCAGAATCGGAATTAAATCTTTTTGAAAAAGAATTCAAGTTTCCTTCAATTGCACACTTTATGCTGCTTTTTCTGCACCACTTATATGCTTTAAATAAAGCAAGCAATCCCCCCCATAAAACTTGGATTTTTTCATAATACTTTAAAAGAATGAAGATTAAAAATCCCCAAAACGGAATGCTAATAACAATCGTATAGCTATAATTCCTTATGCTTACCAGAGGATTAATCATATTTGTTCCTCCGCCCTTCAAAAGATTCAAAACATCCTGGGTCATTACATATGAATTCAAATTGATTATTAGACTTTGGAGTAATAACCATTAAATTATTTTCATCAATTTTCTTATTACATTTTGCACATTTCAATGTTCCTTCAAGTAATTTATTATACATACCAATTTTAATCAAGAGCTTTACAATGTCTTCACCTAAAACAGCTACAATAACTTCCTTTTCTTTCATATTGCACTCCTTAATGTAAGCTTATTTTAATTTTAGTACGATATCTTAGAAATTTAAAAACGAATCTATTTTTCAAGATTAGAGGTATCCTTTTCATCTTTTATTTTCTTCGATATATCTACAATCTCCCTGCATCTACCGCAGATGGCAATATGTTTTTCAACCTGTTTAATTTCCTCTTCGGATAATAGACCCTCTATGTAGCAAGCCATGGTTTCTTCGTCTATGCAAGGAGTCATTTTAGAGTTTGTCCTAGAATTTATATATTTCAAAAAATATTCTATTGAGAGCAGTATATTTATCTTCATCTAATTCTCTGCCCTCTTTAATTTCTGCTATAATATCTTTAGTGATTTTGTTAATTGTTTCGATCTTTTTCTTAGGTGGCCTGATAAAAGGGATTTTTTTAATATAGTTTGCAGGATTATTGGCGTAAGGATTTATGGTCCTAATCAACTTATTGCAAGTAGGCGAATTAAAAAAGGCAAGTAAAACAAATGTTAATTCCCTATCTTTAGGAAATATTCCTACAATCGATTGGTCAAAAAGTCTATTTTCAATTAAAGCCGATGTTATTTGTGAAGAAGAAATCATGGGCACACCAATTCCATGCTTAAAATAAAAATTCGAATTCTGAAATCTTGCCTTTTTGGAATGCTTATATTCTTCTATAGCTTTTTTACTCCAATCCATATACCAATAGTTGGGCTTACAAAACTTTACTCCCCCCCCCCTTAACGATTGGGACGAAATGTTTGTTATCTTCAATTCCAGCTAATAAATTGTTTTCTTCTACAAAATTATCGCAAATAATTTCTTTTCCTACAACTTCATACTTCTTTGCCCTTTTTACATCACGTGATAATACTTTTAAATATTTCCTATCATTTCCGGAATAAAATCCCGTTACGCACTCAGCTATATCCCCTATTCTCACTTTTCCTCGGTTAATTAAATCTGCAACTCTTTTGTTTCCATTTATGAACAATCCGTGATCGATGTTCCTAAAAATAACTCCCTGTTTGAATCTATAAATATTTAGTTCCTTTTTCTCATTTTTGATTAACCCTGCTAATTGTTCTACTCTTTTAAATCCAGTTATAACTGTCTTAATATTTTCTAAGCATTCAGTTTTATCCGCGCATCTTTCTAGTGTAATGATAGAAAGGTTAGAATATCCAAAATTTACACCGGGAAAAAATGATGAAGGAAATAGCACCAATTCTTTTATTTTTGTATTAGTTAAAATGAATTCTCTAAATTTTGTATGCATATGGAGATTCAAAAAAGTATCCGGAATAATAAAAACCAATATTCCCTTTTCTTTAAGAAGGTGGATACATCTGTATAAAAAAAGGGAATATGTTTCTTTGACGTAGAGATAGGGATATAGTTCCTTTAAAATCTTCCTTTTTTGATAATCTAGCCAACCACCGTATGGCGGATTCGCAATGATGCGGTCATAAATGCCTCCAACGTTTGAATACCATAACAAATCTGGATCGGTAAGCATATCTGTTTCTTTAATTTTGATGTTTTCGTGATTTTCATATTTTTCTTTGAGTATTTGAATCGCTTTGGGATTTAATTCTAGAACATCTATAGTTATATTCTTATTTTGGCTAGTTAATGCATCGACAAAGACTCCATCCCCAGCACAAGGCTCTAGTATCTTTAGGCCATCTTTAATTGTAAGCCTATTAATCATATAAGAAACTATAGGATCTGATTTTGTATAAAAAGATCTATAAATTTTTTCCATAATTTCAAATTACCATATTAAGTATTGCTCTAGCTTATTTTTCTTGAAGAAATTTATTGTTTCTTTTTTAAAATCTTTGTCCCAATCAACATTTTTATTAATCCAGCGTTTAATATCAAAACCGGTATAATCTTGAATTTGCTTATAGGCTTCATTCCCACAGTAAGCCTCCCAAATGCCAGAATTTTTTAGTGTTCGGAAATAGTGATTGTTCCTATCTTCGTTAGATCGAACTAGTATGATACATTTATAATTCTCTTCAAGGTTTTTATATATTGTAGCTACGAGAAGCAATCTATTTGTATTGCCTTTTTCATTTGATCCAAAACCACTTTTAAAATCTACTACGTATTTATTATTATTTTTTATAAAATGGAGATCTAACTCCAATTTTATCTCACCTGAGGTTACAAGACTCCATACTTTGTTATAATATTTTTTTAATTCATTTTTTTGTCGTGGCGTAATAGATAATTTGTCTATATAACTCTCTATTTCTTTAGTGAGCTTTATTTTAACTTCTGAGAAAAGTGGTGGAACAAATAAGTTTATTTCTTTAGTAGCAAATTCAAAACACAATCCACAAAAAGGCTCCCAAAGCTCTCCAATTCTCCTAGAGAATGTCGTATATTCATAGGGCCATAATTCATTACGGGATTCAATCATTACAATATTACTAGAATAAGTTATCATCAAAATACAATTTAAAGTTTCTTCATTTTCCCATTTTTCTTTAGTTGCCTTCTGAAGTATAGTTTTTATCAAATTACCCTTCGTATCAATTACCGCAGTATTAATCGCGGAAGCCTGTGCTTTAAATTCACTAGCACTTATATTTCTTCTTATTTCTTCCAGTGATTCAGTAGCCCTATCTCTAAAATATCCTAAGAGTTCAGTCTTTTTATTGCAAATTGTCTTATCAATATTTATCATTATCTCTCCTTTTAAAATATAATTTTAATATTTTTAATCTGTTTTACTCAATCATTTTTTTAAAAGCTCGTCTATCTACTAGATCGTCCAAGCTAACTCCAAGCGTATCAGACAATTTAAGCAAAGTCCTCAAAGTAGGAGAATCTCCTATCCCCTGCTCAATCCGCGTAATTGTATTAAAAGACAAGCCAGATTTTTCAGCTAATTTTTGCTGAGACCATCCTTTCTTCTTCCGGAATTCCTTTATTCTTTGTCCTATCATATTTTCCTTGACTATACAATATATTGGTATTAATATATTGGTAATCAAACAATGGGTACTACTTTACACATTCTACCACCAAAAGCGCTCTTTTGAAACTAATTTAAAAAAATGAGTATAGACCGATATTATAAATTCTACGAACGACAGGTCGCAATGGGCATTGTTATAGCTATAATTTCCTTCGTGATATTCTTAGCAGCAGAATTGCTCAAATAGCTTTTCCGCCCCCTGACATCGTTTGATTTTTTGTGTGTTCTTTGAAGCAAAAAGGCAAATTTTGACCGCACCAAAATTTGCCTTTTGCCCGCGCTTCTTTAAGCATTGTTCACAAGAGGCGCGGTTG